>SXGQ01439062.1_pt1 | contig 25431 bp, 23 predicted proteins | sample 3178371 | NCBI WGS metagenome assembly SXGQ01 (sample SAMN11356859, study PRJNA531348) | freshwater metagenome | isolation source: freshwater sample F1-20 | place: China: Fuxian Lake, Yuxi | collected 2017-12-25 | reverse complement strand
ATCTTTATCGAAAAACGGTTACCTCCGGTCTCTGATGAGTACGATTCCTCTGGACGAGCGATCCGTCTCCCCTTTCCCCGCCGACAAATTCGCCGCCAAAGTCCTTGCGACCCACACCGCCGGGTATCAACAGGCGTACTTCCTCCGTCGGTCGGTGTCGACCATGGCCGAGGTAGCGAGGCGCCGGCTTGTGGCCTGCGCTCGGGACGCGGCTGCGATTGCTTCGCGGGAGGGCAGACCCCTACGGATCTTGAGTATCGGCTGCGGAGATGGCGATCTCGCTTGGCGAGTCAAGGGTGGGGCGCCACTCGCAGAGAATGATGATTCCGCGCCTCGCGTCTGGGTGACGCTTTCATATCGAGTGCAACCACGAGAGCAATCACATTACTAAAGTCCGTATGAAAGTCTGCACGGCTGCGGTTATCACGATCTTCGCAATGATCGCCGTACCATCATCGGCTGAGGGCGCTGCAGAGAAATCCACCCCTGAGTGGAATGTGTCGCTCGGCTACACCGCCGACTATTGGCGCAACTTCGCGGGAGGTCTGCGTACAGACGATGTTTTCATCGGACTGACAGCGCTTGGTGTTGATTGGAAGAGCGCTTCCGGGGGACTGCGGTCCAAAGTTCAGGTAATCCACTCGAACGGCAACAGCTTCGCCGAGATCGTCGGCGAGACGAACGTGATCAGCAATATCGAGGCTGACCGCGCGACACGACTGCTCGAGGCGTGGCTGGAATATGCCCCGGAAGACGAGGATCGGAGCGTCAAGCTCGGGCTTTTCGATCTGAATTCCGAGTTCGACGTCAGCGAAGTGGGCGGGGCGCTAATCAATTCGACCTTCGGAATCGGCGTCGACTTCGCACAGTCGGGGGTGTCTGGACCTGCGATCTTCCCTTGGGCCGGCCTTGCGGTACGCGGGCGTTGGCGTTTTGATGATCGTTGGATGTTGCAGAGCGCACTCATCGACGGCGCGCCTGCTGATCCGAATTCGCCCCGCAAGTTTGCGTCCGTCGATATCGACTCCGATCAGGGAGCGTTGTGGGTTACGGAACTCGAGCATCGAACGGCGCTTTGGCGCGCGGTAGTAGGCCACTGGAGGTATTCGACAAAATTCGAGGAATTCGATGGGCTCGCAGATGGATCCTCTAAGAAATTCCGTCGGAATTCCGGGACCTATGGACTCATCGAGGGACCGATTCGCCAGTTCGACGATCGAAGATTGTTGGCCGTGCTTCGGCTGGGCAAGGCAAATCCGCAATTCAACGGCATCGATTCGACAATTCAGGCCGCGCTCGTGCTCGAACGTCCGTGGTTACGACGGGAGGGAGAGCATATTGCAATGGGTGTCGCATATGCGCGCAACGGTCGACCCGCGCGAAGATTGGCGATAGCGGCAGGGGAAGCGCTGCTGGACAAAGAAACGATAATTGAAGTTTCGTGGCGCGTGCCTGTCTCGGAGCGAATCGCTCTGCAGCCGGATCTTCAGTACGTGATAAATCCGGGCAGCTCACCTGATGTCGACGATGCGCTCGCGGTGGGTCTTCGAGTCGAGTTTGACCTCACGATCCGATAAGAGGCGAGCAAAACTTGGATCCAGCAGTGAGCAAAGAGTCGGTTTTCAGATGCGCCACATCCCAAGCGACTTGCCGAACTCTCCTGCAAGATTTGCCCACGGACAAACGTCTTGTGATCGATAGTCTTCGAGCAACTCCTCGCCGCAGGCCAGCAGTCTGCGCAGGGCGCCCCCGACAAGGTTTTCACCTCGGATGCCAAGGTAGTCTTTTCGGTTGCAACCACTTTGCCTTGGGGCGAGTGAGCGCGTAATCAGAGTCGCTGTCGCGCTAGCGGTGGCGAATGACGATCTTGCCGATGTGTTCGCCCGATTGCAGATGGGCGAACGCATCGGCGGCTTCGTCGAAGCGAAACACGCGATCAATTTTCGGCTTGAGTGTGTTGGCGGCGCCTGCACGGAGCAAATCCTCGAGCATGCGTTTGCTGCCCGAGGTAATGCCTTTTAAGACGATATTGTTGAGTATCAGCGCACCGAGGTTGCTCGGACTAGTCGCCGGCCCGCCGAGCGCACCGAGCAGGCCTACCCGCGCGTTCGGCGCGCAACAGGCGAGGGATTGAGTCAGCGTCGAGACGCCTACGGTTTCAACCACGATATCGACGCCGCGACCGTTCGTCGCGGCACGCACGGCATCCTGCCAAGCGGGTTGCGTTCGATAGTTGATCGTGATGTCGGCGCCAAGCTCGCGACAGACAGCGAGTTTCTCGTCGCTGGATGAGGTGATCGCGACCCGCGCGCCGTTGAGTTTGGCGATTTGCAGCGCGAGCACCGACACCCCGCCGGTGCCGAGGGTGAGCACGGTATCGCCGGCCTTGACTCGACCGAGCGTTTCGATCACATGCCAGGCCGTGATCCCGGCGGCGCCGAGCGCCGCCGCTTCCTCAAAGTTCATCGATTCCGGCAAGCGCACTAGCGAGTTCGCCGGCAACACGATGTGCTCGGCCAGCCATCCGTCGCGTGTGTTACCGATATCCTCGCTGAAGACCACGGGATCGTAGTCGCCATCCTGCCAGAGAATGAAATGAGGCGCGGTGACGCGATCGCCCGGCTGGAAGTTGACTACGCCCGCGCCGATGTCACGAACGACACCCGCGCCATCGCCAACGGGCACGCGCTCGGCGGGTTTCGGAGGTCCATAGCGACCCGCGAGAATGCTGAGATCGCGGTGGTTCAACGATGAGGCACGGACCTCGACCACGACTTCGTCAGGGCCGGGCTGCAACTGTGGACGCGTCGCGAGCGATAGGGAGCCAAGTCCTTGCTGAGCGCCGATCTGAAAAGCGCGGATGTTGGCGTTGAGTTTGGTGGTGGCCTTTGCCGCGACGCCTTGACCAATGTCGGCAGTGGCGGCGATCGGTGCTGCGGCAATTGCGGCGACACCCGCCGTTAATGCGTGACGGCGGAGGGGATCGAACGTGGACATGCGCCGATATTACCGGACAAATTTCGCGATCGGGACGAGTCTTGAGCAGGCTGATGTCCCTCGATTCGACGCGGATGGGCGAGGTCAATACCCGACCCAGTGCGTTACGATGACCTTCCCATAAGTCGTCTACGCCGAATACAAAGGACCGAAGCCATGCGGACAAGAAATGTGTTGCTCCTGTTAGCCGCAGTTTTGGCGGCGGGTGGTCTGTGGTTTGCGACACTCGATAAGGAAACACGCGGGCTGCTTGCAGTGCTGCCGACGAATGCGGATGTGCTCAGCTGGCGCCAGGATCAGCGCGAGGCGGCGTTCCGTGCCATGGACCGTCTGCCGTTCCTTGCGACCGCAGCGATCATTACGCCGTCGCCCGTCCCCCTGACCTTGCCGATCGGCGAGCCGCTCGAAATTCCGGGTCTCGATGAGTACATGGCGGCGCAAGGTACGGCCGGTCTCGTGATCGTGCAGGATGGAAAGATTCGTCTCGAGCGCTATGGGCTCGGCTTCGATGCGGCGGGACGTTGGACCAGTTTTTCGGTGGCGAAATCGTTTACGTCGACACTCGTCGGCGCAGCGATTCAGGATGGCCATATCGATAGCCTCGAGGACAAGGTCAGTCGGTACATCCCGGGCTTGCGCGGCTCGGCTTACGACGATGTCACGGTGCGACAACTTTTGACTATGAGCTCCGGCGTCCGTTGGAACGAGGATTATGAAGACCCGAATGCGGATGTCGCCCGCTTCAATAACGCCAAACCGGAGGCGGGGCTTGATGCCACCGTCAGCTACATGCGTCAGCTGCCGCGCGCGCATCCGCCCGGCGAGGTCTGGAACTACAACACCGGCGAAACCAATCTGATCGGCGTGCTCGTGTCTTCGGCCACGGGTAAACCGCTCGCGCAATATCTGCAGGAGCGTATCTGGCATCCCGGTGGCATGGAGGCAGAAGCCACATGGCTACAGGGTAAGACTGGCCACGAGATTGCCGGCTGCTGTCTGCAAGCGGCTACGCGTGACTTCGCACGCTTCGGTCTTTTCGTGCTCGCCAACGGCAATGTCGATGGACGACAGATCGTGCCGCAAGATTGGTTCGCGCAGGCGACGCGCAAGCAAAAGGACATCGGCAACCCCGGACGCGGATATGGCTTCCAGTGGTGGACGTATGATGACGGCGCCGTCGCCGCGCAGGGAATATTTGGTCAGGGAATTTTCATTGATCCGCAGCGTCGGCTCGTCATTGCCAGCAACTCAAACTGGACGCGCGCCACGCTGGGCCCGGAACCCAAGGCGCGCGAGGCGTTCTATGCGAAGGTTCGTGAGCTGATTGATCAATCGTCCACCGGTGTTGGTGATGCCGCGAATGACACTGTGGGAGATGCGGAATGAGTGAGGTTTCCCTCGCGACGGCGGCGGAGTTTCGTGAGGCGGCGAGGCGGCGCTTGCCGCGCTTTCTGTTCGATTACATCGATGGTGCGGCATATGACGAATTGACTTGTCGACGCAACGTCGCTGATCTTGGCGCAGTCCGATTACGTCAGCGCGTGTTGCGCGATGTTTCCTTAGTCGACACGAGCACCGATCTGCTCGGCGAGTCATGGGCCATGCCAGTTGCGCTCGGGCCGGTGGGACTCTCGGGGATGTATGCACGCCGCGGTGAGGCCCAAGCCAAGCGCATCGCCAGCGAGCGCGGTATCCCCATGTGTCTTTCGACCTTGTCGCTGTGCTCGCTTGAGGAGGTCGCAGCCGCTTCCGAGCGTCCTCCGTGGTTTCAGCTCTATATCATGCGAGACCGGCGCTTTCTGCAGGATCTCGTCGACAGGGCGGAAGCAGCGCACTGCTCGACGCTGGTGCTGACGGTCGACATGCCAGTACCGGGCGCGCGCTATCGTGACGCCCGCTCGGGCATGAGCGGTCCGAATTCAGCGGCGTCACGTCTGCTGCAAGCGGCCACACACCCGGGCTGGGCTTGGGATGTGGGGCTCCGTGGCAGGCCGCATCGTCTCGGCAATCTCGAGCCGCTGCTGGGTGCCCAGAGTCATATCAAAGATTACATGGGATGGATTGCGCGCAATTTCGATCCGTCGGTCACCTGGCGCGAGGTCGATGAGTTGCGCCGTCGTTGGTCAGGTCGGCTCGTACTCAAAGGCATCCTTGATGCGGATGATGCACGCGAAGCCCTGAATCACGGTATCGATGGCATCGTGGTGTCAAACCATGGTGGCCGGCAACTCGATGGGGTGCCTTCGACCGCCGCCGCCTTGCCGACGATCGCTGCTGCGGTGAGCGACCGTATGGCTGTACTGGTCGATGGTGGTGTCCGCAGCGGACTCGATGTCGTACGCATGCTCGCGCTCGGTGCGCAGGGTGTTCTGCTGGGGCGCGCCTGGGCTTATGCGCTCGGCGCGGCAGGCGGCGCCGGCGTATCACGCTTGCTGCAGATGATGGACGCCGAGATTCGCGTTGCCATGGCGCTGGGTGGGGTCACACGGGTCGAGCAGATCGATCAGAGCCTGTTGGCTAGTTGAGGGCGGCGCAAATCGATCCGCGCTCGCCTCGGCCCAGCAGCTGCGAAAGGGCTCAGGCAAGTTGGTGGCGTCGGCGTTTGCTGTCGCAAGGACGCCTGCCGGCACGCTATCGATGGCACGCGCCAGCGACACGGCACGCCCGTGACCATCACGCGTCATCAAATAACCGGGACGTACTTGGGAGGGATGGGTGAGCCCTGCGGCGCCCACGAGTTCCGCGAGTGCACCGACGGTCTGTGCATGGAAATTCGTGACGCGGGTCGCCTTGGCAGGCACGACAAGCGCGCGCTGCCGCACCGGATCCTGCGTGGCAACGCCCGTCGGGCAATGATCAGTGTGACAAGCGCGCGATTGCAAACAGCCGAGTGCAAACATGAAACCGCGTGCCGAATTGCACCAGTCCGCCCCGAGCGCGAGCGCGCGCATGAGATCAAATGAAGAGATGATCTTGCCCGAGGCACCGATCTTGATGCGCTGGCGCAAACCCGCAGCAAACAGGGCGTTGTGCACGAGACGCAGTCCGTCGCGCAACGGCATGCCGACGTGATCAGCGAACTCGACGGGTGCAGCGCCGGTACCACCCTCGGCGCCATCCACCACAATGAAATCGGGCGTGATACTTGTTTCCAGCATCGCCTTCACGATGCCGAAGAATTCAGTCGGATGACCGATGCAAAGCTTGAAGCCCACGGGCTTGCCGTCGGCGAGCTTGCGTAGCTGAGCGATAAACTGCAGCAGCTCGCGTGGCGTCGAGAATTGCGAGTGAGACGGCGGCGAAATGCAGTCTTGTCCCATCGGTACGCCGCGCGCTGCGGCGATCTCTTCGCTGACCTTGGCCGCAGGCAGTACGCCGCCGTGTCCGGGCTTGGCCCCTTGCGAGAGCTAGATTTCAATCATTTTGACTTGTGGCGATTTTGCCTGCTCGGCAAAGCGTTCCGCAGAGAATCGATCTTGTTCGTCGCGGCACCCGATGTAGCCGGAGCCGATTTCCCAGATAAGATCACCGCCGTGTTCGCGGTGATATCTCGAGATCGAACCTTCGCCGGTGTCGTGGGCAAAGCCGCCACGCTTTGCGCCAAGATTCAGTGCGAGGATCGCATTGCTCGAGAGCGAACCGAAACTCATTGCCGAGACGTTGAACACCGAAAGAGAGTACGGCTGGGTGCAGTCCGGGCCGCCCACGGTGATGCGGAAGGAGGCGGGGTCGGCATGTTGCGGCGTCGAGGAATGGCAGAGCCAAGCCGACTCGTCGGCATACAGATTGCGCAGCGTGCCGAAACCACGCTTGTCGTTTTGGCGCTTTGCGCGGGCATAGACCAACGCACGCTGATTGCGCGAAAAGGGATATTCATCCTCGTCATCCTCAATGAAGTACTGCCGCATCTCGGGGCGAAAGTACTCGAGCAGAAAGCGCAGGTGACCCGTGAGCGGATAATTGCGCAGCACGGCATGGCTTGGTTGAGTGATGTCGCGAAGACCGAGCAGAAATAACGCAAGCAGTGCCAGTGCCACCCACGGTGACCAGATCGATGCAATCGCGGCGGCCGGCAGCGTTGCGAGCCAAGGCAGGAATCGAGTCGCCATCTTCGCCCTCTGGTGTCGGGATGGGGTTCGCCGCGGTTATACCTGCCATGCATGCCGGCGTCGCCGGATTTTATTGCCCTCGCCGATACGCGGCGTCGGAATTTCGACATCAGCTGCCAAAGATTGGCGTTGCCGCTCATCAGCCTCATTATGACCCCGGAGAACCGTGGTGATGATCGAGTCGTCCGCGCCCCCCCCGAGGACCCACGTCCCTTTGTTGTGCCCTGCCGTGATCACCGATGGGGCCCGGAAGTCCCGAATTCACCCGTTGAGCGGGCATGGCGGCACTCAGAAACGAATGCCGATCTTGGCTGATGCACCAAAGTTCTCGCCGGTCTTTTCGAGTTCGAGCGTGACACCGCCGAGAAATACACTGAAGGTTACGCCGGCAAATACACGGGTCATTTGCGGTGACTCTTTTTCAAGGCGCAGTGGGCCCGCCAGCGTCGAGCCCGCCGGCGTGACGTTTCCCCAAACCCGCCCGACGCCACCGTAGGGGGTCAGATTGGCGAGACCCTTGGAGATCACGAGTTCCACGCTGCGCGTGTCAAGATCGAGTTGCTCGATACCCGAGAGACGAGTCGCAGCACCGCGCAGCGCGACCGCCGGCAGGGCGATGTTGCCCTCGAGCAAGGCGTACTTGATTTCTCCGCCAAAGAAATGAATACCGGTACCCGGAATCGTCGCGTAAAAACCGCCAAAATCGATGTCGAACGGCAACCCTTTGTGAATCGAGATGCGCGGAATCGTCAGATAGCTTTGCTCATCGCCGGTAGTGATGCTCCACGGTAGATCGCTGTCGGTTTGCATCACCGACATCCCTACGCCAAGATCAAAGCCCATGATACCGAGCGGCTCGGCGGGGGTCAGCGATTTGTGACTGAGTGCGGCAACCAGATCAGCAGACAAGGTCTTGAACTGGGCAGGCGAGAGCGCATCGATATCATCGAGTCCCGCGAGCGCTGCGGTGGGCATCGTGGCAAGCGCCAAGGCGCCGAAACCGAGTCTGAACATTGCAAGGGCGTGGCGCATCGTCGTCTCCGTAAACGAGCGGGTACTCTACCGCGGCAAGGATGCGCCCGGGATGGTCCACCAGTCGACTCGCGTAAATCGATGATGCCTTGCTGGGCAGTATTCCCGTAGCATTACAGGGTGGTACTGCAAAACCGATTTCTGCTGTACGTCGCCGTCTCGGCCGTGGCTTGGAGCGCCTTCGTGCCGCTCTACAACCTGCTCTTTTCCTGGACTGAGTTCATCCCCGGGATCAACTGGATCTACTTGCCGCATGGCTTGCGGATGATTCTCGTGCTGCTCTTCGGGATCGCCGGAGCGCTCGGCTTCACGCTCGGTGCGACCTTGCTCCGCTTCACGATCATGCCGGAAGCCGATATCGCTTGGTCACTGCATTGGTTGCTGGCTGTGACCCCCGGTCTCGCCGCATGGTCGGCGGTCGCCTTGATCCTGCGCGACTGGCCTGGGCGACATCTTCGATCGGCGCTTGTTCCGTCCATGACAACGATCAGTGGCCGCAGTCTGTTGCTGATCGCTCTGGCCTCCGCCATGTTCAATTCCTCAGGTCATGCGGCGGCGTGGTGGCTGTTTGGTGAGGATTCGCTCGAACCCGCTGATCGTTACCTGTCGATGTTTGTTGGCGATCTGCTCGGCGCGATCCTGTTGCTGTATATTTTGAAAGGCTTGATGCGCTCGCTTGGTCATCCTGTCGCCCAGTCGGAAACCCATGTCTCGCAAGAAACCGAAGAAAGAACTGATCGATCTGTATTTACGATTTCGCTGGCTGCTCGGCGGTCTGAATGATCTGCCGTCGGCCGAGCTCCTGAGGGTGCCCGCGACCGAGGCGTTGCTGGCAGAGATCGTTCATGCGTGGCGGCAAGGTGAGTCGCGTCCCATCAATGTCCTGCTCGCCCACGAGGGCCTTGGACATCCCAACACCATTCGCCGTCGCATCGATCAGCTGCAATCCGCCGGATTCATCGAATTTCAGGGGGATGAAGCCGACTCGCGTATCAAGCGCGTGATTCCCACCGAGCAGGCGCTGCGCCACCTGGCCCGCTACGCGGCGGTGATTCGCGAGACTTCCAAATAACGTAAATCGAGGGGGTCGTAGGGAATACTTTCCTTTTGGCATGAATTCGGCAAAATAGCCCCAATATTTGTGGATATCGCGGGCTTCAAAAACCGATGATCATCGACGAACTGTCTACCGAATCCGTGCGTAACGAAGCGCCATGCTCGGATGCCTTGGCGAACCGTTTTCTCAGCGTCACGCCCGCAGTGATGTTGGCGGCCCAGCATCAATCCATATCGATTTCCGAGTTTGTCGACTTGCTGCAGCAGCAGGGTTTCGGCGGCAAGCGTGGTTGCCGAAAACTGGTCCATCGTCTCGAACGGCTCGGGCTTTTGACCATCGGGCCCGGCGCCCGAGGCGATCGCCGCGAAAAATCGATCGCACCGACACCGAAGGCGCGTCAGCAGCTGCGCGCGTTGATTGCAAAACTGAACTATTTTTTGAGCTGACGAACCGCCCCGACATTACGCGCTGAGAAACCGATCAATGGCCTCTACCCATTGATGCGGTTGCTGATCGACGATATCAACGCCTCCACCAGACAGCTCGGCATAAGCAAAATCCGGCCGTAAACGGTGAGCGGCTTTCGAGTGCTCGTAAATTTGGTCACCCGTGTTGGTAAGGATCAGTGTCTCGCGGCGGATATGAGGCAACGCTGCGGCGTGATCGTATGAAAAAGCCGCATGATGACCATGCCAGAACGGCCCGAGCCCCATGAATTTTTCGACCGTATACCGCGTGATCAGTCTCGGATCCGGAGCGGGGGAGTCGCCGTACATACGGTAACGTGTCATGAACGAGTTCTGAAGATGGGAGCCATCCGGCTGGTAAACAAAATTGATTTCATGCTTTTCTACACCGTCCATGAATTTCCGCCGCTCCTCGTCGGTGAGCGGCAGCGCGCTGCCAAGGACTAGCTTTCTTACGCGCGGACGGAATTGCCGTTCTACCTCCGTAGCCACCAATGCTCCGGTGTGATGACCTACAACGTCGGCTTGCGCAATCCCCAGGTGATCGAGGACCGCAGGCACCACACGAGCCCAATCTTCCACCCTCGGCACAAAGTCGGTGACGTCAGACATGCCAAAGCCCGGGCAGTCGATACCGATTGGTCGGTAGCCGCGCTCGATAAAAATCGGATAGACGCTCTCGAACTGACGGGATGACATGGGTGCCTGATGAATCAGCACCACCGGTTTGCCGGTATGAGCGGCTTGATAATGAACCTGCCCGAACGGTCCGTTCGCATAGCCCCGTTCCATCGGGTGTTTTATCAGGGCGTTTTTCTTTCTGCCGTCTGCCGAGGCCATCGCGGAATGAGTCGATGTCGCATTGCCGGCAAGCAAGGTCAGCACGGCACCAATCATTCCTCGTCTAGTGAGCGGAAGTCGCATGGGATGTCGCTCCACTTTGATGGGATCAAGTCAATAATTGATTTACTTCGGCTCGTCTCGGCGCCGAGGGCTGCGCCCCCCGTCGAGTCACCGAGATCGCGGCTGCAGCATTGGCGAAACGCACCGCTTCGAGCAGTGCGCAGTCTTCGGCGAGCGCCACGGCCAGCGCACCATTGAAGACATCGCCGGCGGCGGTGGTGTCGATGGGCTTCACGGGAAAGCCTTTGACCAGGACTTCGCCATCATCCGTCGCGATTAGCGCGCCACGCTTACCCAGAGTGATGATCACGGTCTCGACACCACGACGACGCAGCTTGCGTGCGGCCATAGTCGCCGAGCGCAGATTGTCGACCGGGATTCCGGTCAGCAATTCCGCTTCCGTTTCATTGGGCGTGAGCACTGAAATCTTCTTCAATACTGCGGCGGGCAGGGCTTGCGCGGGTGCCGGGTTGAGAATCACGCGTACCCCTGCGCGATGCGCCTCATCAATCGCAGCGCGAACGGTATCGAGCGGTGTCTCGAGCTGCACCAGCATCACGCGCGCCCCGTGGAACGAGCTGCGCGCGGTACGAATATCGCGGGCGCTGAGGGCTGCGTTGGCACCCGAAGCCACGGCAATGCTGTTTTCGCCATGGTCTGCGACGAAAATGAGTGCGACACCCGATGGTCGCGCGGCATCGTGGGTGACGGCACGAGTATCGATGCCGTCGCGCTTGAGCGTGGCGATTGCCGACTTGCCAAAAGAATCGCAACCCACGCGTCCGATGAACGAGACGCGCCCGCCCAGACGGGCCGCAGCCACCGCCTGATTAGCGCCCTTGCCGCCGGCTGCTGTCATGAATTCGCCGCCAAGGACCGTCTCGCCGAGTCGCGGGATGCGTGTGACACGCACGATCATGTCAGTGTTGGCGCTACCGACGACGATGATCTTGGGCCGACGTCGCGTCATACCAGAGTCAGTTCCCGTTTTTTTCAACGGTTAGATCGCGAGCGACGCGCAGTCCAAATATTTGACTGAGCAGGTTCACGGGATCGCGACCACGAAAGGACGGTCGCTGTCGCTGGATGTCGGTACGCCAGCCTCCGCCGCGGGTCCCACGACGATCACAGCCGATCTCTAGTTGGGCGCTGCCATCGATCGGCGTCGCCGCGTACGGCATGGCGTAGCAGTCGGCGACCCAGTCCCATACGTTGCCGATCATGTCGTGCAAGCCGAGCGCGTTCGCCGCGAAACGGCCCACTGGCGCTACGCCCGCATAACCATCTGCACACCCCGTGGGCGCCCAAGGGATGGCGGGATTGGTCGCGCTGGCGTCGTACACGTTGGCATATCGACAGGCGAGCTCGGGATCGTCTCCCCAGGGGTAACGATGATCGCTGCCCGCGCGAGCGGCGTACTCCCACTCGGCTTCGGTCGGCAACCGATAGCGCTGGCTCGTGACGGTGCTCAACCAGGCGACGTAGGCCTCGGCGTCGTCCCAACTGATGCAGGCGACCGGCTCGTCATCGCGTGGTGGTCTGCCGTAACCGGGATTGCGCCAGTCGAGCGACAAGTCGCGCTCGATCTTCTGTTTTGCCTCTACCCAGACATTGCAGCCAGGTCCCGAGGCACGCCCTGTGGCACGCACGAAGGCCGCATACTGCCCGTGCGTTACCTCGAATTTGCCCAGCGCGAATTTGTGCGTGACGGTCACCGCGCGCACGGGCCCCTCGTAGCGATCCTTCTCGCCACCCTCAAAGCCCATGCTGAAACGCCCGGGTGGTACTTCGACCATGACCGGGCAGGACTCACAATCGCGAAATTCTTTGGGTGCTGATGGCTTGGTGCGTGTTTCCGCCTGCAAGACTGGCACGCTCGCGAGACACGCGAGCCCGGTCAGCCATGCCGTCCAGCGGGTACGCCGTCGCATCAAGCGAGCGCCTCGAGAATTTCGAGCGCCGCACGCTCGCCGGATTCCATCGCCGCCTCCATGCCTACCTCGAGACGACGCGTATGTTCGCCCGCAAAGTGAAGTTGGTGATGCGGCAGACTCATGGATTGCGACCACGCTGCGCCGCGCCACGGCAGAAAGGCGTGACTGCAGCCACGTACGAGTGGATCCATCGCCCACGAGTGCACGCCCAGGAATTCGATCTTGCCGCGGGCGCTGGGCCGCACTTTTTCAATGTAGTTGATCGCCAGCTGACCACGCTCCGCCGCCGACAAGCGATCCACTTCCTGCGAGCGTTTGCCGAAGGAGAGCGCGCTGATGAGCTCGCGCTTGCCGTCGTACTCGAGCTGTTGACGGATCAGCGTGAAAGGTCCGTCGGTCCACATCGACGCTTCGATGCCGTCGTCTTCCCAGTAGGGCGATTTCACTCGCAGCCATACCTGACTCTGGTTGTGATACGGCATACGACGAATCGCATCGCCCTGTGCGCCCTGTAGCGAGGGAGTGATTTCGATGTTGCGCAGAACGCCGAAGGGAACTGCGGCAATCACGCGTCGCGCCCGCCAGCGCGCGTCATTGCTGCAGCGCACGGTGCAGCCTTGCGGCGACAGGTCGATCGAGGTGACGGCGTGCTGGGTACGCACGGCCTTGCCGAGCGCCTGGCTCATGGCGTCCGTGAGCACGGAGTTGCCGCCGACCACATGTGAACTCGCGAGTGCAAATCGCTCGTAAACGTCTTTGCCTGCGCCATCACCACCCGAGAACGCCTTGACGTCGGCGCGGCTGCGCGTCGATTCCTGCAGCATGCGCAGCACGCCAATGTTTTCGAGTCCCGGCGAACCGAGCGTGAGATTGACGATGCGCTGCGCAGCTTCCGAAGCGCCCTGTCGGCGCAGCCACTGCGCCAGCGACACGTCATGCTGCGCTGCCGCCGGTGCGAGCCAATCGTCGAGCGCCGAGAACGGGGTGCGCTGTTCGACGAAGAACGAGTTCAGGGCGTGCGGCGGTACGGCGCGCTCCTTGCCCTCGAGTGGATTGAGCGGCGAGGTGGCCCAATTCTTTGCCGGAATCAGGGTGTCATTCAACACGAAAGAGTAGGGCGCATTGATATGCGCGCCAGGCCCGAGTTTGACTTTGAGTCGGGTTGCAAGATCGCGCACGCGCGCGTACATCGGGCCGATCTGCGAAGCGCCGAGCTCGATGCGTGAGTCGAGATGGTACGCCGTGTTCGAGCGACCGCCCACGCGGTTGGCCGCCTCGAGCACCACGACCTTCAGGCCCTGTTCGGCGAGCTGCAGTGCGGCGTTGAGGCCGGCAAAGCCTCCGCCCACCACCACTACATCCACCCGCTGCGCAGCCGCGTGCAAGCGGCCAGAGCCCAGCGCCAAGGCCGCGAGCGAGCCGCCGGCGACCACATCGCGTCGTGTCAGTCCCATTGGACCCCCTCCTGTTCTGTTTATTGCTCGCGGTTTACCGCGGCGGCAGGATCGTGGTCAACGCTGCTCTTTCGACCTGTCCGTTTGCATGTCCACCGCAGCTCCGCGGGTCTTGAGGAATGCTTCGACGCGGGCCACGGCATTGGCACGGATATTCGCGTAGAAGAGATCGAAGTCGTTGAAATGCAGCATACCCGCCGGCAGCGGCACGATGGCGTAGCCCTGGCGCGGAGGACTGTCGACCCGCAGCACGCCGTCCCGGCAAGTGGCGCCGAGTCGGCCGGGTTCTGTCGGCGGCAGGGGCGACGGCTCGGTTAACGAGTGGGTGAGACCAACGCCAGGCCTTGCGGGTAGCGCGCCGATGTTGAGCTCGGCTGCCGCGGCGGGTTGGTCGAGCGCAAACGTCAGCGGGTTCACGCATACGATGTCCGTGCCGTCGGTCTGCGAGAAGCGCTGCATATATCTCGCCTGCGACTGCTTCAGGTAATTGGACGGGTCACCAGTGCGATCGAAAGTGTTCCAGGTCACGAGACAATTCGTTTGCGTGGGCGTCGCGCAGATCTCGATGCCACCACCCATGGATTCCAGCTGCCCGCGCGCATAAGCAATGCCGATCGGGTAGGCGGCCACCATCCGCTCCCGATACGTCGACTGCACGCCGAATTCATTGAGCCAACGCTCCACATGCGTTGCGCCCTGACTGTGCCCGGCGATGATGAACGGTCGGCCTTGATTCCAATGCGCAAGGTAATTCATGAACGCACGCCGTACATCGCCCCAGGCGAATTCATAGGCTTCGAGACCACGCATTGCGGGTGTCGCAGCGAGCGCGCCGGCTGTCGCTTGTCGATAACGCGGCGCAAAGACACGACAGCAGGCGTTGAAGACCGCCGCCTGGCGCGCGATCACCGACTCATCAGTCCAGTCATTGGTGACCGTATCGGCGAGCGGTTTATTCCAAAAGTCGCCTCCGCGGTATGTGGTGGGGTGGATATAGAACACGTCGACGGCCGCGCTCGCCTGTCGATCACCGAAAGGATCGTTCTCGGGAACGACATCGGCGGCATCACGTCGATCGGGAAGCGCCGCCCATGAAGCAGGATCGGCGTAATCGGGTGCAGGCGGATGCGGCTGCTCGCCGAAGGGCTTGGTGGGAATGCCGGGTGGCGGTAACTGCGCGACGGGCGGCGAGAGCGCCTCGATGAACGGGTTCAGAAAGCGACCATCGTCAAAATCGTTGCGGATACGACCGAGACGCACGACTACGGCCCGTTGCTGCGGCAGAACATACACGCGTTGTCCACCACGGCCGCCGATGTAGACGACGCCTTGTGCTGCGAACGCCGTGGGCGTGATGGGGCGCGAGGTGGACTGCGATCTCGGCACGAGAGCGGTAGGCTCAAGCAGCCACGACATTCCCGTCGCTTTGTTGAGCGCCGACGGTTGCAGCAACTGCGCGATGCTTTGCTTTGTCAGGACGCGTTGACTCCCGACCACGCCCTCACCGCGTACGAGCTCGCCGATCCGCGCCCAGTCTCGGGCGCTCGCCTGCAGGCAGCAGAAGGTCCGCGTGTTGCCACCCTCACGGTCGAGACGGACCCACGCATCCGCTGCGCCGATGCGTTGCCAGATTCGGCGTACGAGATAACTTGCATAGGGCTCACGGGTCGCCTCTTCGAGTAACAGTCCGAGCACTTGAGCGTCGAGAGCGTTGCCGCGGTGTTTCGTGCCCGCCGGCGCGCTTGGTTGCTGCGAAAGGGCGAGACGGCGCAGATCGGTGCCGATGAACAGCTGCATCCCGGGTGCGTCCGGCCGTGCTTCATAGGGTGGGTCGACGAGTCCCGATTCGCCCCGCAGCAGATGGCCGACCGTGATATTGCGGCGGAGATCCCCAGTTACTCGCCATTCCTCAAAGAAATCGGCAGCCGACTGATCGAGTGAACGAATCGCGCCGTCCTCAATGGCCGCAAGTACTGCCAACGAGAGTAACCCGCGGTGCATCGACTGGGAGTCGAGCTGACGTGAGGGATCAATCCCTGCCGCATAGTCTTCGGCAATGATGCGGCCGTCGACCATTACGACGACAGCCAGCGAGTCGTACTCTCGGGCGACGGTAAGCGCTCTGTTGAACCGCGAGTCTTGCAGGGGCGAGGCTTGCGTAGCGCTTGAGAGTGACGTGTCGGGCGAGACGCCTTGGATGCGCGCCCGCGGTTGGTACCACTCGGTAGCGGCGATCACTTCGTCGTCTGCCGGCATGTCGCGAAAGCGCTGCGCGACGATCTGCTCGGCTTGCTGCGTCGTGAGTGTGCTGGCCCCTGGACGTCCGGATGCGGATTGGACTGCATCGGGCATCACACAACCGCTGAGCATCCACGTGACTGCGGCGAGCAGGGTCGTGCTGCGATTCGCGCAAGGGCTTTTCATGGTGTTCATTTCTTGATATTCCATCCTGCATGAATACGAAACGTCGTCTCGCGCCGTGGATCCTGGCCTGCATCCCCTTCTGGCTGCACTCTGCACCGAGCTCCATCGTTCCCGATACGATTTACCTCGGCAAGATCCACACCATGGCTCCCGCGCAGCCGACTGCGGAAGCCGTGGCCGTGACCGGGGGCAAGATCGTTGCAGTGGGCGCAAGGGGCGAGCTGCTGTCATCGCGCGGTTCCGCGACCCGCATCGTCGAACTCGGTGAGCGCGTGATGCTACCTGGTTTCATTGACGCACACGGTCACCTCACCGGCATATCGGCTTATCTCGATTACGCCAATCTCGCGCCGCCTCCCGCTGGCTCCGTACGTACCATCAGTGAGCTGCAAGAGGTGTTGCGTCGGCGTATTGCCGAAGAAAAGATCCCTGTCGGCCAATGGGTGGTAGGTGTCGGCTATGACGACGCGCTGCTCGATGAACGCAGGCATCCGACCCGCGAAGATCTCGATGCCGTCTCAAAGATACATCCCGTGATTGTCGTACATGCTTCGGGGCATTTGAGTGCTGGCAACTCCCGCGTACTCGAGATGTTCGGCATCAACGCCGAGACCATTGATCCCTCGGGTGGTGTCTATCGTCGTCGCGAGGGAACGCGGGAGCCGAACGGTGTATTCGAGGAGTTGGCGCACTATGCCGTCCTTGCGCGTGTACCGCGAGCATCCTCTGATCAGGTTGTCGAGCGACTTGGTCGCACACTCCAATATTTGGCGAGTCATGGTTTGACCACGGTGCAGGAAGGTGCTGCCAACCCCGACAGTTTGCGGATTCTCGAAGCGGCAGCGGCCAGGAAACTGCTCAATCTGGATGTCGTGGCCTATCGATTTTGGCCTGTTGTCGGTACTCCCTTGCCGATCGAATCTTCGACAGCGCAGTACGAAAACCGACTTCGCATCGATGGCATCAAGATGATGCTGGATGGTTCACCGCAGGGAAAGACGGCATTTCTCAGCAAGCCTTATCTGGTACCGCCGCCCGGGCGCGACGCAAGCTATCGCGGTTATCCAAGCTTGCCCGAGCCCGCCGTAAAAAAAGCGCTCAAAGAAGCGCTGTCGCGCGGGGTACCCGTACTCGCGCATGCCAACGGCGACGCGGCAGCACAGATGTTGATCGATGCTGTGGCCGACTCTGGCGTGGGCCCACGACAGTCGCGGGTGGTGATGATCCACGCACAGACGGTACGCGAAGATCAGCTCGATCGAATGGCCGAGCTTGGCATTACGCCGTCGTTTTTCGTGAGTCATACATTTTTTTGGGGTGACTGGCACCGTGACGAAGTATTGGGCGGGCCGCGCGCCGAAATGATCAGTCCGCTGCGAGCGGCCACGCAGCGGGGCATACGCTATACCCTGCACAATGATCCGCCGGTGGTACCGCCCGACATGATCCGTACGCTTTGGGCTGCGACCAACCGTCTCACGCGCAGCGGTCAAGTACTGGGTCGCGAACAGCGCGCTACCATCGGCGAGGCGCTCGCAGCCATCACGCTCGATGCCGCGCGCCAACATGGCGAAGAATCACTCAAGGGCTCGATCGAGCCGGGTAAGCAGGCTGATCTCGTGATCCTCAGCGCCGATCCTTTTGCGATGTCGGCAGAGCGTCTGCTGGCGCTGAAAGTGCTCGAGACGATCTCCCAAGGACAGAGCGTTTACGTCGCACCGTAGCGTGATTTCGATCGCCTGGTTTTGTCGCCGTCAATCGTGATCGACACGCTCGGCACTGTCCAGATCGCCGACGTTGAATACCCATAATCCCGCTTCAACCATGGCGATGCCGGCTTTGTGCATCATCAAGATGCCTCTGGGCCAGGGCGCAGTAAGCGTCTGCAAGGACTCGAGGGTAAAAGGATCAACGACTTGCCCCAGTATCGTGCCGCCGCCCACCGGTTGATTAAGTTGGTCTGCGGCCAGCCCGGGGAGAAAAAGTCCGCCGTGGTCCACGCGCAGGACACGAGTTTTTTTTGATGATCCATTGGGTAGCCGGAATCTTTGGCTCGCCCTGCAGCATGCCCAGTGAGTGCATTGCATTGCGCAGGCTGCACAGCGCCGTATCGATGCAAAGCTCGTCCGCCTGATAACCTGCGCCGACCTCGAGACCGAACACAGGCTTGCCGAGTGACATGGCGTGGCCTATTGCGGTGCCTGTGAGATTGCCGGCACCGCTGAAAACATCGCCGAGCACGCGCACAATCGGAAAGCCCGACAACAGCGCAAGCTCGCGTGTACTACCCATCGCGTAGTTCACTGTGCAGGAATGATCACCGCCGTGGATATCGACGTAGAAGTCGGCCGGTGCAATGACCTCACGGACCAGATGCTCGGCGATGTGAGCGCTGATCCAGCCGTTTTGATTGCCGGGAAAGACTCGGTTGAGATCCTCGGAGTCGAGTGGCGAGTGCCGCGTTTGCGTTTGAAAGGCGGGCGGGTTGGCTACCGGCACCGAGAGAATCCGACCGGCAAAGTTTGCTCCCGCCTCATTCAGCAGGCGACGAATGACTTCAATCCCGAGGATTTCCCACCCGTGGACAGCAGCGGTGATTGCCAGCGTCGGACCGGCGCGCACACCGCGAATATCGTGCAGCGGCAAGCGCAGGGCCGTGCCGCTCGAAAGCTTCGCGACCTCAAGCCAACGAAACGCTCTGGTTCCCCGAGACCCGGCTGGCGTCGCGGCTGATGCCGCTGCGAGCGGTATGGCCCTTAAAAACTCCGCCGCCGCAATGGCGGCGGAGTACTTGAAGAATCGCCGGCGATCCTCGATTGGCACGACTCGCTCAGAATTTGTACGACGCTCGCAAGCCGATCTGTCGCTTGAGTTGCGGGGCGACAATCACCGTCATGTAGGTGTTCGGATTGCCCGCACCGTCCTGCGGCAGATCGAATTCGAGAAAGCGCGCACACGCAGCCCAGCTGTCGTCATCGAACAAGTTGCGCACGAAGAGTTCGACGCGGGTATTGCCGTTACTCGCGCCTACGCCGGCATTGGCGAGCGTGTAGCCTTTGCATTGCGCGAGATTGTCGAGATCAACGTACGTCTTGCCGAAAAACGCCGCGTCACCGCGTGCAAACCAGTTCCACGTCTCAGTCAGACGTGAGGTGTACTCGCCGTTGATCGAGCCTGACCACTCGGGGAAACGAGGGTTCGCCTTGCCCTTGATGTTGTTCGTACCAGCGATCTGACTGATGGTATTGAAGATACCTTCCTTCATTTCGCTTTTGGCCCAGGTCAGCGCGCCACCCAAGCGGAGATTTTCTGTCGGCGTGGCCGCCCACTCGAACTCCGCACCCCAGATCTTCGCATCGTACGCCGACACTACGCTGGAGTTGCTGAACACCGGAGTACCGTTCGGGTTACGCGCCGGTTCACCTTGGGCGCCTTCGCCGATTTGCGGGCGACAACCCGCTGATCCCATCGGTACCGGAAAATCACCGCAGGTGAAATTGACGGAGACGACCTGACGAACCTTTTTATTGGTCCAGTCGCCATAGTAAAACGCCGAGTTGACGACGAATCGTCCGTCCAAAAAAGCCTGCTTCAAGCCGACTTCGTAGCTGGCAAGCTCCTCCTGCGGTACAGCACCAGGCGAGCCCAGCGCTTCGAACTGCGCGCGCTCTCGTGCATCAGCGTCAATTACCAACTGGTTGAGTTCGCCTTGCAGCAAGCCGAGTGAATATGACGCATAGACATTGGTCTGTTCGTTCGGCTTCCATTGCACAATGACACGAGGCAGGAACTTGTTTCCCGCGATGTTCTGGAAAGTAGTCGTGCCGCGCTTGAAACTGTCTTTCTGGTAACGACCTTCCGCGCTAATTGCCCAGGTATCCGAAACATCATACGTCGCGCCTGCGAAGTACCCCTGTGTCTCGACGGCGTCCGTGTTTCCCAGCGAGTTTGCAAAGAAGGAAAACCCGGGCTGCGTCGTCGTGTTCGGTCGGCAGGTGCCGATCGTCACGCCGGGAGTCGAATCCACGCAAAGAAAGAGCGAGTCCCCACCGGTAGCCGCCGACACAAAACGCTGCTCGTAGTTGTTGTAACCAAGCTGCCAGCGAAGCCGGTCAGTCTGCGGCGAACTGAGCCGCAGTTCCCATGAGCGATCCGTCGAGTATTGCGGGTCGCGCGAATAAGCATTGTCAAAGGCGGTGAAGTTGAAATCACGTACCCAGTTGGCGCGCAGGGTGTTGTCACCACCCAAAGCCTCGATTGACCAGCCATCATTGAACTCGTATGCGATCCGAGCCGAGACGCGTTCAACCTCGCGCTTCAGTTCGATGCCATTGACGGTCGGTACTTTGCCGGCGATCGCGGTGGGCAGCGGGCGTCTTATGTATTGTTCGAGCAGATAGTTCGGGTTGCCAGTCGCAGGCAACGAGCGCGATGAAAAGGCCTGGGTGTTACTGTCAATGATTCTGGTGGTCCCGAGCACCGAGATAGCTTTGCCTTGCTCGGGGACATCACCGCAAAACCAGCCGACCTTCACCGTCTGTCCGCCGATAGTCACCGGCGCGCGGTTACATGAATCGTTGAAGCGACCGGGAATCGCACCGCCTGCCGCGGGGCCATCTTCATCACGGCCATTGAAATAGCGCAGAGTCATCTCAAGGCCATCCACCGGCTTGGCACGCAAGGCGACCTGATAAGAGTCAGTGCTCTGCGCTCCGAGCCTGCCGCCATCGGATGCTGTCCACATCCCGCCGGTCTCGAAAATTCGACCGCCGACGCGAATGGCGAGTTTGTCGCTGATGATGGGCAGGTTGAGAGCACCCGATACGTCGCGTTCGTCGTAGTTGGCAGCGAGAATTTTTATCTCACCTTGCAGCTCCGTCAGTGACGGCTGTTTGGAGATGTAATTGATGGCGCCGCCGAAGGTGTTGCGCCCGAAGTAGGCGGATTGCGGACCTTTTACGACTTCGACGCGCTCGATGTCATCGAGCGGGATGGAGTGAGTGCCGCCGAGCACGTAGACGCCATCCACAAACAACGTGCCGAGCTGAAATGTCGGAACCTGGCTATTGACGTCCATGCCGCGAAAACGGATCGATGAATTGACCCGGCCCGGGATCGCGAGACCGAGCGAGTGGTACTGAACGCCCGCAACTTGCAGCGTGAGATCTTCGAGTTTGGTTATGCCGCGCTCTTCAAGTTGTTCGGCCGTGACGGCGGATATCGCGATCGGGATGTCTTGCAGACTCTCCTCGCGTTTGCGTGCAGTGACAACGACCTCATCGAGAGCGGCTGCGGCCGATTGGGCGGACGCGTTCGGCAAACCGGTCAGGCCAGCCACCAAGCTGGCGAGACTGACACCGGCGCCGATGCGATGCAGGGAACGATTGCGGTTCATGGATGCTCCAGGAAAAAGCGGCTTTCGGAAGCGCCCAGTTTTCCTTGGGGTGGTCAACCCGGCAAGACCAGCACGGGAATAATGTTTGTAATCGTGGATTGAAAAAGGTAATTTATTTTAATAAGTCATTTTAAAGTAGAAAAAAATTGCAAAAAAACTTCGATCGAACAGATATCGAAATTTTGTCCATCCTGCAGAGAGACGCGACCATCGCCGTTGCAGAAGTCGCCAAGGCTGTCGGTTTGTCGGCCTCGCCGTGCTGGCGGCGAATTCAGCGTCTGCAGGAGGCTGGGGTCATCCGCTCGCAAGTCGCGTTGCTGGATCGACGAATGCTTGGGCTAAATCTCGAAGTCTTCGTGCAGATTCGCTTCCTCCGCGAGCAGCCGGAGTCGCTGCGCAATTTTGAAGAAGCGATTCGTGGTTCACCCGAGGTGGTCGAGTGCTTCATGCTGATGGGGGAGGTCGATTTTCTGCTGCGTGTCGTCACTCGTGATGTCGATCACTACGAACAGTTTTTGCGGAGCCATCTTGCTGTGCTTCCGGGTGTTTGTGATATTAATTCGAGTATCGCGCTCTCTACCGTGAAGTCGACTACGAGTCTGCCGCTCACCACCACCACCTGAAACGGCTTCGTATGGCGCGCTGTGCGGGGAAGCGGATGCTGACCGTCCTCATCCGCTCCTGGCGAGAGACGAATGACGATCAGCGAGGGCGACCAGCCGACTGCCGATGCGATCGCGCAAATCGCGCAGCAGATCGTGCAATCCGGTAAGCAAGATCGCGAGGATAGACAAGACGATAGCGATCCCCAGAGTGTCGCGTTCACGCCCGGCAAATGATATGTAGTAACCGTTGAACGGGCTCGGCCGCTGAGCTAGCCTCTCCCCGTTCCGTCTTCCGGATCTCTCCATGAATTTTTTGAAGCGGCCGATTGTCGCGGTCATCGGCAGTCTCGTGGTGCTCAGCACCACTGTCGTCACTGCTGACCCGTTGTCACTCGAAGAGGCCATGCAGCGTACGGCGGCGGTTCATCCCGAACTGCGTGGTTTTGTGGCACGTAGCCGCTTGCTGGGTCTGGAGAGCGAGCGCGCCGTCAAGCCGCCGCCGCTGTCGGTGGGTCTCGAGATCGAGAACATGCTCGGTACCGGCGACTATTCCGGTCTTGAGGCAGCAGAGACAACCCTGACGCTGGCGGGCGTCCTCGAGCGTGGCGGTAAACCTGCGGCACGGCGTGCGTTGGCCGCAAGCCGGTTCGATGAGCTTGCGGTGCAACGCGAGGTAAAGGAACTCGACGTACTCGCGGAAGTGGCGCGCCGCTATCTCGATCTGGCGGAGGTACAGGCGAGTCTGCCGCTGCTGGCCGCGGGGCTGGATCGACAAAGATCACTCGCTGCGGCGGTACGCCGTCGTTTTGAGGCAGGGGCCTCGCCCGAGGCGCTGGCCCTCTCCGCCGAAGCGGAAATCGCGCGCCGCGAAGCCGAGTTGCAGCGCGCTCGGCGCGGTGCCGAGGTCGCGTGGCGATCGCTGGCCTTGATGTGGGCCGACCATGCGCCGGGCACTGTACCCGCGGTGATCGGCAGGGTGCGCGCGCTACCCGAACTGCAATCGCTTGACACCTTGTTGCCTTCACTGCGGCAGCTGCCTGACCTGCGCTCTTTCGCGCAGGCGGAGCGCGTTCAGGATGCCCGCCGACGGGTCGCCGCGGCCGGTCGATCCTTCGATCTCGAATGGCAGCTCGGCGTCCGCAGACTCGAGGCGAGCGGCGATACCGCCCTGGTGGCGGGTGTGAGTTTGCCGCTTGGTACCCGTTCGCGTGCCGCGCTCGATGAGTCCATCGAGGACGTCAATCGTGAGCTGCTGATGAGTTCGAGAGAGACGACGTTGGCCGCTCTCGAAACGATGTTGGTTCGCGTGCACGGGGACATCGCCGCCGCACTCGATCTCATTCGTGCGCTCGAGTCGCAGATCCTGCCGCGACTTGTCAAATCGGCCGCGCAGGCGGAACGCGCCTATTCGGCGGGTGCGCTGAGCTATTTCGAGTCCCTCCAGCTGCAGAACGAGGTCATGCAGGTTGAACTCGAGATACTCGCGCTGCGCCACGCCATCGACCGCAAACTTGTCGAATTGCAGCGACTGACCGGCGAGCCGATTGTCGCTGGCACGATGCAGACCGGGGAAAAGAAATGACCAAGCCATTGATCTTTGCGAGCCGTCTGCTGTTGCTGGCCAGCCTGTGTGCGCTTTTTGCCTGCTCCGGATCGGCGCCCGCGGAGCACGCTGATGACCACGGCTACGATCATGGTCACGATGATGCGCATGGCGAGGATGATCATGGTCCGGAAGGTCCCAATGGCGGTCGTCTCATTGGTACCGGCAAATATTCCGTGGAGCTCAAGATCGAAGAATCCGCGACGCCGCGCTTCGTTGCCTGGGGCTACGAAAACGGCAAGTTGCTGCCGGCAGATCGGGTACGGCTCGAGGTACGTACCGAGCGCCTCGGCGGACAAACCGAGACTTTTGTCTTTGATGTCGATGGCGCAAGACTCCTATCGCGCAGCGGTGTGGGCGAGCCGCATAGTTTCATCATTGAAGTCGAAGCAGCCGTCGCCGGTGAGACCATTAGAGAGCGCTATGACAGCTTCGAGGGCCGTACGACCATCGATGAAAAGTCCGCCAGGGAAGCCGGCATCGTGGTGGCTGCTGCGGGAGCGGGCGACATCGTCGAGTCGATTACCGTCAACGGCGTTTTGGTAACACGACGCGGTGGCGAAGCGGCGATTGCGGCACGATTTCCGGGTGTCGTGCGCCGTATCAATGCAGAGGTCGGGGATCGTGTGTCGCAGGGCCAGACGCTGGCCATCATCGAGAGCGATGCGAGTCTCGCCGAGTATCCACTGCGTTCGCCGATTGCCGGTACGGTGATCGCGCGCGAGGCGCGGGTCGGCGAAGCGACCGGGGCGCGTGATCTGTTCTCGATTGCGGATCTGCAGACGCTATGGTTGGAAATGCGAGTCTTTGGCAGCGATGCGCCAAAGGTCAGGCCGGGTACAAAAGTGCGCCTGACTCGGCCGACCGATGGTACAACGACCGAAATCTCGGTAGCGCAGATCGCGCCGGTGGTCGATGCAGCGAGTCAGAGTCTGCTCGTCAATGCCGTTCTCAAAAACAGTGACGGTATCTGGCGGCCGGGCATGGCGGTGCGTGCACACATCGAGACTCAGCGTGTGACAGTGCCGCTCCGAGTGCCTATCGCGGCGCTGCAGAAAGTCGGTGATTGGGACGCCGTATTCGTACGTGTCGGCGATATCTTTGAGGCTCGCCCGTTGACGCTCGGTCGTCGTAATGAAGATTTTGTCGAGGTATTGTCGGGGCTCGCGGCGGGCGAACAGATCGTCATCGAGCAGAGCTACTTGATCAAAGCCGATATCGAAAAATCCGGCGCCGTACACGATCACTGACGCCCTCATGCTCGAATCCCTCATCCGTTACTCGATCCGTCACCGTTGGCTGGTGCTTGCGGCGACGCTCGGCCTGATCGTCCTTGGCGCTTTCAGTCTGATGCGGCTGCCGATCGACGCCGTTCCGGATATCACCAATGTTCAAGTGCAGATCAACACGGAGGCGCCCGGCTTCACGCCGCTTGAGATCGAGCAGCGCGT
>SXGQ01285650.1_pt1 | contig 25440 bp, 24 predicted proteins | sample 3178371 | NCBI WGS metagenome assembly SXGQ01 (sample SAMN11356859, study PRJNA531348) | freshwater metagenome | isolation source: freshwater sample F1-20 | place: China: Fuxian Lake, Yuxi | collected 2017-12-25 | reverse complement strand
GGCACCTCCGCAATGACTGCGAGCGCCACGATTCCAAACACCGACATCACTGGCTTGGGGTCACTATCCACCCAGAATGCCAACTCCGTAGCAATTACCGGTGGTTCAATTTCTGGGGTTGCTGTTACGTCGTCAACGATTGACGGTTCTGCAATTGGTTCTTTGACGCCGTCTACGGGTGCGTTCACTTCGGTGTCAATGACATCGGGAACAATATCGACAACGCCGTCCAACCCAACGGACATTGTCAACAAAGACTACGCAGATTCCATTGCGGCTGGTCTAAATTATCATCAGGCAGTTAATTTTGCTTCGACTGCTGCGTTGCCTGCTTACACCTACAACAATGGTACAGGCGGCGTAGGCGCGACAATTACTGCAAATGCTAACGGTGCCTTGTCTTTGGGTGGTGGGTCACCCACCGCTGGCCAGCGCGTACTCGTGAAGAATGAGACTGCTGGCAATGCTGCATACAACGGCGTGTATGTGGTCACGCAAGCTGGTGATGGTTCTAACCCATTCATTTTGACTCGTGCGACTGATTACAACACTTCAGGCTCAGGCGTAAATAAAATTGACCAAGGTGATTATTTCTTGGTGATTTCTGGCACTCTCGCATCAACCGCTTGGGTACAACAGACACCATTGCCGATTGTTGTAGGCACTACTGCACTGACATTCGTGCAGTTTAATGCGCCAATCACTTACTCGCCGGGCACTGGGCTTTCCGAGTCGCCGACGTACACTTTTAATATTGCCAACACTGGCGTCACTGCGGCAACGTATGGATCGACTTCGCAGGCGCTTACTTTGGGGATTAACGCTCAAGGGCAAATAACCAGCGCATCACAGGCGGCGATTGCAATCAGTTCTGGGCAGGTTTCTGGGCTTGCAGCGTCCGCGACGACCGATACGACTAACGCATCTAACATCACCTCAGGAACACTGCCTACAGGCCGTATGACGGGTTCCTACACGGGTATTACTGGTGTGGGTACGCTGACCGCAGGAACATGGAACGGCAGCACTATAGGGGTTGGATACGGCGGCACTGGACTGACTGCAACGCCGACAAATGGTCAGTTGCCAATTGGTAATGGAACAGGGTTTTCCCTTGGCACTTTGACGGCGGGAACGAACGTCACGATTACCAATACTGCCGGTGGTATTCAGATTGATGCCACGCCATCGCAAGGTGGCACGGTAACCTCGGTGGCCATGACGGTGCCGTCATTCTTATCGGTCAGCGGTAGTCCAATTACGACTAGCGGCACCTTAGCGGTAAGTTTGTCTGGAACGGCGTTGCCGGTGGCCAATGGCGGTACTGGAGCTACGACTCTGACTGGGTATGTCAAAGGCAATGGCACGAGCGCCATGACCGCCTCGACGACTATTCCAAGTACTGATATAACCGGTTTAGGCAGCATGGCTACCCAAAATGCCAACAATGTGGCAATTACTGGTGGCACAATTGACGGAACGATAATCGGCGGCACAATAGCTTCTACAGGAACATTTACAACTGTGACCGCCACTAGCGGCATCTTTGGAGGTACTTTCTAATGGCACAGGCAGGCTACACACCAATTTCGCTGTACTACAGCACTACCGCTGCTGCCGCGCCAACGGCTGGTAATCTGGCAAATGGCGAATTGGCTATCAATATTAATGATGGCAAGCTGTATTACAAAGACAGCGGCGGCTCTGTTCAGCTTATTGCATCGAAAGCAGGGGCATCTGGCTCTGTTACTTCAGTTGATGTTAGTGGTGGAACGACAGGGCTTACGACCTCTGGGGGTCCTGTCACAACCTCTGGAACTATTACTTTAGCTGGCACACTTGCAGTAGCAAATGGCGGTACTGGTCAAACGACCTATACCGATGGCCAATTGATGATTGGTAATTCCACGGGCAACACACTCACCAAGTCTACGCTGACTGCGGGTAGCGGCGTAACCATTACAAATGGCAGCGGGTCAATCACAATTTCTGCTACAGGTTCTGGTGGCACAGTAACTTCTGTTACCGCTTCATCTCCGTTGGCGTCTTCTGGCGGGAACACTCCGGACATTAGTTTGACTGGCACTGTGGGGGTAGCGAATGGAGGCACTGGTGTTGCTTCACTAACCGCGAACAATGTGATTATAGGCAATGGCACTTCCGCAGTTAATTTTGTAGCGCCGGGAGCAAATGGAAACATACTCACTTCAAATGGCACAACATGGGTTTCATCAACTCCATCTGGTGGTAGCGTTTCTTCAGCCAAAGTTTATTTCATGGGACAATTTTAAGGAGCAATCATGGCTACTGGAACATTAGGGCAATCTTCACCAAGTGCTGTTACGAACACGACGCTGTACACCGTGCCTTCTGCAAAAACGGCGACGTTCAACGTATCCATCTGCAATACCAACGGGTCGCCAGTCACGGTACGACTAGGGGTTTGTGCAACCAGCACACCTGCCGCTGGAGAGTATTTAGAGTACGACGCCATCATCCCACCGAATGGAGTGTTGGAGCGAGGCGGTATAGTGGCAAGCGCCAATAAACTAGTGGTCGGCTATGCAAGTACGACCAACGTAAACTTCAACGTCTACGGTTACGAGGAGTAAAGACATGAGCCGAGCACTTTCTTTAATCGCCCCAACTACTGGTTATGCATCACCTAACCAACTGGTCACGGCGCAGTTGGCAACGAATGTTGGGTTTAACCAGAATGATTATGTGTATGCCTATGGCAATAACCAAGTAGGAAATCTTGGTTCAACCATCGGTGTGGGGTTAAATACTACTTATATTGCTGGGCTTAAAGTAAACGGATTTGTACAAACCGGCTTTGCGCCAACCGCAGTAATGTCTGGGCCTTATTCAGCCAGTACAACTTACACGGGTACGACTAGAACTATCGCCAATGTTTTTCAGTCTCAGGTAGCGTTAAATGGTGCAAGTACAGTAAACGGAAACTCACCGGGCATGGCGGTTTTGAATAATGGTAATTTAGCTTTCGTTTTCAGAGACTCTACTGCCTCGAATTTAAAGATAGCCATTACGACACCCTCAGGAAGTTCTGTGCTAGCCCCTACTACCATATCTAGTACGTCAAGTGCCGGTAGCCAACCCCCCGCAATTGGTGCGATGTCAGATGGCGGGTTCGTCGTCGCTTATTGTGCTGGCAGTTCTTCTTATTACAGAAGGTTCGATAGCGCGGGAACGTCTCTTCTAGCAGAAACGCAGTGCCCCGGAAGTCTTGCCAGCGTGACTAACGGTAGCACCGGATGGTTGAGTATAGCCGGAAATTCTGGCGGCAATTACTGCATTATTGGAAGTAATAACGGTGGCCAACTGTATGCATCGGTAATCTCTGGTGCTTCAAATACATCTCTTAATAATTTCGCTGTTACAACAAATAATTCCTCCTATAATAATTATGTGATTGGGTTGAGTAATGGTAGCTTCTTGGCATTAGGCAATAATAATGCCAACAATATTCGTTATACCATAATAAGCGGAACTGGTACTCAAGGGGCAAATGGAGGTCTTGTGTCTAATCAGAACACAACTTTTCAAGCCGCCCCTTTTGATGGTGGTTTTGTTTTATCTTATGCCAATAGCTCTGGTTACGCTTCATTAGGTAGTTACTCAAATGATGGAACGAGCATAGCGTCGTTAAACAGTTATTACACTGTAACTGGTTCTAGCATGTTGACGGTAGCAGTTTCGGCAGAAAGTAACACTGCTTACACAATGTTTAACGCTAGTGGACTCTTTTTTGCTAGGATGACAAATATCAATTCTAGCGCGATGGCAATTGCGACATCTGCAACCGCCGTATCTGGCACAAACTATGCAGACATTGGGGAATTACACAATGCTCTGAATGGTTCAGTCGCTATGGTTTATGCATCAACCACAAACATTCCATCGTTTGTTACAGTTAATCAGGCGACTTACACTCAGAACACGACAACGCTGACGAACACAGGATTTTATACACCAACGAACGGTTACTATTTGTTGGGTATCGGTGCAACTACAGCGGCAGCAGGTAGTTCGGGTCTGATTTACACCAACGGCGGTATTGCTTTACCGTCTACTTATCCAAGTGTTTCCACTGGTTATGCGTTTGATTACCAGAGCAATTCGTATTGGGCGCAACGCGGAACCATCAACGGTCGAACAATTAATTTGCAAGGAGCACAATAATGTCAATTCCTCAAATAGGTCAAATTAATAATCCAGTCACTGGGATATTTGGCACTGGTAACGTGCAAGTATTCAGTTCGTCAGGAACTTGGACGGTGCCGACCGGTATAGGTAAGGTTCGTGCGCGTATGTGGGGTGGTGGAGGGTACAACGCAGGTGGCGGTGGCGGTTTCGCTATAAGAACCATTTATGACCTCTCTGGGGTAACGACAGTATCAGTTACTGTGGGCGCAGGTGGTACATCTAGCTCTACCACAGGCGGCACATCTTCGTTCGGATCATATGTTTCGGCGACAGGCGGCGTTGGAAATGGCAGTAGTGCGGCTGGAGGCTCTGGTTCTGGCGGGGATACAAACACCAGCGGTGGGGTTGGTGTAGGTGGTGGCGGCGGCGTAGGGAATATTTTTGGGAATGGTGGGGGTGGGACCACCACCGGAGTTTCAGGGTTTTCCGGCGCATCAGGAGGAGGTGGTGGTTCAAATACTGGAATCGGGCATGGTGGAAACGGGTTATTTGGTTCTGGGGGTTCCGATAGAACAACTTCTGGCGCGTCTATACCAGCCACGTCGGGGCTAGGCAGTAACTTCAGCATTGATTTTATAGGGACAGGGGGTGGGGGCGCGAGAGAAATGCCCGGTATTAATGGTGGAGGCGGTGGTCAGTCAGCCACCGCTAATGCTGGCTCTGGTGGTTTTCCGGGAGGCGGCGGCGGTGCTAACTCAAACGGCGGTGCAGGTCTAGTTATTGTGGAGTGGTAATCATGAGAGCGCGAATCAAAGACAACGTAGTAATCGAGATTCTTCGTCCAGTGGGTGGCTTTGCTATCGAAGATTGTTTCCACCCTGATGTTTTAGCAGGCTCTGTCCCTTGCGATGCCGATACGCAAATAGGCTGGGTATTGCAAGAAGATGGAACTTTGGCTCCAGCCAGTGAGCCTGCGTCGGAGTAAAAAATTGACCCGCTTACCCTTTTAGCCGCAGCAAATGCGGCTGTTGCCGCTGTAAAAAAGGGCTGTCAGCTTTACAAAGAGATTAAGGGTGCGGCGGGTGAAGTTAAGGATGTGCTGGACGATCTGAAGTTGCAGTATCAAAAGATCGTAGACCCGACTCCAGCACAGAAGCAGCAGTACCACGCAGAAGTCCAGCGTGTGCAAGAGATAGCCAAGACTGATCCGGCAGATGTGTATACCGACATAGGTAATCAATTAGGTACGTTGATGGATGCTTATGATGCAATCCATAAGGCGTTGCAGAAAGAAGAGCTAGAAGCTAAGCAGGTATATCGGGGTGACGAGAGTATCGGGCGACGGGCGCTAAGACGGATTCTGATTACGACAAGGCTAGATGCGATGTTGGCAGAAATTCGAGAGACGATGGTGTACAAAGCCCCGCCGGAGTTAGGTAGTCTGTGGAGCAAATTTGAAGAGATGTGGCAGCGCATAGTCGCTGAACAGGAGGTAGCCCACGCAGAGGAACTGAGGTTAGCTCAGATAGCAAGATGGCGACGCAAAAGAAGAATAGCGGAACTCAGGGCAAAAGCGGTGTGGGTTTCAGCAGTAATTTTCGTAGTAGTTTGGGCGGGGTTCCTAATGTGGCTGACAACGAAAAGCGCAATCCAGAGGATGTACCTTGGTCACTTATCGTGGTAGTGCTGGCTGTACTGCTGATGTTTTTCATTGTGATGCCGGTGTTAGCTTTTATGTACTACGACATGTATTACGCAACCCAAGCGGCGGTGCATGAAGTCAGAAAGATGCGGGAACTACGCAAAGAGATACAGATTGAACGGATGTACGGACAATAAGGAGCGGTAATGCTGACACTTATTTCAACCATCGGCGGCTACATAGTCGCTCTGTTCCCAAGATTGTTTGACATGCTGCAAGACCGTGCGGACAAGAAGCACGAGCTAGACATCCTGCACATGCAAATGCAGCAGCAAATTCGATTGACAGACAAAGGTTACTCACCGGCAGACAAGACTGAGGAAGTCCGCGAGAACGACGAACAAGATCATCAGCAGTACATGGCTCAGATTGGTGCCATCTACAACAACCAAGAGAAACTGCTGGAGTCTTCTTCCCAGTGGGTCAAAGACATGACTGCGGCTACTCGCCCGTTCGTCACGTTCATCTTTGTGCTTGAGTTGGTGCTGATTAATCTGCTGACCATGCTGTGGATATTCCTGCACGGCGACAAGGTGACATCAATTGGTGAGCTAATTCAAATCATGGAAATCGTATTTGACGCTGATGAGATGGCGTTGCTTGGCACCATCATCGCCATGTGGTTTGGTTCTCGTGGTAACAGCAAGGCAGGCAAGTGATTTACATTGTTTATGCGCGAATCGCCGCGACAATATTGTTTTGTGCTTACTTAATAAGTAATCTGCCATGAAACCGCCAGTTGCCACAATTGCAATGATTAAGCACCATGAGGGTGTTCGATACAAGCCATACAAATGCCCAGCTAAGTTGTGGACTGTTGGGGTAGGGCATGTTCTCTACCCTGAGCAGGGCAAGATGCCAATCGATCAACGCGACAAGTTCGCACTCAAAATAGAGGACTTCCGTGTATTCAGCAAAGACGAAGTGGATTCTATCCTTGAGAAAGACCTACAGCGTTTTGTCGCTGGTGTTCTTCGTTACTGCCCTGACAATCTTAACGAAAATCGCTTGGGGGCGTTGGTCAGCTTTGCATTCAATGTTGGGCTAGGCACTCTTCAGCGATCTACCTTGCGACAGAAGCACAACCGTGGAGATTTTGAGGGAGCCAAGCAAGAGTTCCTGAAGTTCACCAAGGCTGGCGGCAAGGTTTTGCCGGGGCTGGTGAAGCGCAGGAACGACGAAATAGCACTGTATTTTGCGGAGCCCAAATGAGCTTTATCCCTAACCCTTGGTTAATTTTGACCTTTGTGGTGGTCGTTTGCGTGGCAGCAGGGGGCGGGTATCATAGCGGTAAAGCAAGTGGAATGGCAGAAGTACAGCAGGCTTGGGACAAAGAAAAGACCGCCCAGTATGCCCAACATGCCAAGGCGTTAGAGGAGTCTGTTGAGAAGCAGCAACAGCTTCAGATCGGTGCAGACAGATTAAGACAGGAGAAAGACCGTGAGATTCGGGATATTGCTGCTAGGAACACTGCTCTTGCTAACAGCCTGCGCGACCGCCAAAGTCGCCCCACCACCAATTCAAGTGCCGTGCCCAGTCCCACCAGCGCTGGACAAAGTGCCTGTACCGCCAGAGAGCTTTACCGAGAGGATAGCGAAGTGGTTATCAGGATCGCTAGAGAAGCCGACGAACTTGTCGCAGCCCTCAAGCAGTGCTACGCCCAATATGAGTCAGTCAGACAAACGGTGAAATAAAATGACGACACCAATTCCATCTTGGGTTTTAACGTATGACAGTTTGACCAGTACGGTTCAGCAGTATCTAGAGCGTCAAGATGCTGCGGTCGTCAACGCTATTCCTACCTTTATCACGCTGGCTGAGTTTGAGATCGCACAAGAGATTAAGACTCTTGGTCAGCTTCAGCTTGTGCAATCAACCTTGACGGCTGGGAATCCGGTGCTCGAGAAGCCAGCTAGGTGGCGCAAGACTGTGTCGATGAACGTGACTGTGAACGGCAAAAAACAGTCCGTCCTGCTGCGGAAATACGAGTATCTGAAGAACTACTGGCCTGACAGTACTCAGACTGATGTGCCGTTGTTTTATGCGGACACAGACTGGGAGCACTGGTATTTGGCTCCAACTCCAGATCAGGCGTACAACTTCGAGGTGCTGTACTACGAGCGTATTTCACCCCTCAGTTCAACCAATCAGACCAACTGGATCACGCAGAATGCGCCCAACGCCATGTTGTTTGGGACGCTGTTGCAGGCTATGCCATTCTTGAAGAACGACCAGCGCCAGATTTTCCAGCAAAAGTACACCGAAGCCCTTGCATCTCTGAAAAATGAAGATGTGGCGCGTGTCGGTGATCGTCAAGCCATTGCAGTGGATAGCTGATCATGCCTACTTATACAAATCCATATACTGGCCAAACCATCAGCCCATCTCAGGTGGGCTATGAAGCCATTACGATATCAACCGACACAGAACTTGAGTGGCCGATCAACGGTAACACCACGAGTGTCGTTGCGAACATTATCGAGGTTACCGCTACTACAACTGGCCTAAAGTTAATCATGCCTCCTGCCACGCAGGTGTCTGACGGCCAGAGTGCGTTAATCAGAAATGTGGGCGCAAATGCGTTCACGGTGGTCAACCAAAGTAACGGCACGATTGTCAGCATCGCCTCTGGAATTGCTCAATACATCTATGTGACCAATAACACTACGTTGAATGGGACATGGGGCACAGTCACATTTGGCGCAGGTACATCTGCTGCAAACGCTGCCACCTTGGCGGGTTACGGCTTGGATGCTGCGGGGACGACGTTAAATACAGCAACGCCTGTCACATTAGTTGCCTCAGACTACACAGTTCAAACAACAGATCAATCTAGTTTGTTGGTGTGGATTGGCGGTGCTGGCACAGCAACATTACCAGTAGCATCGACCGCTGGAGAAAATTGGTACGTTGTTTTTAAAAATGATGGCACTGGCATTTTAAATATTGCCCTACAAGGCGCAAATACGATTGATGGCCAAATTAGTGCCCAGTTGCAAATTGCAGAATCGTTTGTTGTTGTTTCTGACGGGTCTAATTATTACAGTTACGGATACGGACAATCGGCAAGTTTTTTCTTCACTCAATTGTCGAAAAACGTCACTGGTGGGACGGTAACGCTGTCGTCTGCTGAAGCAGCAAATATTATTCAAGAATACACAGGTGTCTTGACATCTAACTGCACGGTAATTTTGCCGCCGACAGTGCAACTGTATTCGTTAAAAAACTCAACGACTGGTTCTTTTAACTTAACATTTTCGACTGGTGTGGTTGGCGCAGCAAATTTAATTTTGCCGCAAAACCAAACCATCATTGCCATTTGTGATGGCACAAATGTCTACAACTCACAAACCGCAACATCAAGTTTTATTAATCAATTAACTATTGGTGATGGTTCTGCTCCTTTACCGTCTTTATCTTTTTTAAGTGACGCAACGACTGGCTTGTATTTACCGGCATCTCATCAATTAGGTATTGCTGCAAATGGCACTAACGTAGCAACATTCACGACTACTGGTCTAAGAGTTCCAACAGGTATTAGTGGCGGAGCATTTTAATGACTGCAAAAGTCGTAACCCTTCAAGTTGGCGCGGGGATTCAGCGCGACGGAACGACTTTTGCTGCTCCCAGCTATATCGATGGGAAGTGGGTTCGTTTCCAGTATGCACGCCCAAGGAAAATTGGCGGCTACAACGGGATATTCCTGAATGCTACGGGTATCAGCCGTGGCATGATCATGAGCGCAGACAACGGTATCAACTACGTTGTCTCTGGCTATTCAGGTGGGGTTGAGCAGTGGACGACTGACAACGACGATGGAATCGGTTCTGGTCCTACGTCGTTTTCCATTACTGGTTTTGCTTCAAATTCTAAAAACCTGTGGCAGTTCGATATTGGCTACGATCCATTCGGTAATGGCAAGAATAATTTGATCGCTCATCCGGGTCAAAATCTTGCCGACATTTCCTCGACTGTAAACACTCGGCCATTGATTGGTGAGTTTACAGGTACGACGTTGGCTCCAGTGGGCGTATTTACCGCTTCTGGAACGACGACAAGCGGCAGTCCGACAGTCACGTTTGCAACCACGATTGCAGCCATTGGTCCGGGCGTCAGCGTTACCGGCACTGGTATTCCAGCAGACACCGTAGTGGTGTCAGCCCTTGAAGTAAGCGGCGTATGGACTGTCACGTTAGACAAAAACGCTACTGCATCCGGCACAGTCACGCTGACGTTTGACAACAACATTAGCGTGTCAGGTGGTGTGGTGATGCTGTATCCATACCTGTTCGTGTATGGGAACAACGGCCTGATTAAGAACTGCGCTGCTGGCGACTTCAACAACTGGACATCCGCCGATGCCAACGAAAACAGCGTGGCGTCCGTCAAGGTAGTCAAAGGACTGCCGGTTCGAGGCGGTACGACATCGCCTGCGGGGCTGTTCTGGACGTTAGATTCAGTCGTGCGCGTGACGTACTCGCCAACTACCGTAGGTAACCAGACTCTGTACTGGCGGTATGACTTAATCACTCAGCAGTCGTCAATTCTGTCGAGCCAGTGCGTTATCGAATATGACGGCATCTTTTATTGGGCTGGCGTGGATCGATTCCTGATGTACAACGGTGTTGTACAAGAAGTCGAAAACAAGCAGAACTTTAATTATTTCTTCGATAACTTGAATTATGCCCAGCGTCAAAAAGTTTGGGCGACAAAGATTCCACGTTGGGGCGAAATATGGTGGTTCTTCCCATCTGGAAATAGCACAGAATGTAACGACGCAATCATCTACAACGTCCGAGATAAGGTGTGGTACGACGCCGGTCAGGCTTTAGGCGCACGGCGCTCTGCTGGGGTGTTCTCTGAAGTGTTCCGTAAGCCTATTTGGGGCGGCTGGGACGAGAACGACTCGAACAAGTACACCCTATGGCAGCACGAGACTGGCACAAACGAGGTCTACACGAACCAAGTTAACGCGATTGACTCATTCTTCGAGACTAATGTCATTGGAGCCCGTACAGGGCTTGTAGGGGCTGTAGACCAGCCCGGCGACAACGTCTGGACTCGTTGTGAGCGTATCGAGCCTGATTTTGTCCAAGTAGGCGAAATGACCGTGGTGGTGACTGGTAATGGTTACGCGGAAGACCCGCCACAGGATTCTGATCCGTATCCATTCAATCCAGACACGCCTAAGGTTGACATGAAAGAGCAGCGCCGCGAGATGCGTTTGCGGTTCAGAAGCAACGTCCAGAACGGCAATTACTTCATGGGTCGCGTGCTTTTGAGTTTGGATACGGGCGACGTTCGCGGCACAGGAAATCCGTAATGATTTCGTATGACCCTCGTGGAATGACTTGGGATCAGTACTGTAAACTGATGTCAGAGTTATTTGCCCCGAATCAGTTAGGGTATGTCCCAGAAGATAACTGGCGTATTTGGGTAAGCGGCCTAAATGGTATTGGGTACTTTGTTGAGTCGGGCGTTCCTGACCATCGTGGATTTGATACTTGGCAGCAGTGGGCAGAACAGATGTGCGGAATTATGAGTCTTCAGCCGTAAATTAGGAAGAACGATGGCAGACCAACAAACTTTTACCTGTAGTTATTGGGCTGGCGTGCCAGATGCCGCAGCCCGATATGAAGCTGCCCAGAATATTGCGAGAGAAGTTGCCGCGATAGAGGCAGCTAGGGGACAAGCATCTTCACCTTTATCAGTACAGCCAGCAGCAACTGTAGCGGGTCCGTCGACATCGCCACTTCTTAGTTATAGCGGTCCAGTAGATAACATGGGGCCTCCAGCGCCTCTCTGTACTAATTTAACTTTGCCAACGCCAACAAGGAACTTGCCCGGTGGGCCTCCACGCACTCCCAGCGATGATTTAACTTTGCCAACGCCAACAAGGAATTTACCGGGTGGTCCTCCAATCACTTTCGGTTCAGATGTTGGCCCACTGCCCGGAAATTTGGCAACGGTTAATGCCGCTCCGGCCACTGGCATGTCAATGAGTGATGCGGAGAGGCTTGTACGTCAGCAGTACGCTCAGATTGGTCGTGCTGGGATTGGTACTGATGTCACGTCAATCGATCAGCCGGGGTTGGAATATTGGACGGGCGAATTAGCCAGCGGTCGGATGACGCCGGAAAAGTTTGTCTCTGCTTTTGAGAATGCGCTTACCGCACCCAAAACGCCAGAGGAAATCGCTGCACGGACATATGGCATTTATGGTCGCGCTGGCATCGGCACAGAAGCTGGTCAGATTGACCCCGCTGGTTACCAATACTGGACTGGGCAACTTAAGTCAGGGGCAATTACGCCTGAAGAGTTTGCCAAACGTATTTCGTATGACCTGACACAAGGTGTTCAGCTAGGCAGTGGCGTAGCTGCTCCGGAAGTCCGCAACTACTTCTACGAGAACAAGAACAACCCATACCAAGTAGCAGAATACATGGCATCCAAGGGATTGACGGCTGCTGATGTATCTCGAGCAACTGGCATGACTAGCGATCAAGTACGGCAGTATTTCACCCCAGTGTTTACGCCACTAGGTGAGCCTGTTGATAAGCCGGGTCGAGGCGTCGGTGGCCAGTACGGTAGTGTCGGTGGTTTGCCTATCTTGAACAAAGGTGTTTTGGATCAGGTGATTGACTCACAATTGATATTTAAAGGCGAAGGCAGCAATACCATTGCTGGTGGTGACGTAGTCAACGAAGATAACAAACTCGGCTGGGATACTGCGTCGGACAACGCACAATTTGCTCGTGGCAACGCTGCATTCGGCGTCGAGCGGAATGCTGGCGTCATGGGCAGAAGTCCAGAAATTTCTGGCGATTTGGTTGGATTGGCAAAAGCATTTGGCGTTGATCCAAACAATTACATGATTGACCAGAAGGGGTTCTATGGTCCTGACACCAAAGTCCTCGATACCAATGCTCTCTACGACGCGGTAAACGAGCGCACCAAAGATTACTACCGAGTAACCGGTGCGACAGGTGGTGGTGAAAACGCTGCCATTAATCGCCCTGATATTGCTGGTAACCACGCGTCGCAACTGTACAAGGCATTTGGCGACAAAGCGGTTCCAATTGGTGACCCTACATATTTTGATGCGCCATATGTTGTCAAAAGTAATGCGTGGCAGACCGTTGCAATGGCGATTCCGATGTTCTTTCCGGGCGTGGGTCAAGCGATTGGATCGGCACTACAGTTATCTGGCACAGCAGCTAACGTAGTCGGTAGTGCGTTATTTAATGCGGGTATTGCTGCGTTGACTGGCACTGATCCTTTAAAAGGTGCAATTTCAGGTGGTGTTGGTGGCTTTGCACAGTCCATGTCAGGGCCTATTGCGGCGAATGTGCTTGGCGGTGGTGATGAAATTCTAGGTGCGTCAAGAATTGGTCAAATTGCTCAAGCAGCCGGTGTATCTGCAAACACCGTGCAAAATGCCATATCGTCGTCATTAGCTGCCAGTATGACCTCAGCAGTTCTTGGTCATCAAGACCCGCTAAAAACATTTGCTACAACTTTCGCAGGCTCTTTTGTAGCAGGTTCGGCTAGAGACAAAGCGATGGAATTTGCATCGCAACTGGATCGCACCAACTTTAACAAAGCAGCAGTTCATGCGGCTGGTGCTGCTGGGTCTGTTGCCAACTCCATTATTACCGGTAGCGACATCGGCACAAACTTGGTCGCAGACCTTACTGATAGCTATCGACAGGTAGAGGATGCATTCTCGCAACCTCGAGGTGAAGACGTAGGCAAGCAAATTGGCCCTGCGTTAGCAAGCGCTGATGTTTGGACTGATGAACAAGGAAGGACGCATATAAGCGGATTTGGAACAGACACTTCTGACGACAAATTAAGAATAGAAATATCTGGCACTGGTGATGATCCAGAAAAACCGATTACCGATACTCGAGTTTTGTTTGGATTAGGTACTCCCGATCCAACTTCTCCTTACTCTTCTAAGTTTGGCGGCGGTGCAGCAGGTGGTGACGCTGACGGGTATGCAGTATTTGCGATTGATGGTGGCAAGGACCCTAAAGTAATTATTGAAGAACTTGAGTCATGGAAGCGAGACGCCGACACTCCAGAAAAGATTGATCAAATTGACAAAGCAATCAGTAATGTGCGGTATGCACAGGTCGTGGCAAATTCAGATCAGGTGCCTATTGAAGAGGTTGTTCGCACTGAATTTAAAGATAAGCTTGATGAAGCTAAGGATATAGTTAGAAAGGCTAACGAAGAAGTTGCAAAAACTCAGCCTGTAGAAGAAGTAGAGCCTAAAACAAAAACTGATGATTTATTAGAAAAATCCAAAGTCAAAGCAGAGGCTCCGAAGGCAGAAGCTACAGGGGCGGATGCCGCTCAAGCCATCAACTTTAACCTTGGCAAAATTTACGACCAAGGCACCACTGGTGGTGGCGCTACCGGAGGTGGTGGTGGCGGAGGAGGAGGGGGCGGTGGTGGAGGCGGAGGCGGCGGTGGAGGAACTACCGGCGGCGGCACTACGGGTACTGGCGGTCTTCCCGGAGGTGGTAGCACTGAAATTGCCACAAATCCAGACATCGTATTAGCACAAGGCACTGGCCCATTGACTATCGGTCCTGCTATTGCAGGTACCCCCGGCATGAACTACGCCGGAGCTACTGGGTACGAAGGGCCGTATCCGCTTGGTACTAACGTCGGAAGCAGCGCTGGTGCTGGCGCAGGTGCTGGGGTAGGAACAAATATTGGCGCTGGCGATGGAACGGGTGTTGGCGCAGGAACAGGTGCAGGGGCTGGCACTGGGCTTGGAACCGGTACAGGAACTGGTGCTGGTACAGGAACCGGCATGGGTACTGGCTCAGGAACTGGGTTAGGGGATGGTACGGGTAGCGGTGCTGGCGAAGGCGCGGGTGCTGGCACGGGCGCTGGAACCGGTACAGGCACAGGCACAGGAAGCGGGTCTGGTATTGGCGCTGGTGCGGGTGTTTTGGCTGGCATTGGGACTGGTCTTGGAATTGGTAGTGGGACGGGTTGTGGTATTGGCTGCGACATCGGATGCGACCTCTTAGGTGGAGGCGGTGGCGGTGGCGGTGTCGGTGGTGGTGGCAAGAAGAAGAAAAAGAAAAAGAAAAAAATGTCGCCTGACTGCGGATGCGGCATTGATCAAGATTGGTTGGACACGATGGCGGTTTTGCTGAACACCAGAGGAGGTCCTACAACAGGTCCCCTCGGCGCTGCTGTTGTTAGACCAGTGCAGTATGCAAGCGGTGGACTGGCATACGCTGAGGGCGCGTCTGTCGATCTGCCATGCATCTATTCCATAGAGCCGAACGCCCCTAAGTTTTACGAGTGCAGAATGTCGGACATCTTGCAGACCAGCGGCACGAGGAAAAAGGCCGGATTCGAGCCTACGGCGTTGCGTCAAATTCTGTCCCAAATATCTTGCCAAGGTAACATCGGCGGCATGGCATCTGGTGGTTTACCGTCGAAGTATCAGAAGGCAGCGCCCAAAGGCCATGATCCTGAGTTTGTGACTGGCTTGACCGGCTACTACGCTGATGGCGGTGGTACAGGGCAGTCTGACGACATTCCAGCCATGCTGCACGATGGCGACTACGTCATGGACGCAGAGACTGTGTCAGCCCTTGGAGACGGCTCCAGCAAGGCTGGGCGCAAGGTTCTGGATGGATTCCGCACGCAGATACCGCACAAAGATCAAGCAGACGGCAAGGTCGTCCCTGCCAAGATCGCCGATGGGGAATACGTTTTCCCAGCAGCATTTGTCACGGCGCTCGGAGGAGGCGACAATAAGCGTGGTGCTGAGATTTTGGACGGGTTGCGCGAAAAATTACGGGCTCATAAGCGTGCAGCCCCACTAGACAAAATTCCACCTAAGGCCAAGTCACCATTGGCTTACATCGGTAACGCGAAAGGTTAAACATGGCGAATTTACTGCAATCATCCCAAACGAAGGCCACAGAAGCGCCGTCGTTTTATACGAACTATCTGACTAACCTTGCCACCCAAGGCAAGTTAGAAGCGTGTAAAGCGCAGTATATTGGAGCCCAGCCACTGCAAACGCAGGCATTCCAAAAGGTTTGCGAAAAATTTGGAACTGCTCAACCAGCGTTCCAAACGGGTCAGCAGTATGTTGGACAGGCCGCAGGGCAGAACATCACTGGGGCGGCTGCACCATACTTGCAGGCAGGAACGAGCGCCAGCCCACTGTGTGCTGCACGACCAATGATTTGCAAAGCAGAGACTTTGGACTTGGCGTGTCTGGCCAGCGGCTACATGAGCCCATACATCAAGAGTGCTGTGCAGTCGATGTCGGACATCGCTCAACGCAACATCCGTCAGAACCTGTCACCGATGGCCACGTCGGCTGCGGTAGGCTCAGGTCAGTTTGGATCGCAGCGCGGCGCTCAAGTGTTGGGTCAGATTCAAGAGCAAGCGCAGCAAGACTTGAATGCACAGATTGCTGACATGCTGAACAAAGGCTACGGTCAGGCGCTCTCTGCGGCACAAACGAAACAACAGACTTTGGGTACGCTATCGCAGCAGATTGCAGAAGCGCAAAGAGCACAGAACCAAGCTCAACTGACTGCTGCTCAGACAGCGGGTTGTGCGGCAGCGAGAGAAGCGGCAGCGCGTACGCAGGCTGGTCAAGCGATGGGTACGTTGGGTCAGCAGGCTGCGGCTGCGAATCTGGCTTGCATCAACGCATTAGCGACACTCGGCGGTCAGCAGCAGGCGATTGCTCAAAATGAGCAGAACTACCCACTCACTAAGCTACAGACTCTGTCTAGCTTGTTGCAGGGCTACCAAGTGCCGACAAGCGTCAGAACTACATTGTGCATGTCGCCATTCTCTGCGTTGGGTGCTGTGGGGTCTGGGGTTCTTGGGGCAGTGCAAAATCTTCCTGCAATCAAAAAAGGTTTTGGCGATGTAATCGATTTAATTAAAGGCATTGGCAGCAGTGGTGGTGGCGGTTTGGACGGCACTATTCTTGCGGGTTGCTGCTCTTGCTGCTCAACTTATGCAGCACAGGGCGGAGCCATAAGTGCTGGTACGGTAGGGTGTCATTCCACCCGTTCAAAAGGCGCTTTGCCTTACAAGAAAGGTTGATCCATGGCTGACCAAAAGCAAAATTATTCTTTTGCTGGTGATCTAAGCAAAATCAACCCAGCAGAGCTTCCTGCGTCGGACATTGAGGCTTACAAGCAGACGCTCGAAGAGCAGATACAGGCGCTCAAGCAGCGCTATGCACAACCTAATTGGTTCAAGGTAGCAGCAGGTTTTGCCAAGCCTCAACTGGGCGGTTTTCTTGCGTCTCTGGGTTCTGCATCTGAAGCGTTAGCTGAGAACGTAGAGCAACAGCGTGCTCAAGAATTGCCGATTGCTCAGATGAAGCTGCAAGTCCAGCAGGCAAATATGATGCTTGGTCAGAAGCAAAAGCAGAATGAAATTTTCCAACAGTGGAAGTCGTCCGGTAAGCCGATGGATGCGACTACCTACAGTCGGATTATGTCGCTGGGGCCAGATACCGAAGTAGCATCAGCAGCATCAAAGTTTTACGAGGGTGCGAGGGCTGCGCTTGATATCAGCACCACCGCGACAGCCGCGATGGGTAAAGACCCAATGAACCAATTGGAAGAATTCACTAAATTCCAATTGAATCCGGATGCTGATGAGAAGCAGATTCAAGGCCGTCGGGATGCATTCCAGACCAGCCTGAATGCTGCCAAACCGCCACAGATTGAGCAGGATCAATGGGATGCTATGTCTCGTCACGAGAAGATGGAAACATCGATGGCATATGCAAGAGCCCAACGTGAAGCTGGCATGGGTGCCGAAACAGTCATGCAGCAACAGGCAGGGCAAGCACCGAAACGATTGGCATTGCTTGGCTCAATTCGTGATTTGGCATTGGGCACCGGCATTCCTGAGGTAACGAAAGACGGCAAGAAGGTTTCTGGCCAACAACAGATGGCTGCTTTGCTGAACTACTTCGGCGGCAACAACCCATTCGAGGTGTTGGCGCGTGCTGCTGCGGACGGTAAGTTAGGTGACAAGTTGGCAGAAATTGACAAGTATGCTCGACAGAATGCTATGTCGCCAGAAGCGCGTGATCAGTTCCAAAAACTGGCAAAGTTGTTGGCAGAAAATCAGGTGAGCTTGCGAAACGGAGCGATCAATCCGACCGATCAATTCTCGGCACTCCAAGAAGCTGGTTCGCCAAATATCGGTAATTCGCAGAATGCTCTGATAACCTTGGTTGACCTAATGGGTCATGGCGAGAAAAACGCCATCGACAAATATCGCTACGTTCTTGATAACAAGATTACAGCCCGTCAACTTGGCGTTGACGATGTATATCTTGAGAAGCAGCGCAAATATGCTGAAGAGCATCGTCGGATTGCGACATCCAATCCATTGATAAATACACCGTCTTGGTACAACCCAGCGGCAGGCATTAAACCGCCTGCACCAGCAGCACCAGCAGCAGCACCAAGCGCTGCGGCAAAAAAACCTGTTGGCGGCGGGGCATTGCTTGATCAATTGAAACAAGAAAAAGAGCGCCGCGCAAGTCTTCGTTCTCAAAAACCGTGAGATAACAAATGGACTTTTCAAAACTTAGCGACCAGCAAATTGAGATTGCAACAAAAGTTGCAAAAGAAGCTGAACGTCAGGGCATTAATCCTGACTTTGTGCTTGCTATGGTGATGCAAGAAAGTCAATTTGATCAAGGAGCTAAATCTAATAAAGGGGCGATTGGCGTAATGCAGTTGATGCCAAAGACGGCCGCGGGGTTAGGTGTTGACCCATACGATGTGGATGAAAACATTAAAGGTGGCATTTCTTACATCAAACAATTAGTCAAAAACAAAAATATTGGCAATGACCCAATTAAAGTATTGATGGGATACAACGCTGGACCCGGTACGCCATTTTTAAAATCTGGGGATGTAAAAGATTTGCCGGAAGAGACAATAGATCATGTTTTTAAAGTAACAGATTTTTCTGGTGGTAATTTGCCAACGGTAACATTTGGACAGGATGATCTTCCGAAAGACGACGAAGAGAAAAAAGCAGAGGCAGAGGACACAGTAGCCGCGCAAGCTGATGAGGGCGAACGTCTTGGGTCAAGCAGGACTGCTGATATTCCGGGCGAGGCAGAGCAAACTCGTAAAGCTTTAGGTGTGATTGGCGGGGTCGCCGGTACTGGCACTACCGCGGCGATTGAAACAACTAAAAAGCTGGCTCCACTGGTGCCAAACTTGATAAACCAAATGACTGGGCAAGGGGTCAATCCTGCCAAGCCTGTTACCAGAGCAAGCCTGCAAAGATACCTAAACAGTCAGCTTGCTGAGAATCTAAGACTGCCGTTGTCAGAGCTAGAGAAGGTGACAGGCGGTCAGAAGATTCGCACGATGAGCGAAGTGCAGACTGCACTGAAGGCGCTACAGGAAGTTAAGAGTGAGCGGGTAGCCAAAGAGACGACAGGAATGCGACGCCCAATTTATACGACCACACCGGGGCGTCCTGCGGTCGATCTCAGCAAGTACGAAACGAAGCCTGCCGGTCCAGTGCGCCAAGCTGTTCGGAGAGAGCTACAGACCGCTGGTGATGTAGTGAAATCAGTGTTGCCATCGGTAGGTCGAGTCGGTATCGGTGGGCTTGGCGCTGCGAATGCCATGATGCAGGGCTATGATGCGTGGGAAATGGCTCAGAAACTGAAAGCGATGAATGACCCTAGTTGGGTTGACTACGCTAGACTGGCCACGAAAACCATGGCCACTGTTGGCGGTGGATTGAGTATGTTGCCGTTTGCCCCTACTCAGGCTGCTGGTCTTGCACTGCAAGCGCCTGAGATGGGCATTGAGGCTTACGAGTTTTTCAAAAATAGACCGCGAGGCGGATTGCCTGCGGATGAGAAAATGACTGTGGATGCTATGGGCAATCCTGTTCAATAGATTTCTGGTTTCTTCGCGGTGTCAGGGCTTTTGCCCCGCTCCTCTTCCCCCCACTGCCTCCCTCAGTGGGGGTTTTTTTATCTCGCCCAGATTGCCAGCAAGATCACAATCTTCATCAAAAAGAAGACCATGACCCACATTACGATTTACTCCGCACTTGCTCGATGCGTTCGGCAACCAAGTGGTTGACGCTACGGGCGACCTCGATGCACTCGTCGCGCTCTTGCTTGGCGATCTTGGGTTTGGCTGCACGAATGAAGGCGTCTGCAAGCTTCATTAAGTCATCCTGAAGGAAGTTGTAGTCCTCTTCCAGATTGGCGTGAATAAAGGCTTCGTTGACCTCTTGCTGGGTCAAAAGTCGTGGTTGAATGTCCATGATTACCTCAAGTATTAAAGTCGTTTTTCAATTTCCAGAACCGCAGCAGGCACTCGAACATTTCCCACCCGATTTGCAGGTCGTGCTCAGTCCATTCGATCACCTTGACCAGTCCTTGGTGGGTGCGCGAAGCGAAGACGTTTGCACAGCGTGCGAAGGGTAAGCCGAGGCCGTGCCGGTAGGCTGCAAGCTGCATCAAGTGCTCGTCATAGGCGTCGATCTTGTCGTCGGGTCCAAAGTCTTTCGACTTAGCGTCAATGACCACACCCATGGGCAAGCTCAAGGTAGGCATGCAATACATGTCTACTTTGCCGCCAAACCCCATGGGGTCGGCGAATGATCGCTCAATAAGCCAGTCTTGCTTGGCGTCAATCTCGAAGTGCTGGGCGATAGCTTTCTCGAACGCCATCGCGGTGGCTTGATGCTCCACTTGCTTATTGCCGGTAAACCACGATTCAATCGATTCGTGGATACGCGTACCGGCTTCTGCTGCCTGCTTCGCGCTCTGCTTGGAGTCGGCTACGATCCGAGCGATATAGGTCTTCTCAGACTCATCTGGAGCCCGTGGCAGGGTCAGAGCAGACAGAAGCATCTGCTCCAGCTTCCACTGCTCTAAACCGGGCTTTGCGGCGATTTTTAGGACAGTGGTGACCGAAGGCACCAAGTCCATCTTCCGAGCGTCCCTGAGCGTTGTAGGACGGTCTGAGCCGTCCTTTGCTTTCACGGTGTACTGAGGACTGCCGTCTTGGCGGTACCAGTGCACAGACTCCGCAGATCGAACAATAATTGTTGTCATTAGAGCACCTTAAAAAGGGATATCAGAGTCAAGAGCATCAGAGTCTGGTTTGCTTGTTTGGACAAAAGATTCTTGGGGTAAATTTTGGCCAAAAAGTTTTTGCCATTCTGGCGAAGACTTGACCTTATTTTTGACAGACTCCGGAAGACTCTCAAAAACGTCTATGTCGGGTTTTTTAAGATTAAACAATTTTGTTGGATTAACGCCCTTAGGCAATCCAGCCTGCTTAATAATGCTAGGAACTGGATTGACGCCTTTAATGTTTGCGTAAATCTTGCCGTTTTGACTTTTATGGTTAATGATATTCAGCATGCAAAACTGATCTAAAAGCTTGCCAAGATCAAACCTTTGTACCTCTTCTTCCGAAAATGGTTTATTGCGCCACGATTGAAGGTCAAGGCGCAAGTTGGATTTGGGGCTCCAGCTATGGGTGTAATCAAAATAAACTCCAAAAGGACGACCATCTTTCATTCTTATTAGCTGGCCATTGTCATCTGTGCCGTGGACTTCCCAAGAAATCCGAATTTTGGGCAAAAACTTTACTTGTCCCATGTAATCATTTCTCTGAGTACCTAAATCAACAATACTGTAACAACGAGCCAAGTGCATTCCCGCTGGGCAAATTTCAAATTCTCTAGGGGTATCTTCGACGTAAAAGTTCATGATTTCTCCTGTAAAAACAATGTTCCGGCAACTTTGCCGTGGAAAGAATATAACATGGAATCTAATCCTGTGTTAGACTAATTTCCACCTTGAGACAATTAACGAAAGGAAAACTATGAATCTAAGGCAATATTTCAAACAGCAGCCCTATGGCATGAAAAGCATCGTGGCTCAGAAGCTGGGGATTACTCCGACATGGTTGGGGTTGTTGATCCGCAAGGCACGCCGTCCTTCACCGGCACTGGCAAAAAAAATCGAGAAGGCGACTGACGGACAAGTACAAGCAAAAGTCTTGCGCCCAGATATTTTCAAGTAACCCCAACACTGGGGATTTAAAGGGAGAAAAAAATGAGAAGAGTAAAGCTGGATGACATCAGGATTGACGGCGGCACCCAAGGCCGCTCAGTGATTGATCAGCAGACTGTCTATAACTACCTCGAGCATATGAAGGAAGGGGACGAGTTCCCCAAAATGTTTACGGTGTTTGATGGAGCCACTTACTGGTTAGTAGATGGTTTCCATCGGTACCATGCCTACAAGCTTCTGGGCATTAGAGAGATTGACATTGACTACAAGCCGGGCACCCTCGAGGAGGCTCAGGTTCTGTCGTTTGGGGTCAACGGCACCCACGGTAAGCCTCGGACGAATGAAGACAAGCGGCAGGTGGTGTTGGCTGCGCTGGAGCATCCGTTAACCAAGCACGCGACCGACCGTGAAATTGCCAAGATTTGCGCCGTGTCCCATACCTTTGTGGCATCGGTTCGTAAGCCAGAAGCCAAGGGGCGTCAAGAAGAGAACCGAGCAAAGTCGGCGGACAAAAAAAGTTACAAAGTGGAGTCGGACTCCACTCTCAAACTAAATGACCCAAATTCCAAAGCAGATTTCGCGCCAGCAGGGGAGCCTGACCCACACGCTGGAGCGGCTCCGGACGAGGACGAGATCAGGGCGGCTGAACTGGCTATGCAGGCGGATCAGGAAACCATGTACAAGTTGCTGGAGTCTGACGACGCACTAGCCACCGCCCACGAGGAAATTAAGCGCTTGAACCACCTGAATGCTCAATTGTCCATCCGCATCAACGGGCTGATGAACGAGCGCAACGAGGCGGTCAAGATGGTGAAGAAACTCCAAAAAGAACTGGACAAAGTGAGAGGTAAAAAATGAATTCAGCAGTCCTAGCGCCAAGTGAGCGCGATGATGGATTCCCACCCCCGAGAGACTTCCAAGTAAAGGCACACGAAGCTCTGCGGCAGGGATTTCGGGAGGGGCATAAGAACCAAATCCTAATGGCACCTACGGGTGCTGGGAAGACTTACCTTGGCCTGCGTGTCTGCAACGAGGCTATCCAACGCGGTAAGCGTGCCGTCTTCCTGTGCGACCGCACGACCCTGATTAATCAGACCTCTGAAGTCGCCGACAACTACGGCATGTCCCAGCACGGGATCATCCAAGCCAACCACTGGCGTCGGCGTCCTGAAGAGTTATTCCAGATTGCTTCGGTACAGACGATTGCCAAGCGGGAGTACTGGCCGCGACTGGACGTGCTGGTGGTCGATGAGGCGCATACAACCTACAAGGCGTGGACGGAGTTCGCGCAGGCGACGAATGCCACTGTCATAGGTTTGTCTGCGACGCCCTTTACTACGGGGCTGGGGAAGATATTCACCAACCTTGTAAACGCTACCACCATGCACGATCTGACGCAGAACGGCGTACTGGTGCCGATGCGTATCTTTTCCTGCCGTAAGCCTGATATGGAAGGCGCTGAGATCAAGGGCGGCGAATGGACAGATAAGGCGGCGGAAGAGCGCGGCATGGCTATTGTCGGTGACGTGGTCGCTGACTGGCATCGTTTCGGCGACAACCGCAAGACCATCGTCTTTGGTGCAACGATCAAGCACTGCGAGGAACTATGCAGGCAGTTCATTAACTCCGGCGTGATGGCCGCGGTGTTCACCAGTGAAACCACGACCAAAGAGCGTGAGCTACTGCTCGAGGAGTACCGCAAGGCTGACAGTCATCTGAAGATTCTGATCAGCGTGGAAGCGCTGGCCAAGGGGTTTGACGTGCCGGACGTTGGGTGTGTCTGCGATGCGCGGCCACTGCGGAAGTCTCTAAGCACGGCGATTCAGATGTGGGGTCGTGGCCTGCGGTCGTCGCCTGACACCGAGAAGAAAGATTGCCACCTGCTGGACTTCAGCGGCAACATCGTGCGGTTCTTTGAGGACTTCAACGACATCTACTTCAACGGGCTGGATAAGCTCGACGACGGCGACAAGTTGGACAAGAAGATTCGCACGCAGGAGGAGTTCGAAACCAAGGGGTGTCCGAAGTGTGGCTTTACGCCGTTCCACAAGCGCTGCATGGCCTGCGGGTATGAGAAGGTATCCAAGCAGGTGTCGGAAGCGTTGCCGGGTCAGATGACTGAGATTTTTATTGGCGAAGGGAAAAACAAGAAGAAGCTTGCCGACAACGCAGAGCACCTGTGGAATCAGGTATGCACCTATGCGCGGTACCACAGTAAGCCTGAGAAGCAGTCTGGTCGGGCTTGGCATTTATTTAAGAAGATCACCGGTCAAGAAACTCGGTGGGCATTTTCAAAAGCTCCAAACGTGGAGATCAACAGGACGGTGCTAAACAAAATCCGTCAATTGAACATGGCATATGCGAAGGGGCTCCAAAATGACTAAAGATGACATTTTTAAAATGGCGGAGGCGGCGACTCGCACCGATGAACTTCTTGACGTGATTGATGGCGAAGAGATTTATGCACTGGCTTCGCGGAAGGAGTTTATTGAAAAATTTGCAACAGCAATTGCAGCAGCGGAGCGGCAGGCCATCATTGATGAATTGCAGAAGTGGCATAAGACTGACAAGGACCGTCACAATTACTGGTTATTTGCCATTAACTACATTCAGGGCAGAGGGCAGCAATGATGGAGTTTGTTAACTTTGCGCGGTCGAATGGCGTAGAGATCGACCCGAACAGGCTATTCCCGTCGGACAAGATTCGGCGCTGCGGAACGGTAAGTAAGCCGCGATCTGGCAACGGTGCCTATTTTTGGGACGGCAACCGTGGATGGGTCATGGACTGGTCTGGAGAGGCCAGAGTCATTTGGTGGCAGGACAAGAATGCCAAACCATGGACAGACGAAGAAAAGCGCCAGTGGGCTGCTAAACGGCTTGCTGCGGCCTCCGAGCAGGAGCGGAGGTATCAACAGGCGGAAGTTGAAGCGGAAGCCACCCTGAGGGCTGCAAAGCTGTCCAAACACATCTATCTCGAAATCAAGGGTTTTCCTGAGGAGCAGGGGCTGGTGCTCGAGGATAAGCTGCTAATCCCGATGCGGAACGTGCGGACGAACAAGCTTCAAGGCTACCAATCAATCCGGTGGGACCCTGAAACACGGAAGTACGAAAAGAAGATGCTGGCAGGCATGAGGGCTAAGAACGCAGTTCTATATCTAGGAAATGATTATGCCGATGAGACGTGGTTAGTCGAGGGCTATGCGACAGGCCTGTCGGTGCGGAATGCCCTTCGGAGCATCGGTTTATCTGCTGCGGTGGTGGTGACGTTTAGCGCGTCGAATCTGTTGCAAGTGGCAGATCAGATACCCGGCAAGCGGTTTGTCTTTGCGGACAACGACGAGAGCAAGACAGGCGAGAACATCGCGATCCAGACTGGCCTGCCGTGGACGATGGCTGATCAGGTGGGCTGGGACGCTAACGACTTGTATTTTGAAAAAGGTCGCATGGCGTTGGTGTCAAAGATCATGAGTTG
>SXGQ01059364.1_pt1 | contig 25460 bp, 24 predicted proteins | sample 3178371 | NCBI WGS metagenome assembly SXGQ01 (sample SAMN11356859, study PRJNA531348) | freshwater metagenome | isolation source: freshwater sample F1-20 | place: China: Fuxian Lake, Yuxi | collected 2017-12-25 | reverse complement strand
GCAATATATTCTTCCATGTAACATTGAATGATTTGAATGTTTGCGGTTCTATTTTCTGGAATTTTCATGATATGCAATGTTCGTCCATACAAACTACACTTGGCAGAATACACAACATATGTACATTCTTTTCTTGTGGCTCGAATGATTGGATCGTTCACCGGCATAGGCGGAAGAGCTTTTACAAGTATAATGCTTTTATCAGGTTGACTTGGATCCGCTTCAATCCAATATTGCGCTTGTTTATATTCATTTACGCTTTTCTCATAATCTTCTACGGATACACACATCAAAGAATCCATGGTGGGGACAATATAATATTGTATCGTGTTGCTTTTTCGAATAATAAAGTTCATGATTGCAGTGCAGCGAGTAAGTGTCTTGTCGTGTGACTTTGGTTTTATCTTCTGGATTTTTCGCGATAATTCATTTCAGTTTTTTCTGTTTTTCTGTTTCTCTGTTTTTCTGTTTCTCTGTATTGAAATGGTTTTTACTCTGTAAAATCTATGGTCTTTGCGTAACCGCGAAAACAGAAACGTTTTGTTTCTCACAAAACTATATGTACAAAAAAAGCGCAAAGTTGACTAGTCGTTCGCGTATGCGTTCAACTAGTCACCGATCCTCCTATAAATCCGCAAGTAAAGTTTTGCGATCACGCACAGGACCGCGCTCCAGTCCAGGTTTAAGTGCAGAATTTACCACACGATTTCATCCTTCCGCAGCAGATACTCAATTTGTTACATCATTTTTACGCAGTTTAGCGCCAGCGGCGAAACGCACACACACCAATCGAACGAGTGCAAGCGCAGCAAAAGGAGGCGCCGGAGATGGCGACGACGATGTTGGATTGGAATTACCTGTCACCATGACCAAAACCGACCAAGAGATCGCTGCCGCGGCAGAAGATGCCCTGGAACATGCCAGGAAAGGGAAAATTATTGTCACAGCTTCTGGAGAGACGGGAGATGTTATGTCGGCATTTCGCGAACATATGAACACGGCTATAGCGGCATTTGAATCTCGAGGAGCCGCTGCACCAGCTATCGAAATGTCTGTCACAGACTTGCAAATATTAGCCATGTACAAATCTTTTAAAGACAATTATGTCAGCATACGTGCGGTGAAACCAACCTTTGCTTCCATGGCAACGGATACAGGGACAGATGCTGAGGAAGACGCAGCTATGGCTGCTGCCGCGGCGGCAGAAGATGCCAGACAACGTACATATGCAGACATGGAACACATGAATGACGAATATTCCCTAGGTAGCCCAGAAGAAATGCTCGAATTAACGTGTACTTTGTTTTTTTCTCTGTTACATCGCGTGTTTTCTTTGGTACAATATTTGGCGATCACTGGACAACGTTCTGCGGCGGGAAAACTTATTCTGCGCACGGTTGCCTATTTGTTTTCTCTCTTGGCGAATTTAACGATTTATTTGTTGCAAACTCGTCTTGGCAGGGTATTTGTTGTGGGATTTTTCTTGATGGCATATCACAATAATAATTCTATCGCGGTGTTTATTGCGAATGTTATCAAAGCAATTGTCGGAAAAATTATGACGTTGTCTGGAGCAGATTTGTTGGCACAAAAATATTATGATCAATTAATTTCCACAGCTCAAGCCGTGATATTGGGAGGAATTGTACATTTGTTACAATCCCCTGCTGTGGCAGCAGCTGTGGAAGCTTTTTCCGCGAAAATGACAGAAGTTGTTGCTTCACAAACAACCTTGGCGGTAACAACAGCTGTTACAGCTGGCGCAACCGATGCAGCTCAACGCCAAATGATGAATTCCGCGCTGGGAATGGGAGTAAATACTGGTCTCAAAATGATTGCGCCCTATTTAGATTCCGTGTTGCCCGGATTGGGTTCAGCTATCAGCGGAACGAGCGAAGCATTGGTGGTAGCCAGGGGTGGTGGCGGTACTCGGCGTTTGCACCGAAACAAAAATCAAACACGGCGGCAGCGATGGCTGCGACTACGACAATAACAAGAAAACACGCCAACAATTTGTTGCACTAATTTGTTGGCGTGTTCGCGAAAAATTTTTCTCTCGATCGAGCTTAATGTAACCTTTTTCTTCTGGGTTGGTGAACAATGTGTTCACAAGGTGCGAAAGGATGATCATCTGTTCAGCATCATTAGTCCAATAATAACAAACAGAGAGAGCCATGGCAAAAGTACTAGCAACCAAGATATTCCTCTGTGTCCATCTTTACATATCAAATTCAACACATATGTCCAGAAGATGATGTAAATAAATTTGCCAATAAATACCAGCGGTGTGCTGGGAACTCGGCAAGAAAAGGATCCGACATGATAACTTGTGTTATGTCCAATGTTTTGACACAACACGAGAAGTAACGCAAACATGGATATGGAAAAATATACCGCAGCAGGCGTACAAAGGCGTTTGAATTGTCCAGATAATGACATATATTATCCAGAGCTTGTTTGCCAAGCAAGCTCTGGATAATATATGTCGTCCGAATGGGAATTATTTTATAGTGGAGCTACCGCGCAAACTATGTCATATGATGGTGAAATCATGTATTACGGTCTAAACAATGGAGATGTGTATTCATCTACAGACCCGGAAAATCCCATTGTTACTATTCCGGATAGTTACGCAACAGCTATGGCATCCTCTGGTGGCGCAGAAGTTGTTGTGTTGTTGCCCGTCACTGGACCGATTTATGTGAATTTTGAACCTGTGGCAGGAAGCCCTGAAATAAATTGGGCGTGTTGTGCTTGTAGTTCAGATGGAACCAACATTGTTGCTTGCGGAATAGACAACGAAGCAACCTTTCTTGTGTATTTGTCCACAGATGGCGGCGGGACTTTCAGTCAATTTATAACAGGATTGCCGGTTTCGTCGGTGTCAATTAACGACACAGACATTTTTTATGTCACGGAACAAGCTGTGTTAAAAGGTGACTTGGAGGACACAACTCCTTCACCCTTTACTGGATTACCCACAAAAATTTGGACAACAATCAACAATGTTCAAGGCAATTATTTATATGTAATCAGTTCGGAAGAAGATACGGGAGTGTATATATCTTCTTCTCTTTCAACATCTGCAGTTTGGACAGAATCTGTGGCATTTTTACCAGAAGGATATTCTTTGCAAAGTGTGTATTGTGTGCCCAATCAACCCCAATACGTGGTTGTTACGTCTTTAAACGATCAACTTACAGGAAATATTTATCGATCCACCAACAATGGAACAACATTTACTCAAGTTGAAACCACACGTCAATGGGACAATTGTTTAATTGGTGGCGAAACTGGGCTCATTTTGTATGCAACAGCATATGTAACAGGGGTACCAACCATTTATTTATCCACAGATGGTGGCGTGTCTTGTATTTTAGAAGGCATGGATATTCTCCTGTCCAACGGTGATACGAAACAAATTCAAGATATCGTTGTTGGAGATTGTGTGTGGACATCTTCCGGATCTCGCGTGGTTAAGTTTGTTGGTTTTGGGGTGTTTGATACCCCAAAAGAGAAACATAAACAAATCATGTGTTTGCCTGCCGGCGCCATTAGCGAAGGTTGTCCGACAAAAGATTTGCTACTTACCCAGGGTCACGCGTTGTTTTTTCCTCGGGACGGCGGCGACCGTGGCGACGACGATAACAACCTAACTCCCTTTGATATTACCTATTCTTCTGCATATTACGACCGTTCGACTACGTCCGAAGAAATTGTCCCGGGATCCGAGGCAATGACGACCGCTGCATTTTTAGAATATATCGGCGCGCAGCAATACTATAATTCTGCGTTCTCTCCTGATCCGGCTATGTATCGTTTATTAATGCATCATTGCATTATGTCTATTGTGCCGACTGTGGAACAACTGCATGAATTGCCAAATGTCTATTATCATATTGCAGTAGAAGATGATAATCCCGAGGCGTGTTACATTATTAATGTAAACGGGGTTTTGTGTGAAACCATGTCCATTGGATATGTGCCTGTGTCTGGGTTGCATGTTCCAGCAATTGCACCCATTTAATTGCCCGTCATTTTCTGTTGTTGATGTTCGTGGAAAATTTTTCTCTCGATCGCGACTATTTACTACTTTTATCTTCTGTTTTGCCAGAGAGAACAGAAGATAAATAATGGTTTAAATAATAGGTTATCCCCTGTTTTGTCAAACAAAACAGGTGTCGTTTTTACTCTGTAAAAACTATATGGAAGTCGTAAATACAAGTGCAACCATAAATCCAGCAGAAATGTACAACACATTGAATGGATTTATTATGCAACCTCTGGTGTTGGTGTTATTGGTCGGAATTATTGTGTTGTATTGTGTGTTTTTCTCAGGATTGGGTGATGGTGGCGCCGGCGCAAGTGATATGATGAGTTTCGGTGCCAGCGACGCAGCGGCCACGTCCATGAGTGGAACAAGCATTGCATGGATACTCGGCATCATGATTGTCATTCTTATTTTGTTTCATTCCCTGCAATATGTTCTAGGCATGAGTGTTGTTGCGTACATTCGGGATTGGTTTTCGACATCTCCTGCAATTGACGTAATAGCATCTTCGACAACTCCCTTGGAACCCGCGCCCGTTCCAGAGTTACGTTTCAAAAAACAAGTATTTAATATCCCAGGGAATAACTATAATTATGAAAATGCAAAAGCCATATGCACAGCTTATGGGGCAGATTTGGCGACCTATGATCAAGTTGAAAGAGCTTATAACCGCGGAGCCGAATGGTGCAATTATGGGTGGTCTGCGGATCAAATGGCGCTTTTCCCGACACAAAAACAAACGTATGACAAATTGCCTTCTGAACACAAACACGATTGTGGGCGTCCTGGCGTCAATGGTGGATATATTGCAAATCCCGCTGTAAAATTTGGAGTAAATTGTTATGGATATAAACCCAAAATGACTGGAGCAGAAGAACAACAAATGCTTGTTTCAACGCCTTATCCGGAATCCGCAAAAGATATGGCTTTTAATAAACGCGTGGATTATTGGCGAAAAAAACTCGCAGATGTCACGGTTTCACCATTCAATTACAATCATTGGTAACGTCCGCGCGCAATATTCATTGTTCACTCTGTTAACTGGGAAAGAACGCGAGCAAACCTTGTGCGGATCAGCAAAAAACTGGGGTTGTAAAACAAACAGGCAAACGAAACATCGCGCGACAGCAAAAAACTGACACAGAAATAAAACTTAAAATCTAAAGACGGTATAAGAACAAGATCGCTGGCATGATTTCAACCGTACAAACAAACGAATTATTTGAAACCAGACAAAATTTGCTATCTCAGTTAGCAGAACAAGATTACAATGTTGGGGAATATTCGAACTTTAGCGCCAATGAAGTGAACATTATGAAACAGAATAATCAGTTAGATATGCTGTTAGAGAGTCCCAAACGAAAAATGTATGTCCGTTATTGTTTGCATATCAAGAAATTGTCTCAGAGCAACGTGTATGAAATCGTGGATGATTTGTTTGATGTAACTCAAACATTGACCAAAAACGACACGTTGTATATTATTGCCACAACTCCTCCAAATGAAACCATGCAGAACGAATTGGTAAATTTATGGGAACAGCGCGGAATATTTGTCATAATAGAAGGTATTGATTGGTTAAAAATAAACATATTAAAACATGAAAAAGTTCCAAAACACACGATTATTAGTGACGAACGAGTCGCCGAACTTCGAGAAAAATTCAATATCACATCTATGGATCAATTCCCGGAAATTTCCAGATTTGATCCAGTTGCCCGGGCTATTGGGATTCGACTGGGAGAAGTTTGTCATATTGCTCGTCCAAGTAAAACGGCTATTGTCACAGATTATTATCGATTATGTGTGAATGAAGTGATTGTGTAATTGCGGTGCGGTGGTGGCTGCGGACCGGCAAGGAATATAGTATTCATTTGTTCTGCCACATCGGTTATACACATTATCATATGTGTAATTTATGCCATGTGTGTTGCAGATTTGTCGCACAATCGTGATGAATTTTTTGTATGTTATCGGGGATTCTACATAATGTTTCTTTGTTTTTCTGTAATAGTGTCGGATATTGCCAACAAAATCTGCGATATCGCCGTTCTGTTCAGCAATGTCGTACACTTCCATTGTAAGCAAATGCTGTGCAGGTTTTTCGCCAAATGTGTTCTTTGCACGACCAACTGGGTCAACAGGTGCTATATGTTCTAGCAAATCGTACAATATGTGTGCTGGAATGGGTTGGAGAAATACTGGATCTTTTTTACATGTGTCTGCGGTGGCTGCAGTAACGGCGGACATATGTAAAAAGGGGTTGCTGGGTTTTAATTAATTTTGGGGTTCTTCTCTGATAGAGTCGCCGTCATTATGAGGCATGTCAGAGGGCAATGTTTCCAAAGAGGTTGCGCCACGTATTTCCGCAGAGGCGGCAGCAGCAGACACATGTGGTGCAGTAGTGACAGAAACCGCGGTTGAAATTGGCGCAACTCCTCTGGATATATTTCGTTTTAAATTCTGCAATTCAAAAAAATGCATGGCATATATCGGTGAGATCGCCGCCATATTCATAAAGGTTTTGTATTTAAAATTAACAATAGTTGTAGGGGCTCCGTCAAATCGCATACTAAACCACCAATATGCTGGAATATACAGACATTTCCCAGCGGAAACCGTAAAATCTAAACATTTAACTTTCGAAAAATCCGCGGAAAACTGCGGTGATGGGTGCCAGGGATTCACCGGAGAGATGAATTCAAATTCCGCGTAATCTTTATATTCGGACAAATATTTGCTGTACATTGCAGGAATTAATTTGATTTGTATTTGACCTTCTGTTACTAGAAAAAAATTCCGATACGCCACATCATATCGCAGAGGTGTTTGTAACCCCTGTTTCCCTGTCCACAAATCGTAGGACATGGTTGCCAACATAGAGGGACGTAAAAACCCGTCATTGGATTGTAAATATTTTTGTACTCCGGTTTCCGCCAGAAAATCCCCGTTTGATTCAGATAGATATTTTATATCTGCCGTGGTCGCAGACGCGGGATCCGATATGAATAATTTCACCGCCTCCCGCAAAGGCAATTTAGTAATGGCTGTAATTGGCGCAGTTATATCCCGAACAGATAAATCAAAATTATGATATTGATCGAAAATTATGCGCATTTGACAGATTTTTAATATGTCATCTGCGGGAAAATTAAATAACACAGGCTGTCGATTGTCGCACACATTATTCAATTGTTCTTTGGATGGATCTGTTATTTCATATAATTCCAATTCTTGCCCGCGTTTTAAATGAAATTGGATATGGATATACAAAAATAATACTGTGCAAAACACGAAAAATTGGACAAATGTGTTCATTTCTCGGCGTTGTTGCAATACCAGGATGTAAAATTCGGCAGGGTTATGCGCGCTTCACCAACGACGACGAATTAGTAAAACAGTATTATCTCCGGGTTTTCTCTCTCTTTTCCGCCAACACAGAAGAAAATGGAAAATATTGGTCGCGATGTAGGGAACCAAGGATTGGGCTTGCACGGCAAACCGGCGTCTCCTTTGGAGACTTCCCATACGACCCCTCCTTTCCACCAATTGCAGAACAAAAAGAAAATCTTGGTCGCGATTGAGAGAAAAATTTTTCGGAAAGTTAGACAATCGTTGGCGTTTGCGGAAAATTTTTCTCTCGATAGCATCCAAGATTTTTCATTTTCTCCTGTGTTGCGCGCAACCGCCGCCGTTAATTAATAATTTGAGAAAACTGAAATCTTTTTTCTGGATTTTCGCAATCGTCATATTTGATTAAGCAACCGAACAACGAACGAACATGAGTTACACAGAAGCCGAACTTTACAGCATATTTTGCAAGGTAATATTTTATGCATTTTGTTTTGTGTTATTTATATTTGTGAGCGCACAGCGCATTAAAAATAAAAAGGTACAGCCGCAACCACAACCACAGCCGCAACCACAAATTCAGCAGCCGAAGCCGCAGCCGCAAAAACTTATTGTTGTTTCGGATGCGTGTTTAATTTCAGAAGAATTGGGCATGATGATGATAGAAGCCCGGGAAAGCTTGTGTAGATTATCAGAGGGTTGCCACAGACGATCTGTGATTTATAAAGCTTTTGAATCGTTATGTCGTCTACAACTGCTGGGTGAAGCAACCGATAAACTAGAGCCTCAGTTACGTTCCCTAAACATAAAAGAAAACACCCTGGCATTCATCATTGAAGTCAACGTATGGTGGATTCAATTTTCTGAGTTGTTGTCTGAACATCCTGATTTGGTCGACCGTATGTGCAAACGTTTCAAAAAACATCCACCAACCATGTGTTATACCTTTGTGATGAAAGAGTTCAAGGAGGCGTTTGACATCAAAACATCTCCTGCAAATTTCACCGCAGACGATAAACTGGACTTTCTGGCATTCACCTTTGTATCGGAATTTTATGTTAATGACTATTTTCAGCGAATGCAAGAACATTTGGGGTTTTAGGGCGAGCGATTAAACAGGAGTGTTTGCAGATGAAGAAAACCCCGTCATGTGTCTAGAAACAGGTCGCACAGGTTGTCTAAGAATTGGCACCGGATTGTGTTTTGGTCCATAAAAATGATTGTCATATTTCACATTCGCATCATAAAAACCCACGCCAGGTGGGGCATTATAGGGATAATTATAGTTAGTTGTTGGTCGAAATCCCGCAGTTACAGGAGTTTGGGCGGGATTAATACTTAAAAAAACCATATTAGCATAACTCTTTTTTATTTGATCCGGATGTTGATTGCATTGGGTGGCATAATTATACCAATAATTTCGAGTGACTCCGACACTTGGAGATGTTCCGCTTTTCATCGGACCAGAATACGTGTGCGCATCGATGTTATTTATGTATGATTTAATACTTCTGATTCTGTGAGGTCTACCAGCCATACATATGGAGGAGCGTTTTTCTTTCTTCTCTCGATCGCGACTAGAGTTTTTCTTTTTCTTCTGTGGTGTAACCGCTGCGGAGGTCAACGACCTGTCCAAACTTTAACAACAATTCTCGGAAGTTTGCCGCGGGCAATATCCGACAAATAGTTGTCATACGAATATCCCCAGGTTTGATATTTCTGAATGTCTCCAAAGAGAGAATGTCGAACTTGTATTTGACCTCCAGATTCCGCAGAAAAAATTGCACCTAAAATACGTTCCACACAGCATCTGTCTGCTCGGCAATGTACTCCCTGAAGTAACCGACTCATATGATATTTGTCTTCTATTGCCTGAAGAAATGGAGCATGTATAAACGCTTGGCAACCAAAACATCCCCACCAGCGGTCGTGTGGAAACGCAAATCTTCCAATTCCACCATGTTTCGGTCCATCATGTTGAATTTTGTTGTAAATTGCTTGTGCCGCTGAGCTGGGACTCAAATGGTTGACCAGTCGCGATGTGTTTTCAACGTTCTCTCTGTCTGGAGAGAAATGCCACAAAGGCATGACTCGAATGTGTTTGCGTATTAATTCTTCTATATTTATTCTGGCATGCAAAAACACACTGTCGTGAAGTATGACAGCGTTTTCGAAATATTTGTGCCGCAATAGATAAATATATGGCAACAACTCGCCTCTTCCAGGATATTCAGATTGCACAACCACAACTTTTCCTGCAGATATGGCGCGCAACATTTCTTTACTTTCCAGGACATAATCATAATTACTCGCATCATCAATGATTATAATTTGGCGAGTTGGATAAAAACGCAGCAAGAGAGACGCGGATCGATTCCAATAGGCGTTTGTTTTTTCAGAAGTAACATGTCTAGTCAAAATAAATCCAAAAGACATTTTTGAGGGTGATTTGCGTCTCTGTCTATAATTTTGTGAGAAACAAAACACATCGTTGTAAACTAAAAGGACATGTTTGACTCCCGAACTTGCTTGCTTTGGGAAATCAGCTTTAACATAATTTTCGTATGTAACTTATCCCCAAATAAGCGCGCCATGAAAAAATATTTTAGTTCCGAACATGAACAAACAAAGGATACATCTCTCTGGTCTCGAGCAAGTGTTTCGCCAGATGAAAGCACAAGCGGCGGCTGCGCCACAACATACAACAAAACAAACCCATTTTCAGCAAAGGGAAAAGGATTCGGAGAAAATGCAAACATTTTTCAGGGTTTCGCAGAAGGCGGCGTAAAACGAACCACTGCCGTCACCAGCAGCGCATCCGAAACTTTGTGTAATAATTGCGGTAAATATGGTCACATTTTTTACATGTGCAACCTGCCAATTACCAGTTGTGGCATTATTGCTATGCGTACAAATCCGAAGCCGATGCAAAATACACGAGTGTCGCGAGAAAATAAATTAGAATATCTCATGATTCGGCGAAAAAATAGTTTCGGATACATCGATTTTTTGTGCGGCAATTATTCTATTCAAAACAGAAGTCATTTATTGAAACTAATAGATGAAATGTCCATTCCTGAAAAATCAGCATTGCTAGAACATTCTTTTCTGGAACTATGGACATCTATGTGGGAAGGATCTCCAGAATATAAAAGCAAACATTCAACAACCATTGCTCATACGAATTCCCAGAATAAATTCGAACAATTGGTCGAATCTGGAGAACTGCGACAGCTTATTTCTGAAAGTTCCACGAACTGGACAGAAACCGAATGGGAATTTCCCAAAGGTCGCAAAACTGCGCGGGAAAAAGATTTGAATTGTGCCATTCGGGAATTCAACGAGGAAACAGGAATTCCTCAAAATAAACTGCGGATAATTGAAAATGTATTGCCATATGAAGAAATGTATATTGGATCCAATTACAAATCTTACAAACACAAATATTACACAGCTTATATCGAGTTTTCGGACGGCGGTGGCGACAGCAATGATCGCGCCTACACTGGAGGCACAGGGTTTCAAGAATCCGAAGTGAGCAAAATAGAATGGAAAACCTATCGGGAATGTGTCGCGGCAATTCGTCCTTATCACACGGAAAAAATAGCCATGTTGACCAATATTAATTCGACGTTTGGACGACATGCAGAATTATATGAATCTTCTTCTGGAACATTGGGTGTTGCTGCCGCCACCGCCATGCACGAAGCGTTTGCATGATCATCGCGGTTCGCACCCATTTAATTACATTTTTTTTGTTTAACCGCTGAAAAAAACAAAAAAAATTGAGCGATAAAATGTCACGTATATTATCACAACATCTTCTGAACACAACATGGGAAATAATATCATAACCGAAACAAGCCCGGAATTTAATGTCTGCAAAGAACACATTATTCGGCAAATTAAAGCTCGCACACACGTTAGGTATGAGATGACGGGGAAGCATGTTGTTTTTCGAATTCCTGGCGCCACAAATACATATTTTGACAAAACCGTTAAAATACCATGCGATTTATTAATAAAACAGGTGATCAATTGGATAAAATCTGCGGAAAACACAGAAAAAATTAAAATCACAATGTCTGAACATTGGGATGACACATGTTATTGTTTGTACATTTGCCAGATTATTTCGCCGCCATCGCCTTAACTTTTCCTGTGCTGCCCGCGCCGCCCGCCCGTTTTGCAGCTGCACGGGCTTGTGATGCGTGTTTTTTTGTTTCAATCCACGCCAACATGGTGTCTTCTGGGCATGTTAAATGACTTTCACACCCAGTGTCTTTGCAGAAGGTCGCGAGTTTATAAAAGTCCGGTTTCTTCATATTCGCCGTCCGGACATACACATATTCTGAACCCTTGGGTGATAATCGAATGGATACATCTGCAGATATTTCACGAACAATGCCAGCTCGCAACGCCGGTTCGACATCCAACCAAGTGACATTTTCCACCGGTCTATTCCCCAGTTTTTTCAGCGACACGGTCCGATCTCCGCAAGTTGCATACAGTCCAAACCTGCCTTTTTTAACACACACCGAGACCCCGTGCCATTCTCCGACGACGGAGCCGGCACTTGCCGCTGCAGCAGCGGCAACCGGGACAGCAATTTCATCCAATGTGTATTCTCCAGCTTTTAATTTTTCTATATCAATGTCCGGTTTCACCGCCATAAATCCAGCGGCTTTTCCCGTTTCGGGATCTTTACAGGCAATGATTGGACCATGTTTGCCAATAATGTAATTGTGTGTATCATCGATTTTATATTCCAATTTCCCAGGTTTCGCAGCTGTTGGCGCTGCCTGTTTTTTAGGTCTTCCTCTTCCACGTTTTTCTGTTTTCTCTGCTGGTATGTCGGCGGCATCGACAGCGGCGACCGCAACATCTTTTGCTGTAACATCTGTTTCGTTCGAGGTTGTGTTCGCGGTTGCCGCCCCTAAAAACTGGACCGGTTGAACAAGTAATGCATCAATTTGGCGACAACAAGCGGCACATGCGTCTTCCCAGGCAGAAGAATCGCCTGCAATTATATCCAATTGTTTTTCCATGGCGCTGGTATAATTATATTCAAACAGGGGCGAAAAGGCTGTTTGCAAAAATTCTATTACGTGAATCCCCAGAGGTTGAATGATTAATTTGTCCCGTTCTCCGCCGAATTGTTTTTCGATTTGTTTTTCTGTGATAACCGCGCCTGCCGTTAATTCATAATCAATACAAACGTGTGTTTTTGCCGGAACATGTTGTTTTTCAACATAGTGTCGATCTTGGATTTTATCCACCAAATAGGAAAAGGTCGAGGGACGACCGATGCCATGTGATTCCAATAACTTGACCAGTTTTGCTTCTGTGTAGTGCGGAATCACCCCGCGTAATTTAGAAGTTGCGGTTATTTTTTCACATTTCATTTCCAGTGGAGCGCCGCCGCGCAACCGAGATTTTGCCCGCATTGACAACAATTCGTCATATTCATTTAATTGCACAGAGTCATTGAGATCTGCGTCCTCTGCGTCCGTTGCAGCAGCCGCTGCGGCGGAAACTCCTTTCACCCGCGTCCATCCATCAAATGTTATTTTGCGAGCTCGTTTTACATAGGCGCAAAGTTCCGGAGCTGTAACATTCGCAGTTAGGGCAATATAATTCGCATACGACATCAAACTCGCCAATGTTATGTTGCGAATAAGCCCATATAATCTCTCTAATCTTGCACCTTCTGCATGACTTCCTTTGGCAGCTGTTGCAAGAAACCCAGCGGTTAAATGTGTGGTCAATATGTCGGTGGGACGAATAGCTTCGTGAGCTCCTTGAACTTTGACGCCTGCGCCGGCGCTACTGGATTTTTTCGTTACTCGACCTCTGGATTTTCCTGCAAATTTCGCCGCACCGCCCCCACCGCCCCCACCACCCCCGACCTCACCAACATACTCATGTCCAAAAGTTGTCGCGATATATTCCCGTGCAATCGCGGAAAATTCATCGCTATATTTTGTACTATCTGTGCGCATGTATGTAATATATCCACCTTCGTACAGACGTTGACACAAATTCATAGTTTGTTTGGGAGAATAATGGAATTCATTGCTGGCGATTTGTTGTATTCGACTGGTGGTTAATGGTGTTGGAGGAGCCATGCTGCCCTCGGTTGGATCCGAACAGGAAAACATGTGCACATGTGTCTTGGATGCTTCCAAAAATTCTCGTATGTGTGCAGGTGGATCGGATAATTTAAATGACATTATTTTGCCGCTGCTGCCCCCACCACTAGTCGCAGTCGCAGCCGCTTGAGAAAACCATCCGACAACATCATGTACAATCGCACCATCTCCCGCAGCATGTCTCTCCACATAATTCTCATATATGAGTTTCAACGCAGGCGTTTGACATCTTCCGGCGCTCAATCCATTGTCTGTAAACGCCAATCTTCGCCACAATGCTGGAGACACTTTGTATCCAACCAACATATCCATAATTTGCCTGGTTTGAGCAGACCGGACAATGTTCATGTTCAAGGTTGTCGGCGAACTCAACGCCGTTTGAATCGCGTCTTCTGTGATTTCGTGGAATAGTATCCGAGGTGTATCCAGAGGAAGGCGAAAATGCAACAATACAGAGTATCCAATAAATTCTCCTTCTCGGTCATCATCTGTCGCAATAATCACCTGATCCGACGCGCGAATGGCTGCGCCTAACATCGCGATATTTTTGCGCTTTTTACCATCCCCAGCCAACTCATATTTCGGTGCAAATGACACAACGCCTTCTGCAGAGGTTGTCATTCCAATGCTAGTTAATCCATCTGATAATTCCAATATATGACCATAGGTTGCCATAGCAGAATATCCATCACCAGCATATGCCGCGATTTTTTTGCATTTTGCAGGAGATTCCACAATCAATAAGGTGTTCATTTGTGTCACGTTTGTGTGATATTACAATATACACGCCTGGTATCTGTATCAGTTTTCTCTCTTTTTCTGTTCTCCAGGTATCTTCAGGAAAAAGTTCAAGAGAGAACGTGGACAACCCGCCAAAAATTTTTCTCTCGATCGCTCCAGTTTACCTTTTCCTTCTGTTGTTGCGGCAGAATAGGAGTGAGAACCGGAGATAATTAAATAAGATATCTCGAATTAAGATGGATTAATTGCATTTGTATTCACTTTTTTCTTCTGTTCTCTCTGCGACAACAGAAGAAAAAACGAATTATATGTTTGTTATTCTGCGTTTTCGCGGAGCAGTTATTTAATAATCACTTCCGCAGTAATCCCCGAAGCAGCTGCGGTTGTTACCGCTGTTGTCTAGGCTTCGCATAGCTTGTCGCATACCGCACATGCTATCCCGAATGGACGAACTTTCATTCTGAACATTATCCATTGCGTAACGCAATTCATCAATTTCGTTTTTTAATGTATAGATGGCAGATGTCATGTCGGATCTTAATTTGACATTTTCATCCTGAAGAATAAATATTTTTGATATCAATGAGATTGGTATATCGTCTTCGACAGGATGATCATTCAACCATTTCACACAACGATGGTTCAATTCCTGTTCATAAATTCGTTTGTCTTCTGCAAATCTTGCCTCAGCTTCCATTTTTAATTGGACTTCTCTTTCTGCCCATATTTTTCGTTCTTGTTCAGCTTCGGCTGCACGTTTGGCGTTCAACCGTTCCTGTTTGGCTATCATTTGCACCCGTTCGGTTTCTTTTGCTAGCTTGTTTGCGGCAATGGTTGCTTTTCGTTTTTCAGAAATTGCCTGTTTTTCTTCGGGAGTCTTTTCTTTTCTGGCAGCAGTTGAGGTTGACATGTTGTTTAAGGATGGCAATGGGTGAACATGAAATAATGCTTCTTAATTTTTTAAGGAAACCCCATCCTGTGCGGCGGGACAAGCCCCGCTTGCTCGCATTTTTCTTGGAACATTGTTGCCGGTTATGAATTATCGGCAGCACTCAGTCGTGGTGAAAATAACCCAATAATTTAGTTACACCAATTTGTAGGCGTTTGCGGAAAATTTTTCTCTCGATCGCAACCATTATCTTCTGTTATTCTGAGTTGTTCGCCTGAGTTGTTCGCAGGAGAGAATGGAAAACTGAATTGATATAAACCTAAATCACAGGAGTTAAACTAGCCATGTCAACCGCAGCAATTGGTATAATTGTAAATAAAATAATAAAGTTTTTTGAAAAAGCCAATTCCGTGGTGGTAAACAAACGCTGCAAAGATGCCACATTGAAAATCATAACCACGAATTATTGTCCAATCACCAAGAAAAATTTGTGTACGACAGAAGACAAATTGATTGCGTTGTATGGAATTTTCAATCCGTTGGTGCGAACCTCTGCCCCACTTACAGGGCATCAAGATTTCATTGTATCCAAAATGTTTGCTTATTTCGGTTCTGTTGCAGCATCTTCTTCTGGTTTTCACGCATTTACTTCTCCGGAATCAGAGAGAGTTGCATTAACTGTGTTGGATGTTGGTGGTGGGAATGGAGATGTATTGCAAGCGTTGGCGGAAAAATACATGATACCCCCACCAAACGCTGTGTGTTATGAACCAAGCGCGGGAGAATTTTCAAATACCTATGCGTTCAATAATCCAGGAATATCCTACGTATCAACCTTGGATGCAGCAGATGAACGACATGAATGGTACGATGTTATGATTTTCATGGTATCACTACATCACATGACAACGGAATTTATGCAACAACAAATGATCCCGTTTATTCAGCGAAAATGTCCGATTGGAGGATATATTATACTGAAAGAACACGACGTTTCGACACAATCTATTCGAACCGCGGTTGAATGGGAACATCATTTATATCACATCACTTCTGATATTGCCACACCGGCAACAGATGCCACCCCTGCGCCCGCGGACATCAAAGAGAAAATCAAAAAATATCTGGATGAATTAACCTTAAATCTGCGGGACAAAGAGTTCTTTACTAAACGAGTGTTTCCTCTGTCTAATTTTCGAATTGTCGAAACTCTCTCCAACGTATTTGAACCAGTCGATGATGAAACTTTTGAAAACACGGCACCATCTCGGTTATATTGGCAAATATTACAACGAGTTTGTTAGGCGTCGCGTGTGCGTCGTGTCGACGTTTACTTATTTATCTTCTGTTTTTCTGCTGAAACAGAAGATAAATGTCACGATCGTTTTTGATCTTGTCATTTCTTCTGTTTTTTGCTGCGAACAAGCAAAAGTTGGGTTTTGCTTGCAAACAGTCGTTTTTCTTTCGCCACTGCGAAAGAAAAACTGAGATGACAAATTCCGCAGAAATCAATGGCATCCTTGCAAAAGAACAGAAGAATGAATCAATCGTCATCAAGTTCATCCAATGTTGCGTCAACTGCGTCTACCACTACAGGGGCATTACGTGTTGAAAAAGTAAAACGTTGCGCGATAAACCGTGTTCGTTGTATATATTTGGTTCAAACAGAGGAACACAAAAACACAAATATATACAAAATTGGCACCACAATGAATGTGTATGGAAAAACATTTGTTCCACACAGATTCGATTCTGCTGCTATTTGGGCAGAATCGTGCGATCAGCCAGAAGAAATGAAAAAAATGTTGGTATCTTGGTTTGATCGACTATATACCCCTATGGGAAATTACGAATATGCCGGAGATAAATTGGAAATGATTCGGTGTGCTCACATGTTGAATATGGAAATGTCTGTGAAATACAAATTGGAACAAGACGCGTTAGAACGGCGTATTTTCGGGGTGGCGGCACCTGTTGTCGCGCCTGTTGTCGCGCCTGTTGTCGCACCTGTTGTGGCACCTGTTGTCGCACCTGTTGCAGTGGCGCCTCCAGCAATACAAAAAAGAAAATTGTGTGACGACGAAAAAAATGCGTATGTCAAAACCTACATTGATTTCATCTTCCGGAATGTGTATAATTATTCCGGAAAGCGTGTAAAATCCAAAACATTGTTTGCTGATGCGGAATTATATTGCAAAAACGTTGGGTTGTCAAATGGCGTTTGCCCACCTATAACATTTACCAAATCTGCGGGACAATTTCTGAAGAAATTCAGAGACACAACAACCGAACAAGTTATTTATTTGTTTCCCTGTGAAGCTGAACTTCGGGCACACATGTCGGAATTTCACAACATTGGCAGCGGCGGCAGCAGCAGCGAAAGTAACAATTTTGTTGCAGTTGCGCCACCGCCCCCTGAACCCGTCCCGCAGCAGTCGCAACCACATAAACTTTCGCCATCTAAACAACAATCCATAGTAAAATACACCATACATTTGCCAGACACAGACAAATATGGTTCTGCTACAGGTTATATTTGTCGTCATAATTCACCCACTCACTCTATTGCAACCACAAACTCTGCAATAAACAAAATTAAACAATACAAAAGTGATACAGAAGACGCAGGTAACGACAGCGATGATAATGATGATGATGGATATAACAACTATATGATTAATCTGTCTGGAAAGAAAAAAATAAGTGCCATCATAGCGTAAGTTTGGACCCTGAGTAGGCGAAAACAACAGCGACATTTACACGTTTTTTCTTAGGCTTCTGTTTTTTTGCCGCGGTGGCAAAACTGAGACCCAAAATTCTCTCAATGACGAACGTCATACCAACCACATTATGCAAATGTCAACCTTGAATCATATTTACAACGAAACGGCAACATTATGTAAACAAGCAATGATTGTTACGGTGTCATATGTATTGCGAGTCGTATATGCAATCATCATTGTCACGTTTATGTTACATGTGATGAATGTAACACAACCCCCGCAATTTCAAATACCTCCTGAAACAATCAAAAGCCTGTTGCTTCAAATAACCACAACCGTGTCCTACAACGCCATTCGGTTGTACAGCTGGGGACAAATAATGGCAAAAAAATATGCCGCATCTTTTGCGAAACCAAAAGTAAAAATCGCGTTTATTCCGAAGATTATCTTTGTCGCGGTTAATCCGGACAACACTGTGGAAACAACAGAATTTAATTATTATCAGCCTTCGGAGTATAAACGACATGCACGTGCTGTCAAAGCAGGAGTTCACTACGATTTTATATTGCTGAGTTACGCAAAATACATCGGCGACATGGTGAATTATTTTGTATACACAAATGTGCGCAATTTACCCGCGGATTGTCATGCTCTTATTGTTGTGCCGGAAACTACCGCAAAATTCTTGCTGTTAAATGTCATTGATACCTCCGAATCCACCGCCGACTCCGACAAAAGAGTTGTGTTACCGATCACTTTGAAAAATCCCTTATTGTACAATTTTATGATTCCTGGAAATGTGTTGACCTACGAGTTTATGGTATATTATTTGAACGAATTTCAGTTTTTGCGCACAAAACCGGAATACGCATTCGAATACATGACAACTTCGGAAATTGGTAAAATAAAACAGTTAAAACGCGGAGATTATATGGAAATTATATCAGATAAAGTCGTGCATATTTCACCGGATAATGGCAAACATCTACCGCGAAACTCTGCTGTAGAGGCAGACACTAAAGCAGATGAATGCAAATAAACACATATAAACAATTTACACGTGTATAAATAAGTACGCTGCGCACACAACCGTCATGTCTGACATTTTACAAGCCTTCAACACCCATTTTTTTGATTTTGTCGCGGATATAGAAAGCGTGTTTCCGGAAGATTTGGATATTGTCACAGCAAAAAACGCACTGCTAGCCGTCAGGAAAGCCAATCCGAGATTTATACTAAAAGTGTGGAAAAGCGCAATTGTTGGGAAATATCGAGAACAAATTATGGCAAGCGATATCGGGTTTTTTATCGACAAAGACTATTCTTCAGATGTTTCATCTGCTGAATCTGGAGGAAAAATCATGGAATGTATTGACCGCTTGCGCACGCCTATTCGAAATATGGGACTGGAAAATCAAAGCAAAACCATGGAATACATCCGAAACTTGACGATTTTGTCGGATATGTGCTGAAGTCGGTTGAAAAACTTGGGTTGCTTAGCAAACAATCCGTTTTTGCTTTCGTAAAAACTTGAAACCGTAAATGTCTGTTCAATGAGCTGCACACACACAACTCACGCGCAATGGGATCCACGACATCTACATCAAAACCCACCGGCGGTGCAGGCACCACTGCTAAAGATAACAAATTCTTAAATCCGAAATAAAAGCAAAAAAGGTCGCGGATGCCACTGAAAAAATAAATGTATTGAAAGAATCGGTAGTCGATGGCATCAAATCCGGCAATGTCGGCGTCGATACTGCGAATAATCTCATCAATATTGCAAACACTTCGAATGCTCAATTAAACAAAGGCGGCGAACAATTCACCAAACCGGATTTAATTGCGATTACAATGTTTATAAATCCCAATAAAAATATGTCTGAATTGCAAGGTTTAACCTGCGACGATTTGCGATCCATCATTCGTTCTAATGTGTACAATGTCGAACATTACATTCAACATTTGTCAACAACAGGCGGTGCTACAAGCCAAAAACAGCTCGAAACTGGCACAAATTCCGCATCGCCCATGTCTGCGCAAATATCCAATTATGTTTCTGAAGGAGTCGTCAAGTATTCAACATCTTCTAAAGTCGCTGAAAAATCAGCTAAATACGCCGATTTGTTTGCATAAATCCGCGGGATGTCAGTCGCAAATACATGCGCAACTCTCACTTTTTCTTCAGGTTCTCTCTGGGATAAACTGAAGAAAACAAAAATAAATTTCACACAACATACACCCAAAATCGCAACAAGTTACCAACCCGCTCTAGCTTGAGATTTAAATATGTTTTGCAAATCTTGTTCTCTCGCAGAAACAAGTTGTTCATTCATAGCTGATCCAAAAGTATTCGTCTGAGATTCCGGCATTTTCTGAGATCCTCGCAAGGTTGTTTCTTGCGGCATGCCGCCTACGCTGCCAAGTTCCAAGGTCATTCCCGTAATAGAACCAGGCATGTTCATTCCAGGAGGAATAGTTACATTATTCACATAACTTCTCATATCTTCTGTGGATGGAACCCCCAGTCCCGGAGAAGATGTTAAGTCCGTAAATTTGTCGGAAATGACTCCACCAGATCCCAGTCCAGAACCCATATGAAACCCAATGGGTTCCATGTTATTTTGAGTAGCAGCTTGATTATATGCCTGCATTTTTCGCCCGATGTATTCGCCAATGTCTGAACCATACAAGGTTTTATATCCTTGATCGAGCAGCAACATCGCTGGAACATGAGTGATGTTATCCGGTAATAAAACCCGTGAATTGTTCTGCAAAATAACAAACGTTTTGTTGGTTGCTGGATCTCGAAATCGTTGATCAATGCATATGAAATTTATTTCGTTTTGCAGGGGTAACTTGGATAATCCCATCAATAATTTATCACATTCTTTGCAGTGTTTGCTGTAATATAATATCGATAAGGCTTTTTGACCACCAGATGCCATTTCCACGAATACATCTACTTGCTAAAAAATTGTTCCAAGCGACGCGCACACACACACCAACGTCAACGCCATTCCCCTATCGTTTTGACGTCGACGAGGCCGGTGGTGGAGAGAACCAGGAGGTAAATTCCAATTCTCTGTCGGTATTATTCGCCATAACTGGATGAGCAATGGGAACCACCAAGGTACTGGCATCATACAAATATTTCAAATATCCCTGGACTTCTCCGTACAAACGTTGCACAACGTCGTCAATCACAATTTTATTTAATTCAACAATTTGTTGGGTAATGTTGTCCGGCTGATTAGCGGCATGTTGCAAAAAAATACTTCGCATAATAATGTCTAATTGGTCACAAGATTGCTGGGCGACAACGTATTGTTTGTTGGATTTTTCGTAAATGGCTGCGCGAACTCCGTTCTGCAATATCTGGATGTTTTGCTGAGAGAAAAACGCCTTTGACAACATATTTTCGTCCCAAATTCCTTCCAAGGCATCTCGGTAAGTCGCACATTGTTTCGCGGGTATTTTAGACATGGATTTCATCGCAAATAATGCATGTGGATCTGGGGTAACAATATCCACTCTGCCATTATATTTCCACATGGGGGTTCTGACTTCGTTCAAATTCATTGTCTGCCAGGGACTTGATATAGTTTTGTGAGAAACAAAACGTTTTTGTTTTCGCGGTCACGCGAAGACCATAGTTTTTACTGAGTAAAAACGATCCGCCCGTTTTCGCGGTTACGCAAAGACCATAGTTTTTACTGAGTAAAAACGATCCGTCTGTTCTCTCCAGAAAGAACCCAGAAATAATTAGTGTTAGTGGTAATTTTTCTTCTGTTGTTGGCAGAGAGAACAGAAGAAAATTGTATATTTTGCTGCAGCTGTTTACACCCCACGTTTTTTGACATCCACGCGAGGTCCAGACGATTTGCGTTTCATTCTGGAGGAATCAAACATGTCGTTGGAATCCTCTGGCATGTTGCGAGAGATTTCCCAAAATTCCCGGTGACCTAAATGAAAATCTGGGTGTTTCTCTGCACGATACCAATAAACTTGGTCCTGTAATTTGTTCGATTTGGAGTTGTTATCGATGACTAAACATTCATAATTTTCTGTGCAATTATCCATGACTTCGCAAAATAATTCAAAGGTTGGAAACATACCCGCGTAATTTTCATATATTTTTCTGCGGTTAGAGAGATAATTTTCGCGCAATATGAACACATAATCGATATTTGTGCGCATAATGGGCGGAACTCCCAGAGGATATTGCATGGTAATAATCAACATGAGCTTCCAATGTCTTCCATTCATGAACAATAATCGCATGAGTTTGTCTCTCGCCCAGGAATCGTCATACAAACAATCATCTAAAATAACAAACGCTCTGGCATCGATAGATGTAGAGCCTTTGGCAGCAAAATCCGCTTGTATTTGTTTAATGATCGGTCGTTGTCGTTTCAGCACATTTTCAATAATCGCGCTGTTATATTCGTTGTGAATGAATAATCTCGGCACCATTTTACCGTAAAATCCATTTCCTTCTTCTGTTCCAGCAATGACCGTGCCCAGAGGAATATCTTGATGATAATACAGCAAATCTCTGATCAAAAAAGATTTACCCGTGTCTCTTCTGCCCAACAATACGATCACAGGTCCTTTAGATTCGTCTTTAAATGGCGGAAATACAATCGACTTCATGTCGAACTTTCTCAGTTCCAATTTTACAGATCCAGTATTTCTACTCATGAAACGCGCGCGTGTTCCGTACTATTATGCGTGAAAATAATTGCGGACGTTTTACGCTCTGCGAGCCCGCTGTCCACCACCACTCAAAACAAAATGTACTTCATTTTGCCGCCTTCATTCATCAAGGTTTGTTTGCATTTTGCATATGTTTGTCGACTCATCAGTCCCGTGTTATAATACATCCATTTAAGGATATACAAAATGAAAATCGTGACAACAGACAAATTTTCGTGTTTTGTGTGTTCCTTCAGTACAGCATCCTTGTATTTTTCGTCATACACGGAAATTTCTATGTTGCATTCGGGGGCGTTGGCGCCCATTAACTCATATTTCGCCTTGTATCCATACATGACTGACCCGAGATAATGCACGGATTTTCGGAATTCTCGTTTATCTATTTTCAAATAATTCGATAATTGCAGAATGGTTCCAGAAGGATTTGGCGTAAATATGTCGACATCGATGTCGCTTTGTCCAGGAAGATAATCCGGACGTTGAATACTTCCGTAAAAATACACAGGAAGTCCAATGTAAGATTTCAATCCTGCGAAAAAATCTTCTTGCACCGGAGTTAATTTATGTTTGGTTGTTTCCATATAGTTTTTATAGAGTAAAAACGATCCTTGTTTGATTCCGCAAGGAATTAAAGTATATTCTCTTTGGATGTTTGTTGGAAACAAAACGATTGGCACATTTGCCAAATCAAACTTATATTCTATTTTTCTTCAGATTGTCCCAGAGAGAACCTGAAGAAAACAAACAACGCTGCCAATAACTAGCAGCACAGCATATTACACGGGAATTTCCTGTCGTGGCGCGGGCGCGACAATAGAATATTTCGCATACAACGCGTTCGGAATGAATGGGGTTTGTTCGGACAAAGCTTTGATTTTGTTGAAACATTTATTAATCGTGACTCCGCTGACTTCTGTTACTGCATGGATATTTGTCTTGTTCAAATTCAAATTAAACACCTGAGAGACGTAATAAATAATTCCAGATGCGATGGATTGAGGTGTATTTTGCGGCATACTTCCTGAAGAATCCAATTTAATCGCAATGAATTTGCATAATTTCGTAAGCTCTTGGTTCATATTGAGTTTGCTGCAAAACCGTTCGATAAAGGATTCCGGTTTTGTTTTACCGAAATTTGTTTTCTCCGATGCATCCAAATCTGTTTCCAAACTGGTGATAATGGACATGGCGATTTTGCAGCATTTGGTGACGCTTGCGACATTCAAATTAAATGCTGTGGATATTTCTTTGATGGTCCTGGGATATCCATTTAATCTGCAGGACAAATAAATGGATGAACCCAAAATTCCTTCTCGGTTCTCTCCGCGAAACGATGTGTTATCCAGGATTTTTTTGTGAATTCCCATAGCACAATCAATGATCATTTTTGGTATGCCTGCGATTTGAGCAATATCGTTGATGTATTGGAATTCGTTGTATCTGGTTTGTTCGCTGTGAGACGAGGATTGCCAGCGGGTGTATTGTCGGATTTTTTTGGTCAAATAATTGGATTTTCCTCCGTTTAATATTTTGCATCCGTACGACGATTCTTCTAATAAAGGGTTCACAGGCATACCACACCTGGCGGGATCCGTGGTCGAATTGTCTTCAATTCCATAGAAACGCCATTCCGCGGAATGATCAATAATGTCTGTGTAAATGATGGCACATTTATTGTTCGTACAAACCAAAAATCCTTCCTCGGAATATGACAATTTAAAACCACATGAATCACATGTTTCGCGATTTCCAGCGGATCCATACACACATGTAAGCGTTTGACCGGGAATAATCGCCGCATCGGTGTCAGCATCGCCTGATTTACCGCAAATATCCATGTCAAATAAATTCCATAAATGTTTCTTTTCTGCTAAAGTTGTGGTCGTTTTTTTCTTTTTTGTTACAGGAGCGCCTGCAGGCGTTTCGTGATGGGGTCGATATTCAATGTGTTCTTCCATTTATATTGTTTTACAATACGAGCGTATATTACCTACTGAGTTGTGTTTATATTGTTTCAACGCATATCAGTTTTCCCTGGCGGCAGCAGTGCGTTTCTCTCTGTCAAACAGGAGGGATAACTCAAAAAACAAAAGTTTGTTTATTACATTTGTTTGAAATAATAAACGAACGAAAAAAAGTTAAGAAATGTTTTACACAGTAGTATCATAATACAATTGAATAATTTCCACAGTTTTGTCCGTCGTATTTTCTGGATTCGTCCAATACATAACTTGTTCTTCCAGCGATTGTAGCCGCTGTTCCCATTCTTTTACTTTTGTTTTCTTTATGGAGCAAATTCCCGTTTTATTTACTCCCCAGCAGGAAGTTTTATTTTCGTCGCCTTTCCGATATTCATCTGGATTGAACCGAATGAATACCAACGGTCTGTGAGCTAAATCTTGAGATAATTCCATAATGCGTTTATTTTCACAACTGCAGTCGTAATCAATGTGTTGGTTTTCATCGATTTCAACAACTATCACCTGATATAACAAATCCAATAGTAAATCTGGTCTGCGCCGAGAGCATCCTCCTGAAATAATTCTGTCAGATATCCACGCTTGGTATGGAAATTTGCCTTTTATGCGTTCAACAACAGCATATTCTTTGGTTTTGTAATTGCGGGCAACGGGTTTGTCGGGAAACAAGTGCATATGACAATGGAGACAATAGCCATTGTATTTTTTAGTTACTTGTGTTAAACACCATTCACTTTTGCAGGTTTTATTTTTAACATCAATCATTCCGTTGTGCTTGTGGTCAGAACAATACAAAGCTTTGGTTTGACCTTCATAATTATAATTTGGTTGTTTTCTGCATTCCAAACAGGTTTT
>SXGQ01366744.1_pt1 | contig 25461 bp, 38 predicted proteins | sample 3178371 | NCBI WGS metagenome assembly SXGQ01 (sample SAMN11356859, study PRJNA531348) | freshwater metagenome | isolation source: freshwater sample F1-20 | place: China: Fuxian Lake, Yuxi | collected 2017-12-25 | reverse complement strand
CTAACGCTTGAATAATCTGCTCGTTTTTCATTTTGATAAAATTTAATAAATTGATAAATAAAAATGTGCGTTAAAGTCGCACCCCTTGTTTTTTAGTTACTTATACAGTTGAATTTGAATAAAATCTTTACTCGGATTAACATTTCTCCATTTATTTTCTATAACAATAGCACTCTCACCCTCAATCAATACCGATTTGGTAATCCCACACTCGATAAATAAAATCTCCCAAATTCTTTCAGTTAATTCGATTTCTAACGCTTGAATAATCTGCTCGTTTTTCATTTTGATAAAATTTAATAAATTGATAAATAAAAATGTGCGTTAAAGTCGCACCCCTTGTTTTTTTATTTTTCTGATTTTACTTGATAAGTTGCGTAGGGCGTAAATAATTCTTCGCCTTTAATTAATAAATTTTCTATGTCAGTCCAATATCCATTTAACTTTTCAACTGCGTACTCGAATGACACTTCTTCTTTTGTGCCTTTTTCTCGGCAAGTTCTAATTACAATAATTTCATTTGTTTTCATAGCATATAAAATTAATGTGCGTTACCAAGTCGCACCCCTTGTTTTTTGTTATTAAAATTAAAATCCACAATCCATTCCGCAATTTCTTTTGCCCACTTCGTTTAAATTACCACAATTACAATACATAATATCGCTTTCAATCCGTTCAAGGTCGAACATTCTATCATACGCATATTGTCCTTTTGCACTATAACCATTCCAACCTGTCAAGGATTTACCTAATTGCGACATTTCTTTTTGAACCATAGTCAATTCATCAGTTTTTTTAGGCAACTTAAACCAATCTTGCTTTAATAACCAATCTTGGTACGATTTAGGAGTATTAAGGAAATTTTGTCCTTTGTACTTTCCAAATTTTAGAGTGAAATTTTCCATTTTGATAAAAAATTAAATAAATAATTAGTGCAATTAACCCTGCACTTTTTGGGTTTGTTATCGGGGGGGAATCGAACCCCCCTGTAACCATTCGATAATTAATTAAGACGCACCCTCACCATTAAATTTACCCAATATCCAACATATTTCCTTAGCAGGGATAGGTATTTTTAGTTCGACCATCGCTTCTTTGTATTTTTCAAGGAGAAATTTATTTCTCTCGGATTTTTTATTTCCGATTGCTTCTGCGTAGGTTACTCTTGCGTTCATATACCAACACATCAATTCTGCTTGATACTTTTTATACAAGTATTCAGAATATCTCCACATATTAGGTGAATTATCGTGTAATACTTTTAATTTTTCAATTAAATTAAAAGGTGCAAGAAATTCATCAATTTCGCTATCCGATAAATCTCGCCAATTCACTTGTACTTTGGAATTTTGTTGTTCCATTTTGATAAAAAATTAAATAAATAATTGGTGCAATTAACCCTGCACCTTTTGGGTTTGTTATCGGGGGGGGAATCGAACCCCCCTGTAACCATTCGATAATTAAATCAAATCTCGAAATACGAAGTTAATTTTTTAAGAAATTGTGTTTTAGAAAATTCACTTGCGTTAGTGCGTAATCCAATCATTCGCTTTACATCATCTTCTGTTATGTAAATTGGTTGCATTTTTTCAGTACCATCAAGTAATTCAAGTGTAGAATAATATCCTGCACCACCAACCCTTTCAAGCATATAAACTCGGTTGTAAAATTTCTTCCAATTTTTTTCCGAAATATCACTAATACCAACTTGTATTGTCATAAATAAAATTCGTTCATAAATAAGAATCATTTTTGAATAACCTTGTTCATTTTCTTCCGTGAATAATTCTTTCCAATTTTCCACATTTTTTACATTCCAATTAAGAGCCATTTGATAAAAAATTAAATAAATAATTGGTGCAATTAACCCTGCACCTTTTGGGTTTGTTATCGGGGGGGAATCGAACCCCCCTGTAACCATTCGATATAACGATTATTTATTTTCATTTTTTTTTACCATCTTCCCAATAAGTCAAAGAACTTTTAAGCCACCATTGTAGCCGAGTAATGCAAGAACTTCATTCACGATTTTGCTACCCCCTTAAAGACACCACTCAATAAGGCACATAGGCATACACACAACCAACTTCACTCCGTATAGCAATCCTGCTCAATCCATCGGGTGCAAGTACATACGCTTGTTACCACCCTTGTCAGTCCATTCAAAGAACGTATCGTAATTGAACTGATAGGACAAAGATAAGGATAATTTCGATAGTACAACACTCTCAATGTTAAGAAATTGTTAAGAAATTGTTAAAATTTGTTAAAATGTGCTGAAATGTAATGTGGATGGGCGTTACAGACGCACGACCTTACTCCTTTCTGTGTTCATATAGGTCTTGTCGCCTACCTTGATACACTTTACGACTGCATACTGTAATTTGGCTCTTGATAGCGTAGTTTTCACGGTATTAACATCGGGTTCAAACACCATAATTCCATCCGTAAAATAACCGATAGTTTTTTCTTTCCCGATTCGTTCAAAACATAATTTTCCAAAGATGTTCCAAGCCGTAAATCTAATATTTTCGTAAATATCTTGATATACCTGCGTATCTTCTTGAATTGTATGAATATATTGTCCGTTTTTGTAATAATCCATTATTCGTGGTGCAATAATGCAACTTAACGCCATATTACGGTATAATTTCATTTCGGGGTCTTTCAATATTTTTTCGTAATAATTCTGCGAAATATATCCGTTTAAGTATGCAATTCGCCAATAACAATGTTTTACATCAACGTAATAAAATGTTGTTCCATTTGGTAAAGAATTAAATAAACCCCTGTTTACAAATGAACTATCGTAATTTTTTACTTTTTTGGAAATTTGAAAATCATTTTTTTCTAAATACTTGTTTATTGATTTTTTTACACTTGCAAAAATGTTCAATACTTTATTACTATCGTTGGTTCGTGTAGTATTTATTGAATTGCGTTTATTTGCTTTTGCAACTTTTTTACCATTTACGATAAAAGCAGTTTCATTTCTTTTACGTTCAATCACAAACGTAAGTTTTCTATTCACTAAATTTTCCTTAAATTTTTCTACGTCTGTTAAATCAAGCATCTTATATTAATTTTAATAATTTTTCGAGAGTTTTTGCATTTATTTTGCCTTTAATAAATTGATTCATCAAAGCATCAGCACGTTTACTTTTTGCTTTTTCTAATTCTAATTTTTCTTCTTCAATTTGTAATTCACGTTCCCTTATTCTTATTTCTGCCTGTGATAATCTTGCAGGTGGTTGTTCATCAAAATTTAATATTTCTTGTTGCCCGATTTCCGCAGGTGGTTCAACAGGTATTTGTCTGCCTAAAATACGATTTATTTCTTCTTCATCTATTGGTGCATCGGGTTCTCTTGGGTTAAAGTCGTAACTTTTAATATCACCTGTTGGTTCACAAATTACTATTTTAATTTCCCATCGTTCTGTAAATTGATTCCAATAAACTTCGGTATCATCTATTTCTTCCGATTCACCTGTAAATCTCCAATGTGGAACATCATTACTACCTACAATAAATCCTTCGGATTGCAGTTGATTACAATAATCAACAAATTCCTTAAATCTTTTTGCTTTTCCTTCAATTAATCTATCTCCTATTTGAGCATTAAATCTTCGTTGTAATAATTGGTCATTTGCATCTACCTGTCTATCAGAACCTAAAACACCCAAAAAATTATCGGGGTCAAATAATAACATTGGTGAAACAACCCAAATTCTTTCATCAAAACCTGCCCACCAATCTTCGGTAATTAATTCCCAATAATAATGAGTATCAAAATAATCATTAGGTAAAACAGGCGGTTCGTCATTCGGATTTTGATTTCTAAATTGCCGATATATTTCGAGTATATCATCGTCAAGACATTCAAGCGATTTACATTGAGCAAAAACCTGCGATACAATGCTTGTACCCTTTATAGGATTACCATTTTCATCTCGTTGATTTGAGATAAACGCACGATATGAAACAAAATCATCTTTGTAATTTTGCCACAATACCTGTCTAACCCTATTATACGTTGTGTTGGAAGAAAATCCTTTTTGCTTACTTTGTTTTTTCTTTTTTTTCGGTTTGTAATAAACCTTTTTTCTTCCTCTTTTTTTCGGTCTGCCGACCTTTCGCTTTTTTATGGGTTCATCGTCTTGTCGTCTTTTTTTAGCCATTGGTTAGATTGGAAAATTCATTTCTGTCCAAACCTAAATATAACCTTACAAGTTCTTTGGTGCTTTTTGTTCCTTCACCTGTATTCACTAACTTACAAATAGTATTAAGGTGTAAACCTGTTTCTTGTGCCAACTTTGTTCGAGTGATTCCGTGCTTCATAAGGAAAATTTTGAGTTCTATTTTTTGTTCCATAAAAGTATAAATTTTCAATGTAAATTCTTAATTCATAAATTAAAATAAATTATTGACAAAAAAATGTAGATAAGCATTGATAAATAATAAATTATTGCTTTTATTCTGTCAATAAATTAATGCTATTTTTTCTTATTATTTTCCTCTGATTTCATTCGCTTTTCATCTATTGCAAAATTCACTATTTGTGCTTCTTTTGTTGTAAAATTTTTAGTACAATCCATTACGAATCGGTACAACTCCTGTAAAGCAATTCCACTCAAAAAAACATTGGTATTAATTCCCGAAAAAGCAATATGCCTATCTCTATTTCCAATCATTAATCCTTGTAAGTCCGTTAATTTATATTTTGTGAATGGACAAATTGGTGCATCTTCCCGAAACAAAACAACTTGCTTGGTACAATTAAGGGGCATAAAATTGGTAATTATGTGAATCATATATCCACGCTTTTTATCATCTAAAACATACGATTTAATCAATTCATATACCTGTTTATGTTCTATGTATTGTTTTAATTCGGATTTTTCATTATCCTTTAACCATCGTTTATTTTTACGAGCAACTTGCTCTCTCCAATTTGTGCGTTTTTCTGCCCAAAGGTTTTGATATTCTTCTTTTGATAAAACTGAACTTAATTGTGATAAGTCATTTATTGTTTTTGTTGCTTTTTTCATAATTAAGGATTAGTTAATTTTTTCTTTACACAAAATACTGCGGTTAAATCTTCATTTCGAGAAATCAAAATATTATCATCAAATTCATATACAATCCAATGCTTGACATCTTTGTAATATATCGGTTTACCTCTGTTTATTGTTTGCCACGTTTCGCCTTGCGATTCCGTGTTTTTAATTTCAATTTTTTTCTTTTTTTTGCTCATTTGATTTTAATTTAATTTATATCCATTCGGGTTTACTTCTTTTTGACCATTGGTGCAACTCAGATTTGCCTAAACGATAATAATTTCGGTAACTTTCAATGCTACAATCAACTTTATATTCTTCGGGCATCGCTTTTGCAAAAGGTGTAAATTCAGCCACAGGAAGATTAGGTAAATTATCCAACGCCCACTCAAAAATCATTTTACATCTTTCGTGTTTTTGTGAATCATATCGGTAACGATATTCTTCAATTAATTTAATACCAAACTCGCAAGTCCATAAAAAATTAACAAGGTTCTCACGAAGCCAAAGTGAACAAGGGTGTTTATCGTGTCCTGCTGAAAATCCCATCAGCAAGTTAGGTACTTCACCATCCCATAAATCTTTGTGGTAATAAACGAAACTCACCATTTGAGCAGTTTCAAGGGGCATTTTAACTATGTGTCTATCAGTATGATAGGTAGCACAACTTGTAGTATCGGTGTCAATTCCAAAAATATTCATCTTACTTACTAAATTTGTTAATCTTCACAAATATATGAAATAAAATGATACGAACTACACTTGACCTAAATTTTTCCTATGTGATAATCAACCATTTCGTTAATCATCTTTTCAAAACTATATTCAAAATCAACATTTATTCGGCTAAATAATTTATCGGAACAACCTCTTAAATAATTTAATTCTTCATCACGTTTGTATTTATCTACAATTTCTATGTAATCCATAAAATCAGTTATTCCAATTCGTTCAAAAGCAACTTTACAAAGAACTCTTACTGAATGAGTAATTCCTGTGCAACAAATAAAATCATCGGGTTCGGTTTCATTTAGCATTTGCCACATAACTTTGGTGAAATCTTTTGAATGACCCCAATCACGAAATGTATCTAATGTTCCTAATTGAATTTTATCAATAATTCCTGCATTTATTTGAGCAACTGCTTTTGTTACTTTTCCTGTAACGAAATTAGTACCTCTGCGTGGACTTTCGTGATTAAATAATATACCACACCAAATATTCATTTTATACGCCCTACGATAATGATTTGCGTATAAATGAGCCGATAATTTAGATACGCCATACGGAGAAACAGGTATCATTGGAGTATCTTCACGTTGAAAACCATCTTCATCAACACAATTACCAAACATTTCCGATGAACTTGCTTGATATATTTTAATTTCTTTTGATTGGGTTGCTCGGATTACTTCCAATAAATTGATAAACCCTAAATAATTTGATTCTTGCGTATAAACAGGCATTTTGAAACTAATGCCCACGTTTGACATCGCACCTAAATTGTAAACTTCATCGAATTTATATGCTGAAAATATTTTTAGGAGTGAAGAATAATCCGTTAAATCGCCATAATGCAATTCTATATTTTCCCTAATATGTTCAATTCTTTCCGATTGATTTTCGGCAACGGAGTGTCGCCTTACTAAACCAACCACTTTGTAACCCTTTTCAAGTAAAAATTCTGCAAGGTAACTGCCATCTTGTCCACTAATTCCTGTAACAAACGCTAATTTCATATATTTAATTAATTGATTTCCAATAATCTGCAATAACTAACTTCAATCCTTTCTTTAAGTCGGTTAGTTCAATATCTACGAGTATTTTAAATTTTGATGTATCTGTTGTTTTTTTGAATTGCCCATCGGGTTTAGCAGGATTAAAATTACGCAATATTGAAAATTCATTATTTGTAATTTCTCGGTATATTTCAATAATTATTTCAACTACATCTTTAATTGAATATGCTTTATCTCCACTAATTATCATATTTCCAAACTTGATATTTTCATCAATTATTTTGAAAACAATTCCAACTACATCATTAGCGAATAAAAATTCCCGAATAGGTTGTCCTGTTCCCCAAACTTCAATATCAACTACATTTTTATTTTGTTTTTTCGCTTCTAAAATTCCTTCTCCAACTTTTCTAATTAAAGCAGGAATAACGTGAGAATTATTTAAGTCGTAGTTATCATTAAATCCATATAAATTGGTAGGAATTAAACATTGATAGTTAAATCCTTTTTCTCTCGCTATTTTAGAAAGAATATCGGTCATTCTTTTTGCGTAAGCATAAGCGTAATTTGAATCGTGTGGTTCTCCTTTGTGTAATTGGCTTTCAACTAAATCACCGCTTAAAGAATAAATATCGGGAAATATACAGGTACTCAAAAATGATATTAAATTAGGCACTTTTAGTTCCATACACGCCTTTACCACATTGAGATTTATCAAAATATTTTTTTCAAAAAAATCGAACTTATTTTCAATGTTTGCTTGAACACCACCAACCTTTCCTGCACAATTTACCACCCACAATGGATTGTGCTTTTTAATGAGTTCATAGGTTGCTTGATAGTCCGTTAAATCAGCATCTTTTCTTCCTGCTTTTATTCCAAAGTAAAAACTACTTCCCAACATTCCATCCCCACCAAGAATAAGTATTTTATCATTCATAACTATTACGCTTTATTACGTTCATTTCTATTAAATTTTCGTAACAATATTGCTGAATTATTGGTATTAAAATTAAATCATAAAATGCAGGGTATTTTTTGTATTCTATGGACACATCAAATATTCTAATATCACCCGAAATTCTATGAAAAATGATACAATCACAAATAAATGGGCATCGTGTATTCTTAAAAATATGATTTTCCACTAACCAAAAATGCGGAATATCGCCAAAAATGTGATGGGTTAGAATTAAGTGTTTTCGCCATTCGTTGAACTCACCGCCTAATTCCAAAATTACTTGCTCGTTTAAAAAATTCATTTTCAAATATAATCATTTTGTAAAAAAAACATATCTTTGGGTTAAATAAAACACTAAAACAAAAAAAAAATGACAACAATTAAAAAACAATCTGCCTTAAAAACAGGATTAGCAAGTGCAGGTGCGTTAGGTGGTTTGTACTACGCATTTACCAAGAAAAAAAGCGTATGGGGGTATATTGGTTTCTTTATTTTAGGTAGTATTGCAGGTCAATTATTGGGTAATGCAATAGAATCAGTTACTAAAAAATCAACACCAACCAATCCAAATTTGCCAAGTGGCTCAACCAATGAAAATACTTCATCAAAAAGTGGTGATATTTCAAACTTAACAAAAAATCAAAAAGTAGATTTAATTGTAAATAATATTAAAAGTTTTGAACTTTTAAGTGCAGAAAAAGAAAGAAATTTACGAGGGGTTTTAGGCAATTTATCTGATGCCGAAATAAATTCGTTTGTGTATTTATCGAAAGGATTGGCTGATGAAGAAATAAAAAAATTAGGTTTAAGTGGAAATAAAACAGAAGCGTATAAAATTTTTCAAAATAAATATGGTTTATCACAAAAACAGGTTGATGAATTATCCGTAAAATTATTTAACTTATCAGCGTAACATTAAAAGCAAAAAAAAATGGCACAAATTAAATCTAAAACCAAAAAAGGCGGAACAACTGTTTACACTCGTAGGCATCAAAACCAAACCGCATATAACCGACATTTAGCAGGTTTAAAAAAGCGTGGTGCAAGAATTATCTCTAAAACAGGAATGACTATTGTTTATTCTTTCCCTATTCGAGATAGTAAAAACACTTCTACTTACGAGAACTAAAAAATGAAAATTGATAAAGGAGATATATTTGGTTTTGTGTTGGGAATTGCCACATCTATTGTAGCCAATATGATTTGGGAAAAATACAAAGAACGTCAAAAGCAACTTGCTTACGGAGAAAAGAAAATAATTTCCGAAATGCAATCCGCTATTGAAGGACTGAAAGAACACATTAATCAAAAGGTGTAATATTTTCTAAATCATCTATTTCACAACTGAATTTACATTCGGGAAAATCGCTACACCCTAAAAAATGGTGTCCGTATTTATTTGTCTTTTGAATTAACCAAAACGTACATACAGGGCATTGACTACGAATTAATTTATCTTCCGCAGTAAAAATTGCATATTTTAATTCATCTTCCCAAATTTCACCAAAGTATATTTCATCCACACTTCCAACGATTAAATCGGTTTCTTTATCGTATAAGAAAAAATGAAAACAATTTTCTTCGTCAATTACAAAGTCATTTAATGTAACTTCAAAAATGTATGGCGACATAATTACCATATCAATCAAAGGATAGGCAAATAATGGTTTTAGGTAACACACATTGTATGTTAAACCTTGATTTAGGGGAAATTGCTTTTTTTCAAAATCCCCTAAAACATTTTTAAGGTAAATATCTACGACTTCCAAGCAATATCATCAAATGAGTTAGACCACCGAAAGAAATTCATCAGTTTATTTACTTGCTTTATTACCCACACAACGCTATTTGGAGAAATAACAGAAAACACTAAAACAAAAGGGTATGAGCATAGTAAAACCCAATAAATTAAATTAATGACTAAAAACATTTTCAGTCGCTTCATTTTATTATTCGATGACATAGAATATTTTGCTTAAACTAACCTTAATTAATCCATAGTTAAATTCATCCCCAATCACTTCCGAAATAATTTCACTTACCTTATCAATATGCGAACTTTCAATAGCCATTGATACTTTAATTCTTTTTGGCTTTTCACTATCTTCTTGCTCAACGGTATATTCTACAATAGCATTATACCAAAGACCACCATCTGCTTCGTTTTTAAGCACATAAGAATACTTTTCACGCTTGATTGATTCTACTTGAAATTCGTTAATTGAACGAACTTCCATTTCTTTTGTGGTTTTTGCTTCTGCATCGGTGAAAGATACGGCATTTACCAAATATGTTTCATTCATACGCTTATAGCCATCTGTACCTTCTTTTGCTTTTAGATACTTGACATTTACTGAAAATAAATTGTTCATTTTTATATTTATTTATTGGTTACTAATTATTGTGTCTAAATTTAATTTTGCTAATTCATTCAATTCTTCTTTTGAGAATAAAAAAAGTTGATTTTCGTGATAATAATTATCTACTACATACTGACCACCTTGTTTTTGACGTTCTTCCCAAGTATCGCCCCTTAAATGAACAAAATCTTCTTGAACCTTTTGCCATAAGCGTTTTATGGTATGCACATTAGAAAAATAGGCATATTCATTATTGTTATTTTTTTGAAACAACATTTCAAAATAATGTTCTTTTGATATTCCGTGAATAGTCATTTCAATAGTATGTATTTCTTTTATGCAAAGCATCCAATCATCCCTTGTTTCACTATTATTTGAAAGGATATTGTAAATTAATTGAATCAATGGTAGTTTAATGTTCATATATTTTTGATTTATTGGTTACTAATTTAATTTATATCTCGTTCTTCTTTTTGCCAATTATTCAACTTCTTTCTGTCAATATCTTTTGACAAACTATCGCAAGTAAAATCTTCGTTGAAAAAATATTCTGTTCCAACCGCATCTTGAATTACAAAAGCATAATTTTCCGAAACTTTAATTTTTATTGGTGCTATAAACGAAAAAGTATTATTTCCTATTTCAATGTTATGCAATTCATTTTTTGCGTAGTATTTTTCAAATGTTTCAGTATTTACAGAATAATACTCGCCTTCAATTCCAAGTATTACATAATCACCAACGAAACATTTTTGCTCACCACTTTTGGTTTTAAGCCACAAATAATCGTCAGTAAAAAAACATTTTTTGTTATCAGAATTAATACTGCAAAAATCAACTATTTCTTGTTTGTTTTTTCCTGTCCACCTAACCGCTTTTATCCAAATTGGTTTTTTAACATAGTTCCCTATCATATTAAAAGTTTAATTGAATTAATTTGCCATTGACTTTTATTTTTTTTTCTCTTGCGAAGCGATTAAAAACCATCTTTAATTTACTACTTTCAAAGAACTCTCTTGGATAATCAATAACTTCCATTTTTGTTCCATTTTCGCTTATTGTAACACGCTTAAATTCATTATTGTATATTGACTTGTAACAACTTGCTATTCTTCTTCCTAATGCCATTTTTTGATTTGTATGAAGAACAATATTGTGTTTTTTTAAAAATGTATTTAATATCATCTTACATTTATTTTATCAAACAATATTCTCATTTCTTTACCTAAATCAGCATCGTTTGGCTTTGAATCAACTAAATGCTTTAACAACAGAACTACTATTTTAATTTCCTGTGATTCAAAATCATTTAGGTTTATTTTATTTAATACTAAATCGCTATCTTCGGTATGGTTATTTTTCATTGTAAATTGTTTTAGCAAATATAACAAACAAATCATAACTATTGACAAAATTTTGTAAAAAATGTATTCGATGACAAATATAGTAAAATTATTAAATTAATAAATAAGTTATCAAATAAATAAACGATAAAATTATCTCTCGAATAAAATAATAATCGAAATAATAAACAAAATATAATTGAAAGGAATAATAAATAAATGAATTAATAAACAAATAATCTAATAAATAAACTAAAATGAACGCACTCGAACATTTTATTCAAAATGAGTATGAAAATATAGCCGAATTGATTGAGCATCAACAAATAACTTATGGACTGCATCGCATACACGGACAGGCACATATTTCAAGGTGCATAATTATTGCGGAAAATCTATTAAATCTACTTATTAGCGAAAATGACGATAGTAAAAAATTACAAGTTTATTATGCAATTTGTTTTCACGATTTAGGCAGAAAAGGGGAGTGCGAAGATATTTGGCAACAGGAATCGTTTGAATTTTGCGTAAATTATTTGTCAAATAAATATGACAACGAATTTGTAAATGATACGGCTAACTTAATGCTTAAAAAAAATGAATTAAATGAAAGTATTTATAGTCAAATTGTTTATGATACAGATTGCTATGATATAATGCGTAGTGGTACAGGTAGGGGTGGAGTATATGGCTTTGATAAGAAATACTTAAAGTGCTTTCGTGCTAATGATTTTATGCAAGATAAATTGATTCAGTTTGCGTGGAAATTAATAAATTTAACCGACAATAATGAATACGAAAATATTTACTCACTAAAAAAAATGTACGAAAAAACGAGCAACGAATGGAAAGAGCATCTTATATTTTAAATGATAATTTTTACGAGTGGTTTGGGGATAGTAAAGTAAAAAATGAATTAAACTTACCAATCGTAATGTACCACAAATCAAGGTCGCATAATTTATTTGATACTTTTGTAATTGATGGGGTAAAAAAAAATGAATATAACAATGACTACGGAGTTTATTTCGTTATTGATGCACACAAAGATTATATTTCATATATCGCAGATGGACTTGAATTTTGGTGTTTTTTAAGAATAGAAAAACCATTTTATATTTATGATTACAATAGCCAACCTTTTGATATGTATAACAATCAATTAATTCAAATTGATTTAACAAAAAATTATTGTGATGGTGTGTTATTATTAGGACACGATGGAATAATTATTCGTTCAAAATATTACGACCAATATTTAGTGTTCAATCCAAATCAAATAAAAAGTATTGAAAATAGTGGGGATTATTCACTATCAAATGATAATATATTTTTTTAATTAAACAAGGACTTTCCTGCATCTAAATAATCTAATAAATTATCCGAAAAGGACATATCTTGTATTTTTATTTTTTGACCAAGCCAATGTTTTACCCATTCTTCTTCAACAGGTACATTTCCATCAAAAATTTTACCTACCATAGCCAAATCAAAATGCTTGATATTTTTTGTTTTTGATAAGTATTGTAAATACCAACAAACCATAACTCCATAACCAAAGTTTTTGGCAATCATAGACAAAAAACCAACTGCACCACATTCAATCGTAAAAGTGTGATTATTTTGGATACGTTTTGACATCATAAAAGCAATAGGAAATTGGTCAAAATGTTCTTCGGTCATATTCGCAAATAATGGAAACATATTGTTCTCTACATCAGTCAAATTACGCTTCTTGCAACTATCAAATGACTTACAAAAAATGTTTTCAATCGAATCTTCTTTTTGGGTAACACTAAAATCTAACATAACAACTAAAATTTTACTTAAAACAATCTATTTTTTTATCTTTACACGATAGTAAAGTGGTTTAATTATTTACAAAGATAATATATTTTCCAATACAAAAACAAAAAAAGATTTTTTATGAAAAAAAGACCTATTCTTAACGCATACGAAACTAAAATATTCAATGAATGGATAGCCGATGGTAATGCCGTTGAAACTGAAAAAGGTGTGTGGTTAGAACAAACAACACAATATCGCAAAAAATTCACTTACGAAGAACTACAAAATTTTTTCAAAAAAGAATATTTGTCGTACAACGGTGGGGGGTCAGCGAAAGAAATTTCATCAAAAACAAAAAATAAAAAAGAAAAAATTTTTCAATTAAAAGCATACAATGTTGGAAAAATTGATTACAAAATAAATCCAACTGACGAAGGGTTAGAAAACATTTTCAAAAATATTATTTCAAAACAAACACATCAAGCAAGATTACAAGGAGTAAATTTTGACAACAATGGTGCAACAGGTACGGATGCGTTCAAATTAGTACATATTGCAGGTAAAAAAACAGGTTCTTTTGAAAATGGCACTTATTATCCATTTACAGAAATGGAAATAACTTACGAATCACAAAGTAAAGAATATAAAAAAGCGTTTAGTTTAACTGAACATTTTAATACAATGGGTATTATTGAACAAACTTATCCGAATTGGATGGCTGTTGTTCCAAAAGGTTACGACTATTCAATACCTTTTAATTTGCCAACACTTTACGACATATTAAAAAGTTTCGTGGTAAGCAAAATGTTAAATGAAATCACTAATGCGGTTATTTTAGAATTTAAAACAAAAGATGGATTATATCAAATTGGATTTAATGCCAAAATTTTGATGCACACTATTGAATCATTAATGCGAACAGGCATTGAAAATGTAACAGGATATTTTACCGCACCTTCAAGAGCCGTAATATTTGTGGATTCAAATATTAAAGTAAAGCAAAATGAAAAAGATACATTTTTTGAAAAAAATACTTTTGGTTTAGTAATGCCAATAATGACAGGTAGCGAAGAAGATTTACAAAGTATAAGAACGCAAATGATATTAGATGATGGTAAAATTATTGTTATTGAATTTCCAATTATACGATATATTTCACCAAATGAATATGAAATACAGATTGAGGGAATGGAAACAATGGTTTATTCAAGAGGAAAATCAATTCAAATAAAAAGCAAAAAAACACAACCAAAAGCAACACCACAATCAACAACAAAAACTACCGATAAAAAAATGGCATTAGGTAACAAGTTGCGTAAGGGAATGGTGGTTCGTATTGAATATAAAGAAAGTAATGGTTCAACGCTATCTAACGACTTATTTTTTGACGATGGTAAGTTCATAAAATATATTTTAATTACCGATAAAAAAGGAAAAGAATTATCCGAAACCGAAGAAACATTAAGTGAAAGCGAATTAAATGAATATTACAAAGAATATAAAGAATATATCATTGATGAATTTTACGAAAATATGGCAGATGGTGGTCAGTTAGGAAAACAAATGACACTATTTAATACAGGCGGTAAAATTGGGTTTGATGCGTTAGCCAAGAAAGTTGCCAAGCGATATGCAGGTGAAAAAGTAGAACCACAATATCAAGCAGAATATGGTAAAAAATATTCTAAATCCGAAGCAGAAGAAGTTGGAAGAAAAGTTGCAGGAAAAGTTTATTGGCAACAACAAGGCAGAAAATTCAATGGTGGCGGTGGGGTTGAAACTGTCAAAAAAGATAGATACGGAAATGAAGTTAGAATTGGTGATGCAATTCGCATTAAAGTTTTAACAGGTAGATATGGTCAAACAAAAATCTATGAGGGAGTTGTAACTAATTTTGGTCTATTCGGGAAAGTTGAATTAGATGGTCAAAGAGAACTAACTTATACGGCAAATTATATCCACAACGATTATGAACACGGACATCATATTTGGGTTGAAAAAATAAATGAAAATGATATAAATGAAAATTTAAGAGTACCTAAAAAATTTGTTCCTTCTTATTCGGGAACTATAAATGGTGAAAAATTCGGTATAAGTGGTAAAGAAAAATTCAAAGAATGGTTAAATGAAAATTATCCAAATTCCATCTTTGATAGTTGGTATAATTTGTATAACAAAGGATGGAGATTAATAAACAACGAGTATGTTTCTCCCGAAAAAGTACCTTACACAGAAGTCAGTGTTTATGAAAGTGCAGAAACAGGTCAAGGATTTTTATATTCTTTAATGATTCCAAAAGCAAAACCACAATCAACAACAAAAAATACCGATAAAAAAACGGCATTAGGTAACAAGTTGCGTAAGGGAATGGTAGTTCGTATTGAATTTAAAGAAAGTAATGGTTCAACACTATCCAATGACTTATTTTTTGACGATGGCAAGTTCATAAAATATGTTTTAATTACCGATAAAAAAGGAAAAGAATTATCCGAAACCGAAGAAACATTAAGTGAAAGTGAATTAAATGAATATTACAAAGAATATAAAGAATATATCATTGATGAATTTTACGAAAATATGGCAGAAGGTGGTGAAATACAAATAGGCGATGAAGTAGAATTTAGCGTTCCTTATTTTGAAAATGAACTATTTTATATAGGAAAAATAATTGAATTAAAAGGCAGATATGCGGTTGTAGAATATCAATCAGATAATGACCGTATTTTAAGAACTAATTTAGATTTATCAAAATTAAAAAAAGCAAAATTCAATGGTGGCGGTGGGGTTGTGGATAAAGAACAAAGAAAAGAAATTGTTAAAATTTTACAGTCATTTGGTTTAACTCAATCTAAAAGTAAAAACGTATTGAAAGAAGTTTCTTTTGATAGATTTGAAAAAGTAAGAATAGTTTTACAAGCAGGTTATACCCTTTCAAAAGATGGTAAAGATATTAAGATTGATTATGATGAATATGCGTTAGAACAAAAATATGGGAAAAAAAATTTTCAAAAAATATTTGAGCATCAAGTAGAGTTTATTAAAAAAATAGAGCAAGAATTAAAAAATCACGGATTTGAATTATATGATTATGGTTATACATCTAATAATGAAATTAGCATTATAGGTAAGACAAACCAAAAAATGGCAGAAGGCGGTGGCGTTCCTAACCTAAATAAAATGTTTCACTTACCGATAGAAATGGCAGTTTATGTTCCTTCAACGCAAGATGTAAATAATGTAATTTCTGTTGATGAAATGGACAAAAGAGTGCGTGAAGTAAAAGAATATCTTGCTAATAAATTTGGCGGTTACACATCGGCTGAAAAAATTGGTGGTTTTGTTGATAGTCAAGCAGAACTTGTAAATGAAGAAGTGGTACAAATAACGGCTTTTAGCACAAAAGAAGCATACGAAGAAAATAAAGAAGCATTAGTTCAAAAATTATCCGAGTGGGCAAAAGAATGGGGTCAAGAAGCAATAGGATTTGAATATGAAGGTGATTTAATGTACGTTCCACAAAAATTTAATGGTGGTGGTGAGGTTTTAAACCCAATACCAAAAACTTATGAACTTGAATTAGATTTTAAAGTAGGTCAATGGTTTAAAGAAGATATTAAAGGTGGAACTGCTGATTGCTATATTACGAGTATTGATTTTCAAGTGGATGAAATTAACGGATTACCTGTTGTTCATCCCGATTCATATAGAATAGAATATAAAAACACTTATTATGGAAGCACTCATCAAAGTCATATTAGTTTTTTAGAAAAATTAAAAAAAGAGAAAAATAAAATTAAAATTGAAGTTCCTTATTCAATAGGTGGTGGTATATTTTTCGAGAATAGTCAATATGACGAAAATATAAAACTACTTAATGGTAAAGTAAATGCTTTTATAGTTATGTACTATGGAACTCGTAATGATTGGTTTAATTATTACACCGATATAAATGGTAAAGTTTATAGTGTTGATAGCAAAGATGCTTATAGCAGTATTAACAATTATGTTAGTAGGGTTTCAAGAGATGGATTTGTAGAAAAAAAACTTGAAAAATATAGAGAGCCGATAGGTGGAAAATTAAAAGTTAAGTTAGATTTTAAAATAGGTCAAAAAATTAAAGTTCCTGTTATGGGTGGTTTTGAAGAATCTGAAATAACAGGTATTACTATTCGTATAAATGCAGAAGATGGGAAAATAATAAAAGGAAGTCATCATAGCACAATAAGTTATAGCAATGTTTGGGGTGGGAGAGAAGATACAACTCAAATATATGCAGATTTTGAAGAAGAAGGATATGCAAATAAAATTGAAAATGAAATAACAATAGATGTTAAAGCACTTTATTTAGAAAATTATATAACATTACATAGATATATGGAAGGTTCTAAATTAAGAGTTAGTAATGTTAGAGGATATAAATTGATAATTGATAAATATGGTATAAAAACAGGTTATATAGATGATGATGTTGAATTTGAAATATTCACTTCTATTAGTGATTTTAAGCAAAAAATATCTTCTAACGACCTTGCAAAAGGTGGTGATTTAATGTATGTTCCACAAAAATTTAATGGTGGCGGTGGGGTTGATGATTCAAGGGTTATAGAAGAATTTAGAAAAGGTGGTAATGTTTCTTCTATTGAAAAAAAGGTTGCAGAAGTAAATCGTTTAATCGAATTAGGAAATAAAAATGGTATTTCAGTTATTGATTCACGTTCCACTTGGGAAGCACCTATGAAATACAAACCTATCAGATATTCTAATGGTGTTTTATATATTGAATATCAACAATTAGATTTATACTCGTACAATAGAACAGGTGTTTCTAAATGGGAAACCAAAAAAGATAAAATCCTTAAAAGGAATATGCAATTTGATAATCCATTAAATGATATTGCTAAAATGTATCGTAAAGCACTAAAACAAGAAGGTGTTGAATTTGCAAAAGGTGGTGATTTAATGTATGTTCCACAAAAATTTGTCGGTGGTGGAAAAGCCATAAGACAGACACAATTTGCAGTTTACAAATTGCTTGATAAAGAAGGTCTTGTTAAATACTTTACCGATACGGATTTAGAAAAATTCCTTGAAGAATGGAATGAAGATTACAATACCGATTACGAAGATTTTGTTGAATTTAATGAATATGAAAGGGAATTTACTATAAAACCTGTTTTCAGTAAAAACGATATGGGGGGAACGGCATCTCAACCTTCATTTTTAGAAATTCAAATTAACGATGTTACTAATTGGGAAAATTATGAACTTGCCAATTATTTAGACGCACCTATTTCACTTGTTGAAAAAAACCGCAATTTTTATGTAAAAGAAGTGCAAAATGAAATGATGCTAAATGTCATTCCAAATTATGCAGGTGGTGGTTCGGAAAAAAAATCAATGGAAAATAGTCCACTTAAAGAATACTATGAAAAATATACAAATGGTGGTTTCGTAGGGGGCGATATAATTAAATTCAAATACGATGGTAAAGATTTCACACGCAGGGTAGAAAGCGTTGATGAAATGGGTAATGCCGTTGTAAACATAATGAAAACGCAAAAAGCAACTATCAATCCTGCTGATGTTTTTGAAATTAAAAAAGAAAAAGATGATAAATCAATTATTATCGAAAAAATAGGATTGAACGAAGAAAATGCAAATTTCTTAATTGGATTAAGTCCTACTTTTGCCGTTTGGTTAGCGGATTCTATTGTTGATGCCTATACCACAATAGAAGGAGAACAAGGATTAACAAGGGAACAATCATTAAATATATTGAATAAAAACCCAAGATTATTAACTCAATTACGAGAAAGAATTAGGGGTATTTTAGATTGGTTACAACACCCAACAACACGAAAACAAAACCTGCGTGAACTAACTTTTGTAGAAGCGGAAAGAAAAGCAAAAGAATGGCACGATGAATTACAAACGGCAGGTGGTGATATTGATTTCGTTGAACCGATTGAAAATACTGTAATTTATGAATATCCCGAAAACGATAATGGAGTTAAATATTATTGGGTATTTATTCCAAAAGGATTTTGCGATATTGAAAGTGCAAGAATGGGGCATTGTGGTCGTACAGGGGCAGGGTCATTGATTTCTTTACGTTCAATAAGACCATACACCGAAGGAACAACAATTACCGATTCTCACGTTACTATTGCCTACAATAAAGAAGAAGGATTATTTTATCAATCAAAAGGTAAAAGAAATGCAAAACCTTCCGAAAAATATTTTCCATACATATTTGATTTAATCAAAATGATGGCAAGTGGTCAAGTAACTGAAAAGTTCAAATTATCACAAAAAGAAAAAATAAAAGAATTAGAAGGTCAAAAAATTGAAGTTGAAAAAGAAGTAAATAAATTACAAAAATATTTTGAAAGCAGAGAAGCAATAGAAGAAGATACGAATGTACTTGTTGATAAAGCAATTATATTTCAAAATGAAAAAAATAAATTACAAAACATAAATTCGCAAATAGAAAAACTTAACGAAGAATCATCTTTTGATTTTAATGGATTTGGTAGCGAATATCAATCATCTAATGATTATGGATATGAAGATATGACCAATGAACAAGTAAAAGAATTATATGACATAAAACCCGATATGTTTAATGATTTTGCAGGACAATTTATATTGTATGAAGCAGGGTTAATTGATGAAAAACCTAACACAAGTTTTTTACTTGAAAAAGATGTTGATTATGTTGTTGATTTATTGCGTGTGGACAGAAATACAAGTGATAGTTTAGTAACACAAGTTTTAAGCGGTGAAACATACGATTTAATTGATGCAGGTTATTATTATGAAAATGCAGGTGATTATGTTGAACAATTAAAAGGGGTGGATTATGAATCGGTGCTTGATAAAATTGTAGAAATAACAGGGTATGATAAAGAAGAAGTAAAAGAAAATGGTGCGGAATATTATTTGAATGGTGAAGATGAAAATTTTGATTCAGATTCATTTGATGACATTAAAAGAGCAATAGGAAACGCATTAGCCGTTGCAACAGAAAATGATTATGCAGGATATTTGCGTAACCAAATTGTAAGTGCATTAGAAGAATTAGGAACGATTGAAAAATTAGATGATACAGGTGTTGTGCTTAATATTGATTTGTCTAACCTATTAAGTATGAGCCAAATTAGTGCAATTTCGAGGCAATTAGAAAGTAATAGTGTAGAGGATATATTTTTTGAATCAGAAAGTCAAGGAGAAATTGAATTACCACTATTGAAGATTGATGACAGGTATGAGCCATATCCCGAAAATTGGCAAGAGTATTTTGATATAAATAATTACGAAGATGGTGGTGTTATTTACCAAGATTTATCGAAAATTAAACCGATGGTTGTAAATGATAATACGGTACTAATGGAATTTGAATTAAAAAAATCAAAAAGCGGTGTCGAAATAAATGATAAAATTATGAATAGTGATGATGTTGTAAATATATTACGAAAAATATGGGAAGAAGATACTATCAACGCTTATGAACAGGCATACGTTTTATTTCTGAATAAAAACAATAAAGTAATCGGTTATTACCATCATTCTAACGGTGGAATAGATGGTACAATTATGGATGTTCAAATGATTAGTGGTATGGCGGTGAAATCTTTGGCAAAAGGTGTAATTATTGCTCACAATCATCCATCGGGTAGTACCAATCCAAGTGATGCCGATAACAAGATAACAAAACAATTAAAACAAGCACTTGATTTGTTTAATATTCAACTATTGGATTCAATAATACTTACTGAAAAAAGTTATTTGAGTTTTGCAAACGAAGGTTTAATATGAAAAATGATTGGAAAAATATAGATAAAGTGGAGTTGGATAATTTATTTGATGAATTATTCGATGTGAACCGATTAAGTAACGAAAATCTTAAATTATTTGAAAATGCAAGAGCAAATTCACAATACTTTGGGGGGCATTGGCAGGATTATATTAATGCTACCGATTTATTTGAACTTAAAATAGAATTTTTAGAAGATTTAGGATATTCAGCAAATGATTTAATATAAATAATATGGCAATTTACGATTTATTAAGACCGAACAAATATGTAAGCAGAGAGGAATATCAAAGGCGATTAAAGTTGTGTAACGATTGCCCCGAAAGATTGAAAGAAAGCAAGGGGTGTCAATTAACTAAATTTAGCCGTTGCCCCGAATGTGGTTGCATCATAAGTTTGAAAGCAAAATTATCTACCGAAGAATGTCCTTTGGGAGATTGGTAAAATAAAATAAAATGGCAAAAAGTGTAGTTGCATTTTCGTTGAATGAATTTGACCCAACTTATACAAGGGTGTTATTAAATGGGGCATTTTTTCCTTCTTATGATTTTACAGATTTAGGTACGTTGGAATTGATACAAGGAGATGCAGTTTTTGTTTATAGTAGTGTAAAAAGTTTAGGCAATTTAACTACGATTAATGGTAGTGCTGATTTTGAAAAAAGTATAGTAGAAAATTTAGATAAATTAACTACGATAAGTGGTAATGTTTCTTTTTTTAATAGTCAAGTGAAAGATTTAGGCAATTTAACTACGATTGGGGGTGATGCTAATTTCATAAGAAGTAAAATACAAAATTTAGGAAATTTAACTACGATTGGGGGTTCTGCTGAATTTAGTTATGCCGATTTTTCCAATTTAGGCAAGTTAGAAGTCATTAGAGGTAATGCTGATTTTAGAGAAAACTTTTACTTAAAAGATTTAGGTAATTTAACTACGATAAATGGTAATGCTGATTTTAGTGTTAGTCAAGTAGAAGATTTAGGCAATTTAACTGAAATTGGTGGTGATGCTGATTTTCGTGATAGTAAAATACAAAATTTAGGTAATTTAACTACGATTGGGGGTTCTGCTAATTTTCGTGATAGTCAAGTGAAAGATTTAGGTAATTTAACTACGATTTTGGGTAATGCTTATTTTCGTGATAGTCAAGTGAAAGATTTAGGTAATTTAACTACGATTTTGGATAATGCTTATTTTCGTGATAGTCAAATAGAAAGTTTAGGCAATTTAACTGAAATTAGTGGTGATGCTGATTTTAGTGATAGTAAAATACAAAATTTAGGTAATTTAACTACGATTGGGGGTAATTCTGTTTTTCGTAATAGTCAAGTAGAAGATTTAGGCAATTTAACTACGATTGGGGGTTATGCTAATTTTGTGCGTAGCAAAATACAGGATTTAGGGAGTTTAACTACGATTGATGGTGATGCTAATTTTCGTAATAGTCAAGTAGAAAATTTAGGCAATTTAACTACGATTGGGGGCGATGCTGATTTTCGTGATAGTCAAGTGAAAGATTTAGGTAATTTAACTACGATTTTGGGTAGTGCTTATTTTCGTGATAGTCAAATAGAAAGTTTAGGCAATCTAACTACGATTGGTCTTGGTGTTTATTTTGGAGAGAGAACAGATTTAGAAGCCGAATGGGAAAAACGAAAAAACAAATAATGGCAAAAAGTGTGGTTGCATTTTCGTTAGAAGAATTTGACCCAAGTTATACGAGGGTATTAATTGGTAATGCCGATTTTAGTGAAACCAATTTAACAAATTTAGGTACGTTGGAATTAATTACAGGCGATGCTTTTTTTCGTGAAAGTGAAGTGAAATATTTAGGAAGTTTAACCACGATTGGAGATTCTGTTTATTTTTTTGATAGTCAAATAGAAAGTTTAGGCAATCTAACTACGATTGGTGGTGGTGTTTATTTTGCAGATAGAACGGATTTAGAAGCCGAATGGGAAAAACGAAAAAACAAATAAATAGTATGGAAGAAAAAACAACAGAAATAACACACGAACCGCAGTCGGCAAAAGAAATGTTCGTAAGCGTTGCGATTGGCGTTGGCTTAATTGTTTTAAGTGTTTATTTAATGAAAAAAGCAATAGAGGTATGGAAAGGATAAAGTATATCATTTTCAGTATTTTATGCGTTGGTATTTTAACCGCTTGTGCAAGTAAAAAAGCAGGATGTGATGCCTATGGTAAAAATCAATTACAACCTTTGAAAAATAAAGAGGTTGCTAAATAATTAACAATATGAACGACAGAACAAAAAAAATAATTTTAATATCGGTTGGAGTAGCACTTGTTGTTGGTTTAAGCGTTGCTTTTGTGGTAAGAAAAAGAAAAGGGAAAAAAGTAGTTGATAGCAACAACAATAATGTTACCATAAATACCAATAAAAACAAGAATTACATAATTGGAGATAGTCAAACACCATTTATTGATAAAAATTCAACAAAAGCGTCTGTAATTAAAGAAAAAGGCGGTGAAGATGCGTTATGGAAAGGTGGTATGGGGTTAAAATGGCTCAAAGGTGCAGTAGAAAAATACCCTGTTTCAAATGATGTAAATTCAATTATTATTAACATAGGAACAAATGGTGGTTTTAATCCAAAAGATGATATAAACGGATTGGTAAGTGTCGTAAAACAAAAATTCCCAAATGCTTCTTTATTTGTAGTTAAAGGTTCTTGGGGTTGGGGTGGAAATAAAAATGTTACAGACGAAAAAGTAAATACATACTATAATAAATTCAAAGATTTAGGTGTGAAAATAATTGAACCTGCTATTGGTAAAGTTAAAGACCCACACGGAAATCTTCCTGTTTATGCTAAAATTGGTGCAGAAATAGACAAACAAATTTCATAATGGAAAGGACAAAAAAAATAATTTTAATAAGTGTTTTGGGTTTAATGTTAATCACCCTAACATCAGTTGTTATTGTACGTCAAATTCGGAAAAAAAAGCGAAATAAAATTAATGGCTCAAACAACAATAATCCCGTGAAAAATAGCAATCCAAAAACCATATTAATTGTAGGCGATAGCCAAAGTGCAATAAAAAATGCCAAAGGTGGCGATATTACTTATAGTTATCCGAATATTCTTAAAGAAAAATTCAAGGGTAGCGGTGTAACGATTGATGTCTTGGCATTAGGTGGTAAAACAACAAAATGGATGCTTGAAAATTTACCATCTCAACTTGCTAAAAAGAAATATGACCGAGTAATAATTTATGGGGGTGGTAACGATACATCAAATGCAAGTATTCCATTAAATACAACGATTTCAAACATTCAAAAAATGGTTGATTTATCAAGAGAAAATGGTGCTGATGTTTTTGTTAATTTAGGATATAAAGTAGAGGGTAAATTTGGTGATATTAATATATTACCTGTTGGTCGCCCTGCTAATTTATTAAAGAAAAAAGAGGATTGGATTCCTTATGTTCAAAAGCGTAAAGATTTGCAGAAATTAATTCCCGAAAAAATAACTAACGCTACATTTATTCCTGTATATGATTTGGAAAGTAAAACCACAGATGGTATTCACCCAACAAGTGCAGGACATAAAATAGTAGCCGAAAAAATATATGAAAGCATCTTAAAAAAATACTAATGGCAAAAAGTGTAGTAGCGTTTAGATTAATAGAATTTGACCCAAATTATACGAGGGTGTTAGTTGGTGAAGCCGATTTTAGAAATAGCAAAATAACTGATTTAGGTAGGTTAGAAGTAATTACAGGTAGTGCTTATTTTGATTATAGCCAAGTAGAAAATTTAGGCAATTTAACTACGATTGGCGGTGATGCTGACTTTACAAATAGCGAAGTAAAAAATTTAGGGAATTTAACTACGATTAAAGGTAATGTTTATTTTGGAGATAGAACGGATTTACGAGCCGAATGGAAAAAACGAAATAATAAATAATGGCAAAAAGTGTAGTAGCGTTTAGTTTAGCAGAATTTGACCCAAGTTATACGAGGGTTTTAATTGGTGATGCCGATTTTAGATATACCGATTTTATCAATTTAGGTGCGTTGGAATTGATTACAGGTTTTGCTGATTTTAGTGATAGTGAAGTAGAAAATTTAGGCAATTTAACCACGATAGGTCGTAATGCTTATTTTACAAACAGTCAAGTAGAAAATTTAGGCAATTTAACTACGATTGGTCGTGATGCTTATTTTAGTGATAGTAAAATAGAAAATTTAGGCAATCTAACTACGATTGGTGGTGGTGTTTATTTTGGAGATAGAACGGATTTACGAGCCGAATGGAAAAAACGAAATAATGAATAATGGCAAAAAGTGTAGTAGCGTTTAGTTTAGCAGAATTTGACCCAAGTTATACGAGGGTTTTAATTGGTGATGCCGATTTTAGATATACCGATTT
>SXGQ01547356.1_pt1 | contig 25464 bp, 21 predicted proteins | sample 3178371 | NCBI WGS metagenome assembly SXGQ01 (sample SAMN11356859, study PRJNA531348) | freshwater metagenome | isolation source: freshwater sample F1-20 | place: China: Fuxian Lake, Yuxi | collected 2017-12-25 | reverse complement strand
CCTTCGAGCGTAACATTCCGTCCCTCCCCTGGCAGCACATCCTCGTTTTCCGGAAAGACGCCCGCCGAACCGAACCCCCGGCGGGTGAACCACTGATGGGCTCCCATGAGCACTCATCCCCATCGGTGAAGATCAGTGTCCATCAGGGGCTCACGCCTACCCCATGAACACCCCGACCCTCACCAAACCCGGCGCCCTCGCTTTTTTCACCGTTGTGGCCGCGATCGAGTTGACCGCTCAGACCGTTTCCCCGCCGCGCGCCACCCCCGCGACCGCCGAACCGACCGAACGCGTGACGCTCTCCGTCTTCGAGGTGAAAGCCGACTCCGACACCGGCTACGCCGCCTCCACCGCGCTGTCCGGCACGCGCACCAACGAGAAACTCGGGAACCTCCCCAACTCGATCTCGGTGATGACGCAGGAGTTCTTGCAGGACCTCGCGCTCAACTCGTATTTCGACGCCGTCGATTTCGCGGCCAACGCCGAGAACATCGCCAACGATCTCGGCACGGTCGGCGCCGTCGTCGGCAACCGCGGCGGCAACCAGGTCAACATCCGCGGCCTCGCCAGCGTGCGCCAGCTCCGCGACGGCTTCCCGTGGTATCTCTCCACCGACTCGTTCAACACCGAGCGCATCGAGTTCGGCCGCGGCCCGGGCGGCCTCGCCTACGGCGACGTCGATGCCGGCGGCTCGATCAACATCGCGAGCAAGCGCGCGACCTTCCAGCGCCGCGGCTCCGCGCAGATCCGCTACGACAACTTCGGCACGCAGCGCTACTCGGTCGATCTCAACCAGCCGCTCGCGCCAGGGAAACTCGGCGCGCGCTTCAACGCGATCAAGTCGGAGGTCGAGATGTTCAAGCAGCGCATGGGCCGCGACCTCGAGGCCTACGCGGGCGCGGTGCGGTGGGAGCCGTTCAAGCACCGCCGAACGCAGATCGATATTGTGGCCGAGACAGGCAACACCACCTACCACCTCGGCCACCTCGGCCCGACCGACAGCCGCATCGCCTACATCTACGGCACCGGCACGAGCGCGCTCGACGCCGATCCGGTGCGCGCCGGCGTGCAGGTCCACGGCGTCGGCATGCAGCAGCTCCGTGCACCCACCGCCGTCGCGCACGCGTTCGTCGACCTCGGAGGCACCATCAACAACTGGCAGTCCACGGCCACGCACACGTTTCGCACCACGGTCACCAGCACCGCCGCCGCCGCGACCTCCGCGACCGATCCGCAGAATCCGTTGCGCTATCCGCTGCGCCGCGTCCCCGAGAGCATCATCCCCCTCGGCCAGGATTGGGCCGGGCCCGACAACAAGATGGCCTCGAAATACCACGCGTGGACCGTCGAGCTGAAGCACGCCTTCTCCGAACGCCTCAGCGCCCTCGCCGCCGTCAACGGCCAGTTCGACGAGACCGTGCGCAAGCAGACCTACTCGAGCCTCGGCAGCGTCGGCGGCGTCGCCGGCCGCAGCCTCCATATCGACGTGAACCCCGTGCTGCCGAATCCCAACGGCCCCGGCGTCGTGCCGAACCCGAACTACGAGCAGATGTATATCATCCACTCCCCGCTCTTCAATCCCGACGGCCACGATATCTACGGCGTGCGCGGGCAGCTCGTGGGCGACGTGGCGCTGCCTTGGGGCGTCACGCAGCGCGTCGTGCTCGGCGCCAACTACCGCTACGAGGAAAACTACCAGGACAATTACGGCTACTCGCTCACGCCGGAGGAAATCGTGAAGCGCGGCTTCACGGGCCAGGCCGCCTACTTCAACAACAACCTCGTCCACCCGGTCCACTACCTGCGCGACGGCAACTCCGACGCGAAGCTCGGCTGGAACGTGCGCCCCGGCATCACGCAGCTCTTCCGCCACAACGCCGGCAGCGGCATCAACCGCCGCCTCGACCAGAGCCTCACCTCCGCCTCCACGAATATCCTCGGGGCCTATTTCAAGGGCCGCGTGCGCACGAGCATCGGCCTGAGCCGCGACCACTGGCTCCAAAGCGCGAGCCGACCCACGACGGCCGACACCGCCAACTTCAACCAGCAGACCTTCTTCAACGCCGACGGCACGCGCATCGCGAACGACGGCATCCGCAAGCTCGCGAATGTGCCGTTGTTTCCCTTCGCCGACGAGTGGAGCACCAACCAAACCTACGGCGCCGTGTGGCACGCCCTCCCGTGGCTCTCGCTCACCGCGGGCTACTTCGAGTCGTCGCAGTTCAGCGACAACTACGGCACCGATCTCACCGGCGGCCCGCTCGTGCCGCTGACGGGCGAGGGCGCGGACTTCAGCGCGCGCTTCAAACTCTTCGGCGAGAAAATCGTCGCGACGGTCACGCGCTTCGAGACCAAGCAGGAAAACCTCAATGCCTCCATCGTCGCCGAGGTGCGCGACGAGCTGAATCCGCTGCTCGCAAAACCGGTCGCCAACCTCGTGGACTACCGCGACCGCACCTCGACCGGCTGGGAGTTCCAGGTGCTCAGCAACCTCACGCGCCACTGGACGCTGCTCGCGAGCTGGTCGAACAACCGCACCGAGTTCACGCGCTTCTATCCCCTGCTCGGCCAATTTCTCACCGAGGCCCGCGCCACCGCCCGCCAGCGCGGCCTCGATCCCGACGCCGCGACGCAGTTCACGCGGGACTACCTCGAGGATCAGGAGGGCGTGATCTCCGCGACAAAGCGCGCGACCGCGAGCCTCACGACGCGCTACAGTTTCACGGAGGGCAGGCTCCGCGGCACGACGACGGGTCTCGCCGCCCGCTGGGCCCGCGGCCGCGACCGCGGCGGCGTGACAATCTCCGGCGTGGAGGTGCTCCCGCAAATCACGACGGAGGACTACTTGCTCGTGAACCCCTTCGTCGCCTACCGCCGGAAGATCGGCCGGTTGAACTACACGCTTCAGTTGAACGTGAACAACGTCTTCGACGAGAAAGTGGACATCGGCAACGGCTACGGCTGGGCCCGCTACACCGAGCCGCGACAATATGTGACGACGCTGACGGTGGCGTTCTGAGCGCATTGCGGCTGCGGCACTCCGCCCCGCCAAAGCCCCGCGCGCGGAAGCGAGGAAACCACGGATGGACCGGGATGAACACGGGGCCGACGGTTGGAAGAGATGCCGATGGCCCACACCCGCACGGTCCTCGGTGCGGGAACAGCAGCCCCCGGCGGCGCCGCCGCTTCGCTAAACCCCTCCCGGATCCAATCCCCCTGAAAATTCAGTTTCCTATCGATCAGTTGATACGTGGCACCCCGCCCGAGCAACCCCCATATCCTCGGTACTTACGCGTACGCCCCCAGCCAAAAGGGGCTGAAATCCAGTTTCCTTCCAGTCGTGCCGGCCGGCACCGAGAGGGAGAACGCGCCGTCGCGCTCGCTCGCCCCGTTGATGGCGGTGCCCTCGATGCTCAGCGTCGCGCCCGGCAGGAGATCGCCCGTGGCCTGGTTGGAAACGGTGCCGGTGATCAGGCCGGTCTGGGCGAACAGCAGCGAGGCAACGCCGAGGAAGGCGAAGGTCGCGGCGCGACGAAACAACCGAATCCAGGCGCGAGGGTCCGGCTGCGGACGTGCGGGGTAGTTCATGGTCGGAGTGGGTTCAGACTGTGAAGTGTTTCGCCACTTTGCGGACGGCTGCGCCGACCTCGCGCACGTGGGCCTCGTCCATCGATTCGTTGAGCGGGCATTGGACGCCGGTGGCGAGAATAGCCTCCGCCTCCGGGCAACGCACCCGTGAGTAGTCCATAGCCGTAAGACCCGCCTCCTTGATGGGCCAACGCCCGGCGAAGAACGCGTGCTCGCGGAACACCTTGGTGCCGTAAACCGGCACCGGAATGTAGCCGGCCGAGGCCGAGGCGCCCTCCGCGCGCAGGGCCTCGACAAACTCCGCGCGCGAGCACTGCAGGCGGTCAAGCCTCAGACGAAAATAGAAGAACCAGAACGTGCCGCGATCCCCTTCGGGCAACGCGGGCGGTATCACGGCGGGAAGGCCGGAAATTTCCTCGATGAAAGCACGGCCGAGGGCGGCACGCTTTGCCGCGATCGCCTCCAGCCGCTCCAACTGCGCCGCACCGAAGGCCGCCTGCAACTCGCTCATCCGATAGTTTGTCGCGAGCACGCCCGTCTGATCCCAGGTGAAGCCCGCGGTCCCGCGGTCGAAGCCTTTGTCACCGAACTTCTGCAGCGCCGGCCCGATGCGCGGATCGCTGGAGGCGACCACGCCGCCGTCGCCCGTGCCGATGTGCTTGGAGTTCATCAGCGAGAAACAAGCCACGTGTCCGATCGTGCCGACGGGTCGGCCGCGGTGTCTTGCGCCCCAAGCCTGCGCGCAGTCCTCGATCAGGATCAACCGGTGTTTATCCGCGATGGCCCGGAGCGCATCCAGATCGCACGGTGTGCCCGCTAGGTGAACGGCGATGATCGCCTTGGTGCGCGGCGTGATCGCGCGCTCCACCGCCGCCGGATCGAGGTTGTAGGTCGATGAGCCCAGATCCGCGAAAACCGGAACCGCCTGCTGGAAGAGGACACCCGTCACCGTGCCGAAATCGGTGACCGGCGAAGTAATGACCTCATCGCCCGGTCCGACCCCCGCCGCCGCCACGGCGATGTGGAGCGCCGCCGTGCCGGACGAACACGTCATCACATGGTCGCGCGGGCAGTGCCGTTTGAAGCGGTCGATGAAGAGCGCAGTCTGTTTGTTCACGCCCTTGCCCAGCCAGTAGAAGATCGACGCCTGCGCGATGGCCTCGGCCACCTGCTTCTGCTCGCGCACGTCCCAGCGCAGCCATGCTCCCGGTTTGGTTTGCACCGCCTTCGGGCCGCCGAATTTGGCAAGTCGGCCGTCGGATCCGGGCGCCTTGGCGTCGGCCCCGCGCAGCCGGGCAGGAAGCTGAGCAGCAAGCCAGGCGGCCGCGCTGGACGCGACAAGCCTCCGCCGCGAAATGGACCCTCTCGCCGCCGGGGTAAGCATGATGAAAAAGGACGATGCAACCCCCGCCCGAAGTAAAGTTAACAGCTGCCCAAAAACCGTCTGACGGTTCGGGGCAGGCTCTCCAGTCGCGGAATCTTCTCCGCCCGCACGACGAACGATGGTGGTTCGCTAATGACAACCGCCACCTGCGCCGTAAAAAACCCAAGGATGGTCACTTCCTCTCCCGCTGCGCTCCGGCGGTTTCTTTGCACCGGCGCCACCGTCGTCGCGTTCCCCGCGCTGCTCGCCCAGGTGCGGCCGCCGATGCCGCCCGAAAAACCGGAGGCGCCTGTCGTGCTCGCCCAGTTCGAGGTCAGCGCCGAGGGCGACGACGGCTACAAAGCCGCCAACGCGATCTCGGGTACGAGTTTCAACACCGCGCTCCTTGATCTGCCCCGCCCGGTCGAGGTGATCACAGCCGAGTTCATCGAGGATATCGGCGCCAAGGAGATCGGCGAAGCGCTCAAATACAGCGGAAGCATGTCCGACAACGGCAACGCGACCCCCGAGGACGTGACCGGCAACAATTTCTACAACCGCGGCTTCCAGTCGTTCACCAGCTATCGCAACGGCTACCGATCCTTCGGCGTGGCGGACACCCTCTTCATCGATCGCGTCGAGATCATCAAGGGCCCGTCCTCCACCTTTTCCGGCACCATCGAGCCTGGCGGGACCATCAACATGATCACCCGCCGGCCCGGCGCGAGTCCCGCCGGGCACGTGCGCGTGCGCTACGGTTCGTACTCCAGTCGGCGCGCGGAGCTGCTCTACAGCACACCGATTGACGCCGGAAAGAAACTGCGCGTTCTACTCGGAGCGGCGTACGAGGACTACGGCAGCCAATACGATTTCGCGGGCCGCGAACGGAAGGTCTTCGGCGGCAACATCCAATACGCCCTGACTCCCCGGACGCGTCTCGGGTTTGATTTCCAGCGGCAGTCCACGCGAGGCACCCAGGCGATCCCGCCGATCTACTTCACGTCGACGACGGGTAACTACGTGCGGGATGTCCCGCGCGGCTTCAACCGCGCCGGCCCCGAATCCACCTCCTCGATCATCCATTCGCAGGCCGCGCTTGAGCTCACGCACCAGCTCGCGCCGCGCTGGGCAGTGCGGGCCGGCGGCTACTTCCGCGGGCAGCGGCAGGGTCGCAACACGATGGCGGGCTCGCAGGCGCTCGTCGTCAACGCGGCCACGCGCATCCGTTCCGTCGCGCGCATCCCGACCGTGCAGTTCACGGGCAACGACAACTACATCGCCCAGGCCAGCCTCCTCGGGGACCACACCTATGGTGGCATCACGCACAAGGTTTTCCTGGGGTTTGAATACGCCGGCGTGGTCGACTCCCGCAGCCAGCAGTTCCGGCGACCCGTCAATCCGCCGAATATCAACGTCGACTCCGCCACGCGCGCCGATCACGCGCTCGGACTCTGGTCGGCGTACACCACGCGTTTCGCGGACACGATTTTGGATTCCGGGCAGCGCGGCTACACGGTCAACAACCTCGTGCAATTGTTCCGGAACCGCCTGCTGCTGATGCAGGGCTACCGCTACGGGCAGTTTTTCCAGAACAGCGAGAACCGCCTCGCCCGAACCACCGCGAGTTCCAGCCAGAGCGCGGATGTCGTCAGCTACGGCGCATCGTTCCGCGTCGCGCCGCGCATGACATTCTTCGCCAGCTACGCTGAGTCGTTTTCGCCCCAGACGGCCACCGATTATGCCGGCCGCTTGTTCGCGCCCGTCACCGGCAAGGGGTGGGATCTCGGCCCGAAGTTCGACCTGATCGAGGGTCGGCTGGCCGGAACGATCGTGGCCTTCTCCATCGAGCGCTCCAACGTATTGCAGCCCGACCCGGAGCACCCGGGTTTCAATATCGCCTCCGGCCTTGATCGCTCACGGGGCGTTGAGTTCACGCTCAACGCGCGGCCGGTGCGACCGTGGCAGGTGGTGCTGAGTTACGCGAACCTCGACGTGAAGACGATCAAGGATCCGACCCGGCCCGCCAACGTGGGGCTCTCACCGCCGAACGTCGCCCGCCACCAAGCCAACCTCTGGAACCGTTACTCTTTTTCCTCCGGTCCCCTGCGGGGCCTCGGCGCCGGGGTCGGCGTGATTTACGCCGGAGAGCGGCGCGGGAACAACAACCTGCCGAATCTCCCTCAGTTCCGTTCTCCCGCGTACACCAAAGCCGACGCGAACCTCACCTACGCGCGGAAGATTTTCGGCCGAAGCACGACCTTCAGCCTCGCCGTGCAGAATCTCACCAACGCCGACTACTACGCGAGCTTCAGCGCCCTCAGCGAACCGCGGAGCTTCCTGGCCTCCGCGCTGACGCGTTTCTGAGTCGTCCCCAAGGGGTCAGGGCGTTGGGTGTTTGAAAACGACGCGGCTCAAACATTCAACGCCCTGACCCCTTGGGGCGCATGGATTCGTCGGGCCGGCATTGACGTCGGAGCGGTCCGCGACAGGTGTTCCGGCGCATGAGCGATCAAACCGCCGCATCAACCCCCTCCGGCTCGGCGTTCCAGCGTTTCCTGAACGGACTCGAGCGCGCCGGTAACGCGCTCCCGCATCCGGCCACGCTGTTCGTTATCCTCGCCGTGGGAATCGTGCTGCTTTCGGGCCTGCTTGCCGCGATGGGGCTTTCCGTGCCCCACCCGGCGACCGGCGCGGAGGTTCGCGCGGTGAGCCTGCTCAACTATGATGGTTTCCAGCGTATCCTGAGCGGCGTCCTCCCGAACTTCATCAATTTCGCCCCGCTCGGCACCGTACTGCTCTGCATGATCGGGCTCGCGCTGGTGGAAACGAGCGGACTCATGGGCGCACTCCTGCGGTTAATGGCTGTGTCGGCGCATCCCCGCATCCTCAGCGCAGTCGTGGTCTTCGCGGGAGTGATGTCCCACTCGGGCGGCGACATCGGCTACGTGCTGTTGATCCCATTGGGCGGCGCCCTGTTCCATGCAGTCGGACGCAATCCAATCGTCGGGCTGGCGGCCGCCTTCGCCGGGGTCTCGGGCGGCTTCAGTGCGAATCTCCTGCTCGGCACCACGGATGTCCTGCTGTCGGGTCTTACCCAGGAGGCCGCGCGGATCCTCGACAAGGCCTACGTGGTCACCCCCGTGGCCAACTATTATTTCATGGCGGTCTCCGCCCTTTTGATCACAGCCGTCGGCACCTGGGTGACGGAGCGGATTGTCGAGCCGCGCGTCGGCCGCTACCAGGGGGACGCGCCCGCGCAAGCGCTCACCGCACTCACTCCGCTTGAAAAACGAGGCCTTCTCGCCGCGCTCGCGGCCCTGGCGGTGCTGGTTGGGTTCGTGCTGGCGGGTGTGCTGCCATCGGGCGGGTTCCTGCTGGATCCGAAGCGACCTGACTTCATGAGCTCGCTGTTCCTTCGGCAGTTGCCCGTGTTCATCTTCCTTTTCGGCCTGCTGCCGGGGCTCGCCTACGGGATCGCCGCCGGCACGGTGCGTAACGACAGCGACGTGATCAACGGCATGTCCCGCACGATGCAGTCGCTCGCCAGCTACATCGTCCTCGCGTTTTTCATCGCGCAATTCGTGGCGTTCTTCAATTGGACCAATCTCGGCATGATCACCGCCGTCGAGGGGGCGGCATTTCTGCGGTGGCTCGATCTCGGGCCGATTCCCCTGATGATCGCTTTCGTCCTGCTGGCCGCGGTGATCGACCTCGTCCTGGGCAGCGCCTCGGCCAAGTGGGCGGTGATGGCGCCGATCTTCGTGCCCATGTTCATGCTCCTCGGGTACTCCCCCGAGATGGCGCAGGCCGCTTACCGCATCGGTGACAGCGTCGTGAACATCGTGACCCCGTTGATGAGCTACTTCCCCCTGATCCTGACCTTCGTTCAGCGCTACGACCCCAAGGCCGGTCTCGGTACGCTGGTCGCCACCATGCTTCCCTACTCACTCGCGTTCCTGATCGGGTGGACGCTGCTTTTGGTCGTGTGGATTTGGGCCGGCTGGCCCCTTGGCCCCGGCGCGCCCCTCTTCCTACCGACCCGCGCCTGAACGGCCCCCGTCCCAAGGGGTCAGGGCGTTTTTTGTTTTGCCGGGCCGGTGGCCGCGGCCCCGGAAACATCCAACGCCCTGACCCCTTTGCGGCGGGTTGAAAAGTCGCGGGCCGGTTCGCAAAGTCGGAGTAGCGTGAAATGGTACACGCGTTCTCTTCCCCGATGAAAAAGCTCCCTACCCTGCTCTTGTTCGCTTCCCTTTCGGCGTACCAGCTTCCGGCCGCCGCGCCCGCAGACGGACTTCGGGCCGCCCTCGTTTTTCACGCTCCGTTCGACACGACGGCTGACGCCACGTTCGCCAAAGGCGACCCGCGCGTCTACGCCGCCGCCGACCGCGCCAAGCGCGCCAATGCCTCGCCCGGGCTACCTTCGGCGGAAGACGCGCGCATCGTGGCCGAAGCCGGCCGGTTCGGCGGCGCGTTGGAATTCCGCCGCAAGATCAAGCCGCAGGTGTTTTACCGCGGCGGTGAGAATCTTGGTTACCAGCCGAAGAACTGGCAGGGGGCGGTCTCGTTCTGGCTGAAGCTTGATCCCGACCGTGATCTGGAGCCCGGTTACTGCGACCCGGTTCAGTTCGTCGGGCAGGCTTGGAACGAAGGAAATCTGTTCGTCGAGTTCAGCAAGGACCACACCCCGCGCCATTTCCGCTTCGCGATCATGGCGGTGACTCGCTTCTGGAATCCGCAGAACCGCAAATGGGAGGAAATGCCCGAGCCCGAACGGCCCATGACCGCGGTGCATCGTCCCCCGTTCAGCCGCGAACGGTGGACCCACGTGCTCGTCACATTCGCCGGCATCAATTCCGGCGTACCCGATGGCCGGGGAACGCTCTATCTCGACGGTCGGAAGCAGGGCTCGTTCTCGGGCTGGAACAACACCTTCAATTGGGACGTGAGTCAGTCCGCGCTCACCGTCGGTCTGGCCTACGTGGGGCTCATCGACGACCTCGCGGTCTTCAATCGCGAGCTCAACGACGCGGAGGCAGCCGCCGTTTTCGCGCTGCCGCGAGGCATCGCCGGACTTTCCCGCTGATCCGTTCCAGGCGGCTCCGCGCCCGCGGAGCACGGCGGTCGAAACCTCGCTCGACTTGGGCGGCGCGACTTGCCTCGTTGGAGGCATGTCCACCCCGACTTCCGAAACGTCGTGCCCCCGCGGCGGTCTGGTCCCGCTGCTCGCCGTCCTCTTCGCCGCCGTCCTGCCGCTGCTGCACGCGCAGCCGGCGGCGGGTACCGCGACTCTCACCGGTCGCGTGCAAAACGAAGTCACCGGCCAGTATCTGAACAACGCCCGCGTGGGCGTGCGGGGAACCGACCAGACGGCGTTCACCGACGAGACGGGCACGTTCCGCCTGCCGGGACTCCGGGTGGGCACCGCCACGGTGGAGGCATTCTACTCCGGTTTGGATCCCGTGACCGCCACGATCGAGCTGAAGCCGGGGGAGACGGCGCGGCGCGACTTCAACCTCACCAGCCGGAGCAACTACGGCGGCGCGGGCAACGTGGTGAAGCTCGACGCGTTCGTGCTCTCGTCCTCCAAGCTCACCGAGGGCGAATCACTCGCGACCAACGAGCAGCGGTTCGCGCCCAACGTGAAGAACGTCGTGGCGACCGACGCGTTCGGCGACGTCGCGGAAGGCAACGTGGCCGAATTCATGAAGTTCCTGCCCGGCGTGACGATCGAGTACTCGGATGCCTCGCCGAACGCCGTGGCGGTGCGCGGCTTCGACCCGAACCTGACCGCGGTGACGATGGACGGCGCGCAGCTGGCCAACGCCTCCGGCAGCGCGGCCAACCGAGCGTTTCTCTTCACGCAGGTGTCCATCAACAACACGTCGCGCATCGAGGTGACGAAGGTGCCCACGCCGGCCAATCCGGCGGACGGCATCTCGGGCACGGTGAACATGGTGAGCAAAAGCGCCTTCGAGCGAAGCCGGGCCCAGTTCAACTATCGCGTGACCATGACCGCGAGCAGCGACGGCCTGCAGTTGAAGGCGCAGCCCTTCCCTTTCGACACGCGGGAGCATCGCATCAAGCCCGGCTTCGACTTCGACTACACCCTGCCGATCACGAAGGATTTCGGCATCGTGTTCACCGGCCTGTCCTCGAAGCAGTGGAACGAGCAGAACATCTCGGCGATGACGTGGAACGCGACCGCCGCCGGCACGGGCGCCTCGCCCTCGCGTCCGTTCCTGCAGACGCACCAGATCATCGACGCGCCAAAGTGGTACACCCGCGACTCGACCAGCCTGAAGGCGGATTGGCGCGTGACGCCCAACTCGGTCCTCTCCTTCGGCGGTCAGGCGACCTACTACCGGGACAAGAACGGCAATATCAACCGCTCCGCCACGACCGGCACCAACGCCACGCCGAGCGTCGCGGGCGGCACGCCGCTCACCTACGGTCCCGACCGCACGGAGGGCGCGACGGGACGCGGCGGAGTGACGTTTTCCGGCAACTTCATCCATATCGCGGCGCGCACCCTGGCCGCACACTCGCGTTACCGGTTCGACAACGGAACGTGGAAGATCGACGCGGGCGCTCACCTCTCCACCTCCAAGACGTGGCGCCGCTACCACGAGCACGGCAGCTTCAACCAGCTCAATATCTCGACGCTCAATCCGGTCCGCGTTACCTTCGAGGGCATCACGCCAGACCACCCCACGCGCATCCGCGTCTTCGACAACTCCAACCGCGAGCTCGATATCAACGACATCAGCAATTACCGCCTGACCACGGCGACGTCGAACGCTTACCGCGACCACAAGGAGAACCTCTGGGGCGGCGACACGCACCTGAAGCGCAGTTTCTCCGTGCGCGGCATCCCCGCCGCGGTGCAGATCGGCGGACTCTTCCGCTCGCAGGAGCGCGATCGCCGGGAGTGGAACCGCCAGTGGAACTACAATCCGGCCGCGCCGGGCGACTTCTCCCCCGCGCCTTTCCTCGCGCAGGTCTACAAGAACCGCCCGAATTACTTCGGTTTCAATAACATCCCCTGGACGTCCACCAATGTCGCGGTGCAGGCGTGGAATAAAAACCCGAGCCCCTTTGTGCAAAGCCCGACCCAGGTCGTGGCCCAGGAGCAGAGCCGAATCGTCGGCTCGGAATGGCTGCGCGAGCGGATCAAGGCCCTCTACACGCAAGCGGAAGCGCGGCTGCTCGGGAACCGCCTCACCGTGCTCGGCGGCGTGCGGTACGAGGAGACCACCGACTTCGGTGAGGGCCCGGTGTTCGAGCCCGCCAACGTCTGGCAGCGCACCGCCTCCGGTGCGTTTGTGCGCAATGCGGCCGGCCAGCGTGTACGGCGGCCCGAAGCCGGCGCGGTCGGGTCCATCGAAGAGCTCCGTCTGATTCGACTCGAGCGGGCCAATCGCGCGGAACGCTCCTACGACGGCTACTATCCGAGCCTCCACTTCACGTTCAACGCGACGAGCAACTTCCTCGTCCGCGCCGCCTACGCGAAGACTTACGGTCGCCCCGACTTCACGAACATCGTGCCCAACGCCACGATCAACGAGGCCGACCTCGACGAGAACGCCGATCCCACCGCGATCCGCGGCAACATCAGCGTCCGCAACACCGGCCTGAAGCCGTGGACCGCGGAGAACTACGATCTTTCGGCGGAATACTACACCGACAGCGGCGGGCTTCTCACCGCGGGAGTGTTCCGCAAGGACATCGCTGACTTCTTCGGCACCTACCAGACCTTCGCGACCGCCGAGGATCTCGAGAACTTCGGCCTCGATCCGCGTTACGTCGGCTGGCAGCTGAACACCACGATCAACTCGGGCGATGCCCGCGTCTCGGGCTACGAGCTGAATGTGCGCCAGTCCCTCGCGCCGCTGGGACGGCTCGGCCGCCATTTCTCGGTCTTCGCCAACTACACACGCCTGCGCCTGCAGGGCAGCCGCACGGCCGACTTCAACCGCTTCATCCCCGAGAGCATGAACTGGGGGGTGACGATCACCCGGAACCCGATCACTTTCATGGCGAAGTGGCACCACCGCGGCGAACAGAACCGCGGTCCATCCACCGGCCAGGGCCCGCGGGCCTTCGTCTACCAGGACGCGCGCACGACGCTGGATCTGAACCTGACTTATCAGGCCACCAAGCGCATCTCGGTCTTCGTGAATTGCCGGAACGTGGAGAATGTTCACTTCAACGCGTCGCGCTACCAGGAGGACACGCCGGCCTACGCCCGGCGCTCCTCTGCCAACTCCTACGGCGCCCTCGGCTCCTTCGGGATACGCGGCACGTTCTGATCCGTCGGCGCAGTCGTCGCGGGCCCGCTATTGGTGCCAGAGGCCGGGATTGAACCGGCGACCAAAGGCTTATGAGTCCTCTGCTCTACCACTGAGCTACTCTGGCGACTGAAGGCGCGAAACGTGCAGATTCGCCTCGGAAAATCCAACCAAAATCTCGGCGCAACGCGGAGCGGCGTCAGCGCGGCGGCTCCCCGGCGGCCAGGCGGGCGGCGGCCAGGGGCCAGATCAACTTGAAGGACGGGCAGTAGTCCCGCGGGGAGTGCTCCACCCGGCGGCTCACTTCGGCCGGCGCGACCCACTCCGCGAACTGGATCTCGCGTTCATCGATCACGACCGGGCCGGCGTGCGCCAATTGATAGATCCAGACGAACTCCCAGCCGGTCTCCTCGCAGGCCCCCACCCGGAACCAGCGCCGTGGACTAACGCCGGGCGCCAGCCGCACCCCGATCTCCTCGCCGAGCTCCCGCGCCGCGGCGGTGTCGTAGTCTTCACCCGCATCGAGGTGACCGGAACACGAGGAGTCCCAGAGGCCTGGTGACAGGTCCTTCAGCATCGAGCGCTTCTGGAGCAGCACCCGGCCGGACGGGTCGAAGACGAGCGTGTGCACCGCGCGATGCCAGAGGCCGCGCGCATGCACCTCGCGCCTCGTGGCGCGCCCCACGACCTCGTCGCGCTCGTTAACCACATCGAACCATTCTTCCGTCGCCGTCATGGCCGGCACAAAGGCCGGACCCGCCGCGGGAGTAAAGCCCGGGGCGCGCCGCCGGAAGGATTAGGCTTGGTCCACGCGCCGCTTTCGTGTGTCCCTCACCCTCCACTTTCACACGCCATGGCCAAGATCGACGTCAACAAGGTCGCTGAGATCCTGAAAAAGAATGAAATTTCCCCCGCGGTCCTCCGCCGCGTGATGGAGGAGCTCAATCTCGCCGCGCAACCCGACCCGGGCGACGGCGAGAAACCGCCGCCCATGAAGAAGCAGTTCGTGATCCTGATCAGCGATCCCGAGGACCGGTTGCCGAAGAATGATTTCGCCGGCTGGGTGCTGCAGATTCCCGAAAGCGAGAGCGTCGCCACAACGCAGGAACGCGTTTTCCGGGCCGCCTACGACTGGAATACCACCAAGAAGGGCAGCCTGCTGCCGGTGAAGACCGTCGGCGAGGCGATCGAGACCGTGCCGGCGAAATTCTTCAAGGAGACCGATGTCTGGGTGAAGACCAAGACCCCGGTGCTGATGATCCGCACGGACAACGAGATTCCGAAGGAAACCTCCCGCTGACGGGCGGTACCCGGGGCCGAAACCTCCCGGAGCCCGGGCTCTGTGAATCAAATCGGGAAAGCGCGGGGTTTCCTCCTCCGCGACATCCGCCCTCCCGCCGTCATGAGCGCGGCTCGAGCCGGTTGAGCCTTAGGCGGCAAGGGAACCTCGCGTGATCCGCGGCTGGCGGCCGCGGATCATCGTGGTTCGGCGCGTCGCTCAGAGCCCGTATTTCGCGGGATCAAACCCCCGCGCCTTCAGCGCGGCCGCGAGCGCGACAAGATCGAGCTTCGCACCGGGCCGGATCCCATTCGCGCGGTACCACCCCTGATGCGTTTCCAACGCGAAGCGCAGGTCGCCGCCGCCGGAGGCCACCGGACGCTCATCGAACGGATGCAGCGGATGGATCTCCGCGAGCGACCCGTCGGATCGGAAGAACCCAATGTCGAGGGGCGTGGGCGTGTTGCGCATCCAGAAGCTCATTTGCTGCGGCTTCTCGTACACAAAGATCATCCCGTCGTCGGGACCGAGGTCCCGGCGACCCATCAGCCCGCGCTGCATCTCATCCAGGCGCACCGCCAGCTGCAAACGGACCGTCTTGTCCCCCAGACGCACCGGGAAAAAGTCGAGGGCGCCCTTCGTCGCGACCACGGGTGCGTTGGCCGCTTTGGAAGGCGTTTCGCGCGCGCAGGCACCCGCCACGGCCGCGGCCAGCAGGGAGGCGATCAGACGGACCGAAACCGGATTTGCATTTTTCACGGGCGGGTGGCTAATCGGCGACCGCTCCCGCTTCAACCCGCATCTACCGTGCCCGCCCTGCCGCCTCCCCTGCTTTACGCCGACACTGAACGAAGCGCTGACGCGCTCTATTTCGGAAAGGTGGATGTGCCCGACCCGTTCGTCGCGTTCGGCCACGGAGGCCGGAAGTACGCGATCGTGAGCGCGCTGGAATTCGGCCGAGTGCGACGGACCTCCGGTTTCGACGTGGTGCTGCCGTTGGAGGATTTTCAACGTCGGGCGCGGGCGCGCTGGACCGATCGCCGGCCCGGGCCGGCGGAGGTGATTGTTCTCGCGGCCAAGGATCTGCGCCGGACCTCCTTCACGGTTCCCGACGATTTCCCGGCCGGAGTCTACGCACGCCTTGTCGAGCTGGGGCTGCGGCTCACGATCGCGCCCGGCCCACTTTTCCCCGAACGGGAGATCAAGACCGCCCGCGAAGTGGCCGCGATTCGTGAGGGCAACCGGTGCAGCGCGCTCGGCTTCGCCGCCGTCGAAAAGATCCTGCGCGGCGCACGGGTGCAGGGACGTAAACTGGTGTATCGCGGGAAGTCGGTGACCAGCGAGGTGCTGAAGTTCGCGATCGAGTCGGCCTGCCTGGAGGCCGGTTCCGTATCGGCGAACACGATCGTGGCCGGCGGCGACCAAGCGTGCGATCCGCACGACCGCGGATCCGGCCCCCTGCGGCCTCACGAACTCATCATCGTGGATATTTTCCCCCGCGTGACGTCCACCGGGTTTTACGGCGACATGACCCGCACCTTTCTCCGCGGTCGCGCGAGCGACGCGCAACGCGCGATGGTTGATGCGGTCCGCGCGGCCCATCTCGCGGCGATGGGGGGTATCCGGACAGGTGCCAACGGTCGAGATGTCCATCGGCGCTGCGTGGAGGTGTTCGAGTCCCGCGGCTTCCGCACCGAGCACGGCCCGAAGGGTTCGGTCGGTTTCTTCCACGGCACCGGCCACGGTCTGGGACTGGCGGTCCACGAGGCGCCGCGCATGAGCGGCGCGATCGACTACACCCTGCGTCGCGGCTCGGTCGTGACCGTGGAGCCGGGGCTGTATTACCCCGGGGTGGGCGGATGCCGCGTGGAGGACGTGGTGCAGGTGACCGACGGTCGGCCGCGGATGCTCTCGAGCCACCCCTACGAGTGGGAGTTGCGTTCATGAAGGAGTTGAAACCGCTGCTCCGGCGCATCGCCCGCCTGCGCATCCTCGTCGTCGGGGACGTGATGCTCGACCACTACATCTGGGGAGACGCCACGCGCATCTCACCGGAGGCGCCGGTGCCGGTGATCGACATCGCCCGGGACACCTGGACGGCGGGTGGCGCGGCGAATGTGGCCCTGAACCTCGCCTCGCTCGGGGCCAACTGCACGGTCGCCGGCTACATCGGCGAGGACGAGGCGGGCCAGCGTCTCTCGACGATCCTGCACGACAAGCGCATCGCAACGATCCCGACGCCCGGCGCCGCGCCGACCATCGTGAAGACGCGCGTGCTGGTGCAGCACCAGCAGCTTTGCCGCCTCGACCGCGAGGCCCCTCCGGGCGCGTACGAGATCCCGGCCGGCCGGGTCGACGCACTCCTTGCGAAGGCCGTGGCGGCCTGCGATGCGGTGATCCTCTCCGACTACGCCAAGGGAATTCTGAACGACACGGTAGTGGCCCGTGTGTCGCAGTTGGCCCGGAAGGCCGGAAAATTCATCGCGCTCGATCCCAAGCCGAAGCGGAGCCTCGCCTTTCACGGCCTGGATCTCATCACGCCCAACAAACGCGAATCCCTGCAGCTCGCGGGCATGGAACTGGCGCCGCACGCCCGGTTCCCGGCCGCGGAAGTCTGCGCGCGACTCCACGAGCGCTACGCCACGCGCCACCTGGTGGTCACGCTGGGCGAGGAGGGGATGCTGTTGAGCGCGGACGGACGCGTGCAAAAGGTCATCCCCACCGCGGCCCGTGAGGTCTTCGATGTTTCCGGCGCGGGTGACACCTCGCTCGCCGGACTCGTGCTGGCCCTGTGCGCGGGAGCACCACTGGAAACGGCCGCGCATTTCGCCAACGCCGCCGCCGGCGTTGTGGTCGGCAAGCTGGGTACCGCTACAGTCTCGCCCACGGAGCTGGTCGCCTACGTCAATCGCCGGTGATCCAGGACTTCATTCCGCCTCCCGCGGCCGACGCACCGCCTGGCGCCGCGCTCTTCCTCGACCGCGACGGTACGATCATCCACGACCGCGATTACCTCTGGGACCCGGCCGGCGTCGAGTTGCTGCCGGGAGCCGCCCGCGCCTTGTCGACCGCCCGGCGGCTCGGTTACCGCCTTTTCATCCTCACGAACCAGAGCGGTATCGCGCGTGGTCTCTACGGCATGGCGGATGTGATCCGCTGCAATGAACGGATGGAGGAGCTGCTGGGACTACCCCGCCCGATTTTCGACTCGGTTTGCGTCGCCCCCGAGGGGCCGCAGGACCCCGTGCAGTACCGCAAGCCTTCCCCGCGCTTCATCCAGGAAACCCTTGTGCGCTACCGGCTTGATCAGGCGCGCTGTTGGATGGTCGGGGACCGGGAGAGCGATGTGCGAGCCGGTCTGGAAGCGGGAATCAAGTCCGCCGCCGTCTGCACGGGAAAGCTCGACGCCGCGGGCTGGGCAAGGTTGCTGCCGGCGGGCGTGCCGGTGCACGCGGGTCTCGCCGAACTCGTGGCGACATTGCCGGCGGCCCAGCGCCATGCCTGAGCTCGCGGAAGTCGAATTTTACCGGAAGCGCTGGGCACAGGCGGCCACCGGGGAGCGGATCACACGGGTCGCTTTCAATGCGGGTAAACGTCCCGTCCGGCGCATCAACGTCAGCGACGCCCGCCGGGCATTGACCGGAGCCACGCTCGACTCGTCCGAAGCCGCGGCGAAACAGATGCTCTTCCGATTCGGAAGCGGCGCGCACCTGGGCGTCCATCTGGGCATGACCGGCGAGCTGTTGGTCGCCCCGTCCGGCTTCGCGCCCGGGAAACATGATCATCTGGTCCTGTTCACGCGCCGCCACGCGCTTGTTTTCCGCGACCCCCGCATGTTTGGCCGGATCGGGTTCCACCGAGGCCCGAAAGACCCTCCGTGGTGGACCCGGATCGCGGGGCCGGTGCTCTCGCCCGCCTTCACCCGCGCGGCGGTCGCGGAATTCCTCCTCCGCCGCGCCCGCTCCCCGATCAAGGCCGTGCTGCTGATGCAGGAGCGGTTTCCGGGGATCGGCAACTGGATGGCCGACGAGATCCTTTGGCGGGCCGCGATCCATCCGGCCCGGAAAGCAGGGTCTCTCTCCACCGGCGAGATCGCCGTCCTCTGGCGCTCGTGCCGCACGGTCGCCCGCCAGGCCCTCGACGCGATTGCGGGACGCGGCGACCACCTGCCGGCCGATCTCAACGTGGGCATCCCGCGTTCATGGCTCTTCCTTCACCGTTGGAGCGACGGTGGTCGCTGCCCGCGCACCGGCGCCCTGCTGCGCCGTGAAACCATCGGCGGTCGCACGTCGTGCTGGTCGCCCGGGAGGCAACGCCTGCGATGAAAGGCGTGCGACTGGACGAACTGCTGGTGGCCCGGGGATGGGCGGAGTCCCGCACCCAAGCGAAGGCCCTCATCATGAGCGGGCGGGTACGCCGCGGCACGGAACGACTCGAGAAACCCGGGCGCGCGTTTCCCGCCGACACCCCACTTGAAATCGAACAGCCGCCTCGGTTCGTGAGTCGCGGGGGTGAAAAGCTGGCCGCCGCGCTGTCGACGTTCGCGATCGATGCCCGGGGAGCCCATGTGCTGGACGTGGGCGCCTCGACCGGCGGGTTCACCGACTGCGTCCTCCAAGCCGGAGCGGCGGACGTGGTTTGTGTGGATGTCGGCCGCGCCCAGCTGCACGCGAAGCTGCGAGGCGACCCGCGCGTGACCAACCTGGAGAAGATCAACGCGCGTCATCTCACCGCCGCGGATCTGCCGCGGAGCGGATTCGATCTCGTTGTGATGGACCTGTCCTTCATCTCGCTCACCGCGGTGCTGCCCGCGGTGTGGCCCCTGCTGAAGGCGGGGGGGCGCCTGGTGGCACTCGTGAAGCCGCAGTTCGAGGCCGGCAAAGAGGAGGCGGACCGCGGCCGGGGTGTCATCCGGGATCGGGCGGTGCAGGAGGCCGCGCTGGCGAAGGTTCGTGACCACGCCGCGACGCGGCTTGCCGGATGCCGCGTCGCGGGCGAGACGGACTCGCCGATCGAGGGTGCCGATGGCAACCGCGAGTTCTTGCTATGTTTGGAAAAGAGCGCCGTTTAAAAGCCACCCCGATGAAACCGATCCGCACGCTGGCGTTCGTGGTGAATTCCCAGAAGGAAGGCGCGCATGATCTCGCGCGTGAGCTCGCCGCCATCGCCCGTTCCGCGGGCGTCCGCCTGCGGCGCACCTCCCGTTCGCCGCTGCCCCGGGGTTTTCTGCGGGGCGTTGACGCGTGCTGTGTGATCGGCGGCGACGGCACCCTGCTCGGCGTCGCCCGCGAGGCCGCATTGGCGCAGGTGCCGATCATCGGCGTGAATCGCGGCAGCCTCGGTTTCCTGACGACATTCTCCGCCGACGAGGCGCGGGGGCGATTCACGGAACTACTCGCGGGGGACTTCCGGCTGGACCGACGGGCGATGCTGCAATGCGCGGCCAAGGGAACCGCGCCGGAACTGGCGCTCAACGACATCCTGATCAAGGACGAGAAGAACTCCCGCCTGGTGCGGCTCGAGGTGCATGCGGACGGTGATCTGGTGACCGATTATCTCTGTGACGGGCTGATTTTCTCCACCCCCACCGGATCCACCGCCTACAATCTTTCCGCCGGCGGCCCCATCGTCCACCCCGGGGCCGGCGTTATCGCGATGACGCCGATCTGCCCGCACACGCTCAGCAACCGGGCCATTATCTTCCGCGACTCGGTGCGGCTGACCGTGATCAATCGATCGCCCGGCGCACGGCTGTTCGTGCTGGCCGACGGACGCCACAAGCTCCTGCCGGGCAGCGACCTGCCGATCAGCATCAACTTGGCCCGGCGTTCGCTTCCCCTCGCCCAGTTGCCGGGGTATTCCCACTTCGCGATCGTGCGGAAAAAGCTGATGTGGAGCGGTGGCTTCTCCTCGAAACGCTAAGGCGGACCCTGCCCGGGGCCGCCTCCTGTAACCTTGACGGAGGCGCACCGTCTCCCTGTTCTGAACCCGGAGTTACTCCAATACCTATGAAAACCAAGATCATCTCCACAGCGGTCATCGCCGCTTTCAGCATGGCTCTCGCGGTTAACGCCGCCGAGGGTGAGAAGAAGAAGGGTGGCGGTTTCGCCGCTCTGGACACGGACAAGGACGGCTCGGTCTCCAAGAAGGAGTACATGGCCTCCCCCGCGGCCCAGAAGGACGCCGGCAAGGCCGAGAACCGCTTCAAGACCCTCGACAAGAACAACGACGGCAAGCTCTCGAAGGACGAGTTCGATGCCGGCCAGAAGAAGAACAAGTAAGCCCTAGGCCCTTTCAAAAAGGCGACCCGGACTCCGGGTCGCCTTTTTTATTTCCCGGATCCCGCGTCTGCAGATGAGACGAGCGCCTTGGCGACCGCGGGGCGAACCCGCTCGACCCGCTTGTACTCCGCCATCTCGGGCGGCATCGAATCCAACGCGCGGGCCAGACCGCGACCCGCTTCAGTGCCGACCAGCGAGTCGAGCCGATGCAGCGCGACGCGGATGCCGAAAAGCACCCCGCCCGACCGCGGCAGCGCGATCAGCGCCTGATGCTCCAGCCGCAGCCAGAGCGATTCCAGCCGCACCGGCAGTGCCGGGACCGGCATATGTCGTGCCGGATGCAGGTTCAGCTCGTGCGTCGCCGCCAAGCCCCAGTTCCAGCGCTCGACCGTCGTGTCCGCCGACAGGCGCCCGAGGATCTGATGGACCGAAGGTCCGAGCGCCGCGTTGAGTCCCGGCACGGGGCCGTGAATCTCATCCATGCTGCGTCCCAGCTTTTCCTCCAGCGACCAGCTCGTCGGAAAACACAGGGCGCCACCGCGCAGCCGCCACAGGCCCGCCGGATCCCTCACGAGGACCAAGAGGTCGGGCTCCATTAATCCGCCGAGGCACACCGGCCGACCGGCATCGGTGACCGGGCCGGCGGCGACGCCCCACTGCTCGACGCGCTGGCAAACTTCCCGCCACGCCCCCTCTCCCGCGGGTTCTAGCGCCGCGTAACGCGCAGGATCCTGCTCCAGCCATTGACGCCTTTCCGCAAGAAGCCACGCCCCCGGATCCCGCGGGCGGAAATACTCCCGGGGATCACCCCGCCGGAGCGTGAGGTGGTGGCGAAAATCCTCGTCGGGGAATAAACGGGCGAGTTCGTTCACTCTGGGCGCACCACCATTTGAACGCGGCGGTCACAAACGAGCCGGCGGCGCGCGAACTCGGCCAGCGCCGTGATCGTGACCCTTTCCACCCGGGCGTCGTAATTCCGCCAGTCGTTCGCGGGCTGGCCCTGCAGGACGTTCAGCCCGGCCTGCATGGCCCGCGCGGAGTTCGTCTGCATCGACTGCCGTCGCGCCGCCTTCAACCGCGCGATGCAACGCCCCAGCTCCGCGGCCTCCACCCCGCCCGCGGCCACGCGCGCGACCTCCGCGTCGATCTCGGCCAGGACCTCCGGTTCGCGGCCCGGCTGGGTGCCGGAAACGAAGTAGAACAGGCCCGACTCCAAGCCGGTCACACGTCCCGAGCGCACAAAGTAGGCCAGGCCCTTCTCCTCGCGGACCCGCTCGAAAAGCCGGGCCGCCATTCCGCTGAACAATTCGTCGGCCACCTCGCCCACGTGGAAATCGTCCTCGTTCAAGGCCGGCCCCGGGAAGCCCTGCAGCACGACCGCCTGCTCGCGGGGCAGATGCAGCGTGTAATCGCCCGGCTGGGCGGGAAACCCGGAGACGACCGGCAGGCGCCACGCGGGGCGCTGCCCGGCAGGTAGTCGCGCGAGCACCCGTGTGAGTTCCCGCGTGATTGTGGCAGGGTCAAAATCGCCCGCGACCGCCACGACGACGTTGCCTCCCACCGCGAGCGCGCGATGCAGCGCCGCGAGGCCGGCGGGGGTGAGCGCCTTGGTCCCCGCGATATCGCCCGACGCGTCGAGCGCGAGCGGATGGTCGCCGAAGAATTTTTCCCGCAGCCGCTTCCGGGCGAACGTGACGACATCGTCCTCATCCTGCTGCAACGCCGCCACCTGGGCGTCGCGCTCCACCGCGAACGTGCCCGCGCGAAACGCCGGCTCGAGCAGTCCCTGCCCCAGCACGTCAAGGGCGCGATCGACGTCGGTCGGCAGGACCTCCACTCCGAAACCGAAGCTGTTGTTCCCCGAGAACGGGAAGATCGCCCCTCCGGCCTCCTCGACGTACCGGGCCACGGTCGCGGCGGACCGGCGGCGAGTGTCCTTGGTGAGCAGCGTGCCCAGCATGCTCGTGGCGCCCCGGAGGCCGGGCGATTCGTGCAAGGGTCCGCCCTCCATCACGACCCGGAAATGCACGTTCGGCAGCCGGTGGTCGGGCTGAAGAAGAACACGCGCCCCGTTGACGAGGCGAATCTCGGTGAAGTCCGCGCGCGCGGCCGGGACCGCGGTCAGGCGTGGACCCGCCGGGGCGGATCCGCGGGGATTGCTTGAAACCACGGTCTGGCGCTCGGGTGCCAGGTAACGCGCCGCGACGAGGCGCAGATCCGCCGGCCGCAGCGAGGACAGGCGATCGAAGAAGCCGCGCCCGTGATCGAGGTCACCGACCACCACCTCGGCCACGCCGAGGCGCGAAGCCTGCCCGCTCATGGTTTTACGGGTGTTGATCTCCCCCACGACCATCTGGCGCATCGCCTTGCGCAGGTCGGGACCGCCGGGCGCCTTTCGTGTGAGATCGAGGAGCAGCTTCTCCACCGCCCGCCGGGCCGGTTCGCGTTTGGCCGGATCGCACGTGAAGGAGACACAAAACAACCCCGAGCTTCCGGGATTCCACGCGGAGGCGTCGATCGAGTGGACCAACCCCTGCCGGTCCCGGATCTCACGCCACAGCAGCGAGCTGTCCCCGTGCCCCAACACGGTCGCCAGCAGGTCCAGGGCGGGCGCGTCCTCGTGCACCAATCCCGGGATGGGCCAAGCCAGCACACAGCGCGTGACCTCAACCTCCTCGTGTCGGTGCTCCTCCCGGGGAGCCAGTTGCGCGGGCTCCCCGGGAACCAGCACCGGCGCGAGCCGAGACCGAGGCGCGTCGCCAAATCGCTCCGCCACTTCCGCCTGCACCGCGTCGATATCGACGTCTCCAACCACGACCACCACGAGGTTATTGGGGACGTAACGCGTGCGGTAATAATGCGCCAGGTCGTCGCGGGAGACCGCCGAGAAAACATCCTGGTGCCCGATGATCGGCTGCCGGTAGGGATGCTCGCGGAAAGCCACCGAAAAAAGGGTGTCCCAAAGGCGATTGTCGGCGTCGTCCCTTGTCATCGCGATCTCACGCAGGATCACGTCGCGCTCCTTGGCCACCTCCTCCAACGGGAGCGTCGAGTTCAGCGTCGCGTCCGCGAGGATGTCGATCGCCAGGCCCACGCTCTCGCTCGGGAGATCGATGTAATAGACGGTGCGGTCGAAGGTGGTGTAGGCGTTGATGTACCCGCCGGCGCCCTGCACGGCGGCGCTGATCTCGCGGCCCGCGCGTCGCGCGGTCCCCTTGAAAAGCATGTGCTCGAGAAAGTGCGAGAGCCCCGCCCCGAGGTGCGAGCCCTCGTGAATGCTGCCGGTCTTCACCCAGACCTGGACGGAAGCCAGTGCCGCGGAGTCGTCCCTCTTCACGATCAGCGTGAGGCCGTTGGGGAGCACCGTGCGCAGGACAGGCTCGCGCCAGAAGGCCTCGAGCAACAAACGCTCGCCGGATGATTTCCCCCGGGATTGGGCGGAGGAAACGCGCCCCCGGACACAACGGCCCGAAGGGCGCTTAAGCTTTGTCATAAGTCTGGGCGGAGCTCCGCCCGCCCCGGCGACCGGCGGGCAGGAACGGCTTCACGAAGGCCTCGTCGAATTCGAAGATGTCCGAGAAGTCCTCCCGGCGGTCATTCTCGGTCTTCGAAAGGACGTTATACTCGATCAGGTTGAAGACGATGTCGCCGAAGTGGGTGCACCGGGAAATGCCCCACGCATTGAGCACGGTCTTCGCCAGGGGACCAAATTGTTCGAGCGCATGCTCCCGCAGGCCCTCAAGCAACTCCGGTCCCGAGACGTGGTGGGAGCGCTCCGCCCTCGCGCCGTCCCGCTTGGTCATCTCCTCGACGGTGCGGTTAAGTCCCAGCCGGACAAAGTCGTAGGCGCGACGATCAAAGCGCGGGTCCTCCTTGCAAATCAGGGCGACGACTTCTCCGAAATCCGGGTTTTCCATGGAACGCGGGAAGTTGCAGGGTCCGCCGACAGCGCGCAACCCCGGCGGCGAAATGATCCTGGGGGATTTCGTCTGAACCGGATGGGGCAAACCCGCGCCAAAAAAAAGCTTTTCACACCTTTTTGTTCGCTGATACGTCAACGCGTACTTCGTGACCGTTTCTTACATGTCCCCCGCCCTAAAAATGGTATCACCCGAAACCTCATTTGACATGCCCGGCCTGATCCGCAAGGCGGGCCTGCGCGTGACGAAGCCGCGTCTCGCGCTCCTCGACGCGCTTGCCGCTGCCGGAGGTCCCGTGAGTATCGAGCAACTGCACGCCGCGGTCGGTGCCGAAACCTGCGATCTTGTAACGGTGTACCGCTGCATGGGGGCTTTTGAGCGCTCCGGAGTGGTGGCCCGGTCTTACTTTCACGATGGCACCACGCTGTTCCGTCTCGTTCGCGAGGAAACGGACAGGTTTTCTTACCACGTCTTGAGCAAGACCACCAACCACGTGGAACCGCTCGACCCGCAACTGTCCGCCAAGATCAAGCAGCTCGTCGAGCAAGTGGAAAAGTCGCTCCGGGATCAGGGCTTCACCGACGTCGGCCACATCGTGGAATTCTTCGGCACCCGAGCCTGAACCCGGGCTGCCGGACCGGCACCCGGCCGCGTCAGCCTCGGCGAGAGGCGGCGTGCACCTCGGCGACCTTGTCCCAGCGCACGACATTCCAGAACGCCGCCACATAATCGGCCCGGCGATTCT
>SXGQ01008121.1_pt1 | contig 25467 bp, 41 predicted proteins | sample 3178371 | NCBI WGS metagenome assembly SXGQ01 (sample SAMN11356859, study PRJNA531348) | freshwater metagenome | isolation source: freshwater sample F1-20 | place: China: Fuxian Lake, Yuxi | collected 2017-12-25 | reverse complement strand
TTACATTTCGAGACGATACCGAAGGCTTGGTTCGCTTCGAGACCGCTCGCGATCTGTGGATCGATGATCGCGACCGGAGCGTATGGTTCCTGATCGACACGCCAGATGGTTTTCCCTGCGGAGTTGGTCACGACGGAGATCTTCGCGTTCGGAAAGATGTCGACCTCAACCGTCTCCGGTTCAGGAGTGGCGACGGATTCCGGCTCAGGCTTCGGATCCTCCTTCGATCGTTTCCTCTTTGGAGTCTCCGGTTCGGGGAGAGCCTTCATCGGCTCCGCCTCGACGACGGCGGGAACTACGACCGCTCCCTGAATCGTCTCGATCTCCGTCTCGTCGAGAACAGCGAGACCGCAGATCGAAAGTGTCGCTCGACGCTTCGCCTTCGTCTCCGCCTTCATCCAAGCATTAGCGAGGCTGTCTCCCTTCAGACCCGCGAGCGAGACCGATCCGGTCGAGATGTCTTCTCGACCAGTCCGTTCTCGAACGGAGACGGTAACCGTCAGGATATCCCCAACGACCTCCTTCGCCATCGAGACGACCGAGACTCCGTGAATCTGCCGGAGTTGCTCTGTACAGGACTTCGTCGCGTAGAGGACGGTCTTTCCAGAGAGGAGGAGGTACTGAAATGGCTGAGTGAGAGGATTCAGACCGAGGCTCTCACAGACTGCGCGATAGAGCGCGATCCGCTGATCCGGTCCGAGTTTTCCGATGTCTCCCGCTGCGATATACGACTCCAGAGCGCGGGTTCCTGCTAGGACTAGATCGCTCATCGATCCTCTCCATTCCAAATGGGTGCGAACGTACCGATCGCGAAAAGCGCGATCACGACGATGTACAGGATGATCATTTTTGTCTCCGTAGGATCTCCGAGATCCTTTGCGGCTCCATGCCGCGACCATATCCTATCGGCGGAGACGATCGAAATACTGAAGAGAAAAAGAAAAAAGCCTGAGTTTTTTCCGAGTCCTCGCGTCCGTCGCGAACTCCAGAAGTCGCTCCTTGCGATTCACGAACGGGTCGACTCGACTGGTTTCGCGGTTCGAGATGCTCGTCGCGTGCAACATCTCGACGAGATCAGTTGGAACGCATTCGATCTCTATACGCTCGCTGCGGATCTAGCGACTTCAGACTATACAAGAGTCGCGATTCTTCAAGCGAGATCGATCCTGCTTCGAAAACTCACGACGTGAGAGCGTCGTCGATGGTTTCCGCTCCAGAGTAATTCTGTGGCAGAGACAGTCCGCGTCGATACATATCGAACAAGCGATCGAACGCCGCGACGAAAAGTCCGCCTCCGCCGTTCGTGAAACTGTATCGAGCGTTGTCGTCGACGTTCCAGTCGGATGATCCCGCAACGATCGCTAGAGCTTGACCGCCTGGAGCGATCGGAATCATTTCCGCGACGATGATTTCGTCGATGTAACACTCCGCCGTCGCGATCGCTGTCGTCGTTTCGAGAACGATGTAGATCTCCGTCGGAATTATTCGAGGAGATCTCAACGTCGCGGTATAGATCCCGAACGACGTTCCGATCGCTGAGAGGTTCTGCGAGTTGTAGAAGTTGCCGCTGTCGATGATGTTCCCCGACGCATCCTGAACGGAGACACGAACGACACCAGTCGCTCCCGCTGCTTTCTTCGCAGCGAACGCGATGACGTACGGACGATCTGGAGCGATTCGACCGAGACTGCCAGTTCCGCTCCCGAGTTGCTGTCGAATCTTCATCGTCGTACCAGTCGCGGCGAGTTTGATCGACTTCGAGCCTCGATACACATTCGCTGCCGTCGTCTCTGTAAGGAAATCCGTCCCCGCGGTTCCAGATGAGACCGTCCAAGAGTCTGGAACATTCGATGTCGCATCCTCGAAATCAGAGTTTGTGAGACAGTTGTTCCCGCGAGATCCTCCGTCGACAGATGCTGAGAGAGACGCGATCGATAGCATCGTTCCAGATCCGGCAGGGAATCGATAGTCGAGATTCCCGTAGGACGGTTGTCCGCGAATCTGAAATATCTCCGAACCTCGTGAGATGCTGCCGTCCTGTGCATCCTGAATACATCGAGCCTCGATCAGTTCCGTTCGGATGTTTGGCCAATCGTTAGTACTAGCGAGGAGAATGTTCGGAGCGTCGAATAAATATACGAAGGTTCCGTTTCCATTGTTCGAGCCTCCGACGGAGAGACCGCTCTTCGAAATCGTTACTCCGTTCACGGTTTCGCTGTCCGCGTCCATCTGGCGGATGAGCCAGACGAGAGCATCCTGAACCGTCTTCTCTCTCATCGCGTTCGTAGTTGAGGTCGAAGCGATCGCGAAACACATCTCTACGAGAGTCTTTTCCGCTGCGGATCGAACATCAAAGAGAATCCCTCCGGTCTCCTCTATTCGAGCTTCGAGATTACCTGAGAGCTGATCGATCATGTATCGATCAGTCGAGGAGTAGGTCGATTGCACATCCGCGAAAAGCGTCTTCAAGTTTTCCTGATGAGTGCGAACCGCATCCATCATCTTGATGAGTTTCCCTAGTCGCGTGAATAGACCATCGGTTCCGTCGTAAGTAAGTGGCATCGTTACTCCTGCTTTTCCTTATCGGAGAACGGAAGAGCATCATTCAGCGCAGCTCGACGCTGCGCGCATCCACAGTTCTTTCCTGTTTCTTTCGAGATAGCTTTCACGACAGGAGCGATTCCTGTCGAAACTAAAAATCTATGCACGGTATCTCCGACTCCTCGATCTGGACCCTCATATCGATCACAGACACGGCAGATACCGACACTTGGATTTCCTCCAAACAGGTTTAGCGAACATCCTTTCCCATTGTGATGATCGCATTTCACGTCGTAACCAAGCCTCCGCCATTCGCGGAAATGATCGAAGATCTGAGTCCTTGCGCTGTTCCAAAAGGCGGGTTGAAATTGTGGAAAGCCTCGAAACAGTTCAACGTCTCGATCTCAGGGAAAAACGCGGCTCGCTGCCAATTCGAAGGAATCAAACATTCAGAACCTGGAGTCGTGTTCGCGACGAACTTCACAGTCGCTAGTCCTATGACACATGTCGCTCGCCATTGATAGAGCGGAGCTTCTGGAGGTAGGATCACAATATCTACCGATAGGTTGAACGGTTCGACTGGTACTCCATAGGCGCAGTCTCCAGGATCTAAGCCACTCGAAGATGGAAGCCTTGCACACGCTCCCAATGTTTCGAGAGGAACTGAACCCGTGAATCTGTACTGACACGGTGTCGGATTTCCGAAAATGATCGTCGAAGGTACGAATGTCGCGACGAACGAACTCTGAAGGCTCAGACTTCCGTCTATGTAGTGACAGTTCACGATACCTCCGCCTCCGGAGGAAACATAAAGAGGACTGCACGAAGTGAGATGTCCTCCTCCGTTCACAGGACCGATAGGACACGCGGAAAATGGATTCGTCGCAGGACAATCCGGAGGAGCCAGATTTAGCGAGACGCTCCAATTCACCAGAAGAGAACTTGGAAGCGTTGAAGCGCAGGGACAAGGACTAGGACTTCCGCAGCAACATGGAAGAAGTTCCCAAGTCATCGATCCTCGCCATAGAGTGAGATCGCGACGACGTTCGCAGTCGATGCGTACGCGACGATCCGATCTCCGGCATTCATCGAAATTCTCGAATCGATGAAGAGAGAAGTATTCGCTTCGATGGCGACATCGTAAAGCAGCGCGTTCGATGTTCCGGCGGTTTCATTCGGGAGCAGATGGAACAATCGGAAAGAGATTCTTGATGTATTCGTATTCGCGACGATCATCGTCGGAACATAGATCGACCGATTCACGGGACACTCGAAGACGACCGTGTTCGATGCAAGCGCGAGCCGACTCGCGAGTTTCCTCGAAGATGCGCTCTGTCTCTGGTAGAGGTTGATGGTCGAAGGAATCGCGCTCATGGACAGGTAACCTCGTATCCGTTCGGCATACTGAAGATATTCGTACCGTCCGTTTGTTTGGTCACTATGACGACGGTTCCGTTCTTGATTGGCTGACGAACCAAAGTCGGACTTGTTGGACTTACGTCCGGTTTCATTCCGACTCCGAAGACTGTCGTCGTGTCGGTATTGTTCTCAGCTCCGTTGTACGCGGATAAATCAGTACCCGTAGCTGTATAGGTGATGTTTGTACCTGTGACAGACATCGTAAAGTTTCTAATGGTGTACCTCCACGCTTTACGAAGTGTCGCGGATCCGGTCAAAGCGGTAGAACCCGTGATGATCGCAGCGAAGGTCGCGGAGTCCTGCTTCGCTCGAACGACGAGGAATATCTCCGTACCGTCTGGAGCGTTCGCCGGAGTCAGGAAGACGATCTCATCCGCTGCGACATTCGCGTCGATGATCGGAAATGCGAAATGGTTCGATCCGTCCGTGGATCGTATTCCCTGTGGAACTTCGGTCCATGAGTTCGCAAGTGTCGCGGATGGCATCACCTGAACGAAAGATGCTTGCTGTCCTTGGACTGCTAAAACTTTCGCTGCGAAGATTTCCGTCTTCGGAAGCTGCGTTTGTAGCGAGTTTGGCTTTCGCTCTAGCTTTTCAATGCGATCGAAGGTCTCGTTCAAGTGATGAAACGAGAGTCTTCCAGAGGAACCGGAGATGAACTGAGGGAACGTCATTAGTCCGCGAGGATCATGTACTGAAGATTCACGCTAACAGTAGCTGAAGATGACTTTGCAGACGGAGCGTTCGTTCCGAGTCGACATACCGAAGTTTCTCCAGGTTTCAGTCTCAAGAATGGAACGAAACTTGTCGTCCCCGTCCCGATTTCGACGTTCGTCGTCGTCGACGTGTTTCGGAAAAACGCATATCCGGCAGTACCTACGTCAGTAACGACTAGCAGTTCTGCGCTCGTTCCGATCGTTTGAATTCCTCCGGCTCCAGTCGTTCCGTTCATCGTGACGAGGAAGTTTCCCGTTTTCTCAGAGAACGCTAGATATCCGTTCTTCGCTGAGATCTGAAGGTTCACGGTGATTTCATCCGCCATGCTAGAAGTTCTCCGAGAGGTTGTTGAAGTTTCCTAGATAGGGGAAAGGCTGTATGTAGCGAACATATCCGGCCCACGATCCCTTTGTCGAAGAAAATTCTCGATCGATGTTCCCACTTTGATTTCGTCGCGGAACTTGGATCATGTGGTACTCCTCGTCATACGAGAAACGATGCACGATCGAATATGTCGCGATACTGATACGTCTCGCGCTCGCTCCCTCATAGAGAAGAGTCCCTCTCTGCGCTCCATAAAACGCAGTCGAGTTTCTTGTTCCTGCGTACGCTCTGATCGTTTGGCTCCGACTTGGAATAGTTACTGAGGCGACCGTCTCTTCGATCGTGAGGATGTGTAGAGGAACATACACCGTGAGAGGAGATCCTCCAGAATCGATCGGCGTTCCTCCGATATCGTTGTCGTTTGGAGATCCAGACTGCGTGTTTCCGCCTGTTCTGTAAACCTCCCGCGGAACCATCTGGTACTCCATCGAGACCTGTAGATATCCAACCTGAGACGGAGGAGATACACCAGTCGGATCTCCGGTCTCGTAATTGAATGTGATCTTCCAAGTTTTTGTGGAATCTGGAATGTGTTCGATGTTGTACGAAGAGAGAAAGAGTTCCGTAGAACCAGGGAACAAGTCCCCATATCCAGGAAGTCCGTTCTTTCCGAGTTCAATATCTGCGGGTTGAGTAATCGGATCGGCGTCATCCCAAACGATGAACGTCCTCGATCCCGTCGATTTCCCCGCGCTCGTCGAGGCTGATCTCGTATCAAGAAGCTCTCTGTTTTCTTGTGCCACTACTGAATACCTCCAGATGCGATCGACGATGTCTTCGATCGGATACCTCGAATCTCCGAGAGAATCGCCTGATCGATCTGCTTCTTCTCCGCGTCGCTATACGCGGCGAAGCGAAACGTACCGAGCCGCGTCTGTGCAGTTCCTGTGGCAGATCCGACATCTTGTCGCTGCTTCTCTAGATCTCCGATCCTCCTCTGAGCTTCTTCGCGCTCGCGTTCTCGACGCTCCGCGTCCTTCTGTGCTTGTTGCTGCGCGATCTCTGCTTCTTTAGCGGATATCTCTCGATACTGTCTTTCTAGATTCGCTTCGATCAGTTCTCTCTCTTTTCGATACACACGCTCGACAGAGTTTTCCTGTTCCTGTGATCGAACGTCCGCAAGATCCTTCTGTCGTCTGGCTTCGAGTCGAGCGAGTTCCTCATCTGCTTTCAATCTCGCAGCGAGCCTCGTATCTCCGGACTCCTCAGCTTTCGAAATCGACATCGATGATGCGATCTCACGCTCTCGCTCCGCGTTCCTTTGGATGCTTTCCGTGATCTCTTTTTGAGTCGCGAGACGCTGCTCTGTAGCCTTTCGAGTTCTCTCCGCCGCCTCAACCATTTCTCTTTGCGCTGCTTCTTGCTGCGGAATCCCCATCAGATACGAAGTCATTTCGCGGAGTGCAGCGTTCACGCTTCCGATGCCAGGGAGCGTATCGATAAGATCTTGGATCGCTTCCGCTCCGCTCCTACCCTCAGAGAGGGACTTGAACGAGGTCGCGATCGCTCTCATCGACATTTCGAAAGTACCGAGCTTGCCGAGTTTCGAATAGAACCCACCAAGGAACTGCGATCCGGCTCGATCGAACGCATCTCCGAACTTCGATCCGGCCTGTCGACCAAGAGCCTCTGATCGTGTCGCCGCTGTAACGAGTTGCTGCTCAAGCATCGCGTAGTTAGCAGAGACAGTGATGTCGATTTTTCCGGCGTTCATCTCGTAGAGTCCTCGACGTATCGTCTCGACCAGTCTCTATCGTCGATTTCTCCTCCGCGCATCGCGAGGGAAAGATGGACCTCAAACTCTGCGATCGTGAGATCGAGAGGATTTCCGACTCCAGAAACCGTCCTAGCGATGAGATGAGCCTCTGAGATCCAGTCGCGACTCACGGAGGGAGCCGCGACTTCCGTCAGTTTCCCAAGTTTGTATCCCGACGCGATGACGGATTCTCGATTTCGACGTTCAGACATCGAGCCGCGATCACGGAGAGTTCTCCCGGCTCGACGACTTCAGCGAGACGATCGATCGAATTCTGATCCTCCGCCGCGAGCCGCAGGACCGCGATACAGCCATCGAACGTGAAACACGACATAACGACCGACGAAACCTTCTCAGCGTCTGCGATCGCCTTCTGGACTGATTCGATTTTCTCTGATCCAGAGAGGGAGAGTTCGTTTGCGAGTTGGATCGCCTTCTTCTTCTCACGCTCGATGATCGCGTTCGAGAGACCGATCCGCTCGCGAACAGTCAAAGGACGGAATCGAAATATCTCGTCTCCGACGTGATGCTCAAAGGTCGCCGCGAAGTTCATCGAAGCCTCATCCTCTCTACAAGTCTCACGAATGGATCGTCCGCGTCGACACCAGAGACGACGCTCTGAACGCTACCGACTCTTCGAATCGTAGCGTCTGCGACCTTCTCAGGTCGCGTACCGTTCGAAATAAGAGCGATACGAAGAGCATCTTTCTCCGGAATGTTTCCAGGAGAAACTCTCCGCGTCCAGACGATGCCATCGATCTGAGCGATCGTGACGATCCAGTCGTCTCCATCTGGAACGATGAACGCGGGAATCGCTGTCATTATGTGAGCCACGTCACCACAGGAGCTGTACCGTCGCCTGTTTCAAAGTTGGCGGTCACGGTCGCGTCTCCTGACTTGTCAGAGTTGAATGAGAACGAGTCGAACCCGACTCCAGAGACGATCTTCGACTGTGAAGTTCCACTTCCCGCCAGAGCGAGAGTGAGGCTTGCCGTCGCTGTCGACGACCAAAAACTCGCGGTCGTAGAAGCAGTTCCGTACAACATGACTCCATTCAACGAACCGGAGACGTTCAAAAAACCATATCGAACGCGCTTTCCAGTATCGGAAAATGAAGTGACATCCTGCTTCGTTCGAGAAACATTCGCGGCGAAAGATCGGACCTTGATTACGTCTTCCGATCCGATTGTCACCGATCCGTCATTTCCCACGATGTATGTAGTCGCTGCCATGAGCAAAACTCCTATGAGATCTTGAAACCGACCGCTCGATACCGATCCGTCATCGTCCAAGCGTCATCTACGAATGAGGGGACACCGTTCGAAAGCTTTGTCATCGTCAATCGATCGAATCCAGTCGGAGAAAGAGTTGTCCCCGTGAGAGCGGTCTCTAGTTGAGAAGACAGCGTATGTATGGAGACTCCGTAGGATGCTTTCGCGGCGAAATTGAAAGAAAAGATCGCTTCGTATCGTTCGTGACCGCCGAAAATCTTCTGCGTTTCGATCTGTTCCACGTCGTAGACCATGTTCGGCAGTTCCGTATCAGTTTGAGCGATGGACAGCGCGAACCGATTTCCGAGCGTCGTCGCGATCGTCGACGCTGCGAGTCGTGTCTGAATGGCATCGAGAATGGCTTTCGACATTCATCCTCCGAAGTTTCTCTTCAATGCTTTTTCAAAGATCGCCGCGACTCGCGCATTCGCGATCGGAAGAATCGGCCTGAGATAAGGTCGAGGCTTGAAACGTACGCGGAATTTTTTGTTTCCAAACTCCAAGAAAGGCGCGTACTTCAGCGTCGATCCGTACTCCAAAACAAAAGCCTGTGGAACCTTGTACAGAATCGTATATCCGCCGAACTGGTTTCTCTTGTTGATACCGGAGACCATCCACGATGCGCGAAGTCGATTCGTGTTTGCCGCAGGAGGGAAACCCGGAGCGGATGCTTGATGGAATCCGCCTACCTGTTTACCGATTCGCTGCCGCCGTTCTCGAAGATTTCGACCACGAACCTTTCCCTTGTTCACGCGGTACAGTCGACCTGTTCCTGGTTTTGAGAGCTGTAGTCGAACATACTCCGAGAGCATGAGTTGAGTGGCGTTCAATCCTTCGATGAGCGCAAGATTCATCGCGGCATCGATTTTCTGTTTGTCGATGTTGATTCGAACATCTGTCACAGTAAATCCTCTTCGAGAACATCCTTCGGAGCGACTTCTACGACTTCGACGACCGTCATCGATAGATGAGACTGTGAAAGACTCACGCTTCCGATGTTTCCAGGGTTGACGGCTCCAATTACCCGAAGAATGGGAGAGGTACTTGCTATGAGATTCGTCTCTCTCAGTTCATCATCGATACGAATATCGATGAGTCCTTTGAAATACACCGTTCCGGCGGTCCTCGTACTTTGTCGACCCTGAAACACATCGTCCGAAGTTCCAGAGGGTTGATAGAAGCCTTTCGCGGAAGCTACCGACTCCGTATACGTTCGCGAGAACTGTCCGTCGGTCGCCTTCGTGATAGTTGGACGAATCACATAGTAGATCCGACCGAAGGTATCGATGATGGACTCGATACTCATCGGATCCTCCGATAGGGTCGGAGCATTTCCTTCGCCTCTGAATCGATGTCCGCTGCGTTCCTCTGAGAGTACGAGTAACCGCCGAGAGACTCGCTTCCGAGACCTGGATCACGAAAACGACCCTTGTAAATCCGGCTCGCGATCATCATCGTCGCTTGCTGAACGTCATAGGGGATCGTGGAGTATCCGGCGGTATACCGTACGAGGACGCTCTGATACTGAGAGATCCATGTTCCATACAGGATCCCTGCGTCTGCGTTCATCAGATAGTCGTAGATCCCCTCGACGAAACCCTCGACGAGGACCGTCCTATTCATCAGCTCCGCTCCCGCGAGCCTCTGAAGATGATACGAGGGGATATTGACCAAAGAAGACGCGGAAAAACCAGTCGTCGATGAGATCTGGCTCGCTAGTTCGTTGGTCGTGTTGTTAGACGCGAGCGCGATATTCGTCGTATGTTCGGTTCCGTTTGAATCGATTCTCGTCAGATGAAGATGCTCTGCATCGATGCCGACACTCGCGAAGATGTCGCTCGCGTTCGTCATCTGAACAGATAGGACACTCTGAGTCGCGGCTCCCACGAAGATGACTTTTTCTACAGGACTTTGCTTCAGCGCGAGACGCTTCGCTCCGAATGAATCGTAGAACTCTCGATAGGTCGCGGAGACGAAGTTCCGATCGCAGTATGAACGAATCGCGGTCGAGGCGCGGTCGATCGCCTGTTCTAAGATCGTGTCGTCTGTCGAGACGGTGATCCCGAGATACGTCTTGAAATTCGCGAGAGTGACGAGTGAGTTCGCGTCGAGAGCCAAAGTTAGGACTCCTTCTTCTTCTTCTCTTTCATCGTCCGTCGCGGAGGATCGGTCGAGGAGGTAAAGAGCGGAGCCGCTGCGACGATCCGTTCCAGATGTCCGGATCGGATCCAAGGCTCCGCGAGTTCCGCGTCGAGATTGATTCGAGAACCTGGTCGAAGATCGCGACGACCCGTTCGCGAGTCATAGATAGAGAAAGGCTTTAGAACGACTAGTAGGTCGAGCATTCCTCCGGCCTCCCATCGTCGTGATACTTCGAGAGGTACTGATGACGAACCGAAAGGTCGTCCATCGGCCACGAGATCACGCATTGAAGATGTCCGATTCGAACCTTCGGACAGACTGCGACACGTCCGCCATGCTCGCGGACTTTGTGCCAGAAGTAGATATCGTCGTCGATTCGTCCGTCCTCGTATCGTCCATCTTTGTCGGGGATTCCAAGGAACCAAGGCTTCGGTATCTTCTCGATAGCATCGCATCGGATCAGCGTCAGTCCGAAGTGTCCCGTCTTGATGTCGAGAGCCTCTTCGTAGAGTTCCGTAGAAAGAAGAGAGCCTCGATCCTTTCCGTCCCCTGTTAGTAGGCTCATCAGGACTCCGTCTCGATCGCGTCCGATCTGGAGCGGACAAAGAGCCGCGATGTCTGGATTCGACTCCATGATCTGCCAGAGACGGATGATGTCGCGAACATCGAAGATCGAGTCGTAGTCGATCGTCAGGATGTATTTAGCGTTCCCCTTGCGAATCACTCCTTCCATAAGCCTTTGGAGACATTGTCCCCAAAAGACTCCTGTCGACTTTGTGAAGTCGATCTGAAGTCGAGAGACGGCATCGAGCGTATGAGCGAACGTGTCCGTCCAAGCGATGCGCGGTAGCGACATGATCGCGTGAATCGGAAGACGCTCCGGAGGAATGGGACGAGTTCGCTTCCTCGCGAGAACGCAGAGACGACCAGGACGCTCGTTCCACTTCAGACTCCCGTCGCCGCCTCCGACGATCTCGAAACCCGCCATGTTGAGGAGATCGCAGAGTTTCCCGCGATTGAATATCGCTTTCGCGAGTCCATCAGGACCGCAGAGAATCGGCTCCGGGTCTCCGCTGCCGTCCTGATACATTTTGACCGCTGCGTCGAAATCTCCAACATCGATTCGAAGTTCTCCTCCGTCGCGGAGTTGCGCTTCCCAAAAACGAAGCGTCTGGAGCGTCTTCGTATATGGGATTCGAGTCAGGATGTCTGTCGAATCGATTCGATCGAGAGATCCATCCGCTCGCGGATGCAAAGCCTCTTGGACGCTCTGGAAGGTCGCCTCTTTCTTCTCTTTCTCTGTCATGTTCTAGCCTCCTTCGCGGATGATATCGACACAAAAAAGAACGCGAAGCCTTTCGGCTCCGCGTCCCAAGAAAGATGAGACTTTGAACTCAGATTCCGACAGCGTTCGCGGCTCCTGCCGCTGCCGTCTCTGAGATTCCGTCCGCAGGATTCGAGAGTTCCGCGAGGATCACGGCTCCGATGCTTCCTGAAGCATAGGTCGCGGTGACTTTGAGATATCGCTTTCGACCTCGAAGATCGATCGCGTAGATCGCCTTCGCAAGCGATGTAGCGTTCGTCGTAGTGGAACCGTTCCAGTCTGTACCCTGAACGTATCCGGCGAATGTTGCGTACGACGAAGTCGTATCGCCTTCCTCGACCTTATTGTTCGTTCCGGATGAGACCGTACCCGTACCGCCTCCGAGGACGATCAGTTTCGCGAAAGAGAAACCGAGCGTATCGAATTCTGCCGTCATCGTAGAGATAACGTTCGTCGTCGCATTGATCGTTCCGACGATCGTCTTGGTATTCTGGCGCATAGGAAAGATTCCCCTTTCGATTCAGATGGTGAACTTGACGATCGCGCCAGTCGCGCTCGAAGAGCCGACGTTCGCGCAGACGATGTCGAAACGCTGAGAACCGCGAACGACTCGCTCGTCCTGCTCGAATGCGTTCAGAGCCGAATCGCTGAACGCGATCGCAGTCTGACGCTTGTCGCCAAAATAGCAAGCTTGCGCGAGGTCACCGATGTACGCGATGACTTGTCCATCGACATCCGACGGAACAGCGATCGCCTGTGAGAACTCGACCGGATATCCGAAGAATCGCGGTTCAGACATTCCCGCTCCGATTTCCGCAGCTGTGACACCGCCAGACACCATAGCGAGACGCTCGAAGATGGCGTGATAGGTTCCCTTGTTCGTGAAAATCTTGATGTTCGAACGCTGCGAAGCCCACGCAGGAAGCTTCGCAAACGCTGCGGAAACATCAGCGACAGCGACTGTCGCCTTCGTGGTGACGGCGGTCGTACTCACTTGATAGGTCGAATCGGTGAGAGCGGTAGCGAGACCGACAATACCGCCGTAACTCGACGTACCTGTACCGTTGAATCCTGCGTCGTCTTCCTTGAAAGCGAACTGGTACGCGATTTCTCCGGCGATATCGTCACCGATGGCGACGACGGCATCTTCGAGAAGTTCGTTCGATACCGTCGTGAGAGCCATGAGCTTCTTCGCGACAAGTTGAACCGAGTCGAAGGTCTGAGTCGATTCCGTACCCGCCGCAGTTTCTCCAACGAAGTACGCGGTCAAACCAGAGAGACGCTTTGGAATGCGAAGCGTGTCGCCTTGCATCGGGAATACCCGAGCATTTCGACGGAAGACTCCGTACTGTTCGCGGAGAGTGATGAGTTCATTCTCCATGAGATCGGGAACGAGGAAACCGCCTTGGGTATTCACGCCTTCTTGGTGACCCTTCGTGAGAAGTAGACCATTTTTCGCGCAGAAGTCCGCGCTCTTCCGGTGACCCATAGCAGCGAGACACCACGAACCAAAACGGTACGCTGTTTCCTTGCTCTTGAGATGCTTGAGGCGACCCCACGTCTTCGCGTTCTCCCATTCCTTCGGAGACGCAGCGACCGCGAACTTCGTATCCGCGATCTGCGAAGCGAGCGACTTACGAACGGCGGTCGCGACCTTCTCTTCGAGTTCTTCCTTCATATCTGTTTCCATTTCCTCCGCCGGAGCTGCCGGACGGACAACCACATCGAGCGTCGATGGATCGACCGCGAGACCGTTCTCATCGGTAATCATGTAGCCTTCGAGGATCAGCTTCTTCTGAGCGATCATCCCCGCTTCGCCTTTGATATCTGCGGCTCGCTGAAGAGCCGACTTGAAATCCGAAACATTCATCGTTTTCATTTTCTGTCCTTTGTCTGATGATCCATCTCTTCGATCAGCGAGGAACGATTTCAGGCGACACGCCGCGAGGCGATCCGAAGTCTCAGAGATAGATAGAACCATTTCGACGAGCGATTTCTCGACGAACGATTCCGTCGATATTGATCGTCTCTCTCTTCTTCTTGGATGAGTCCGGAAGAGAGATCGAGACGATCGTTCGCTTGGGAGGTTCGACTCCGAAGAACTGCTTCGCAGCGATCGGAGAGACGAGTCCCTTTCGTACTGCCGTGATGAGCGCGTCTGGATTCGCCTGAAGAGGAGCGAGGGAAACTTCGAGGAGTTTCCATCGAGAGAAGATCGTCGTCGTCGCGGTTCCGTATCGCTTGCGATCGATGTCGGTCGCCTTGCGTACTCCGCCTTCCTCTGGAACGTATCCGACAGAGACCGCGTTCACGATCCCTTGTCCGACGAGAGCTGCCGCGACCTCTGGAAAGAACTCCCCGACGTATCCGTCGGGTTTCTTTGCGAAGACGAACTCTCCGACGATGTCGCGGTCCCGACGCTTGAGACCGACCGCTCGTCCGACTGGCTTCGCGTAGTCATGGTTCCAGAAGAGAACAGGATTCCGATCGAACTCCTTCGAGTTCATTCCCGAAGGGATCAGAACTTCTCCGTCTCGATCGAGCGTCTCCGCCGTAATCGTCGCCGTGAATCCCTTCGCGGTCGCTGCGATGTTCGCGTCGAGGGATTTTCGAATCATCGTTTCCATGCTTACTCCGTCTCCTCTTCTGGTTCTTCGAATGCTCCAAGATTCGCGATCTCTTCGCGTCCGCTCGCGATGATCTCTTCATAGTCAGAGATCAGTCGAGGCTGAAGCGAACATCGGCAGTTCGGATGTAATGGCGGACCCTCGATGTCTTCATAGTCGAGCGAAAGTTCCCCGCCATCTGCTCCCGTGAGGACCGATCCCTTCTGGTAGAACGAGTCTTCGAGTCCTATCTGATTCTTAGAGAACGCATCCGATGCCGCCTCGCAGAACTCGCAAGGATCAGGAGCGAGGAGCCAGACCTTCCCCTCGACGATCCCCGTCGCTTTCCATGCTTCGACTTCCGCCTTCCGGCTCGCTCGCTGCGCCTCAGTTCGAGCGATCATCAGAGCGCGGGATCGAGTCGCTCGCTCCGCGTCTCCTTTTTCTCCGGCCCATTCCTGAACATCGGACGCGATCTCAGGGATCGTCTTTCCGTCCTGAACTCCAGTCCCGATGATTTCAGAGAACCGGACGACGGTGTATCGATTGACTCCTCGCGCAGCTCCGCGAGCGAGACGTACCGACTCGCTTCGCGTATACGCTTCGAGTTCCTCGCGAGACGGCCAGAAGTCTGGAGCCGCCTTCGCGACTTCCTTCACGGCATCGACTCCGACTGCGATTCCGTTCTCCAGAGACGAGAGGAGATACGGTCGAAGAGCCTCGACGAGTTGCCGATCCCACTTCGACGAGCGAAGAATCTCCTCGACCTTCACCGTGAGTTCAGCGGTCGGAGCGGTCGACGCTCTGAGTTCCTTCAGAACCGCGTCGACTTGCCGACGAAGAACTCGATCGACAGATCTACCGATCTCCTGCTCCTCTTCGAGGATTCGCTCCATCTCTCGCTCCGCGTCATCGCGTGAAGCCTTTCGACGGATGCGATATGGAACTGTGATCTCTGGTAGATCGTTCCAGAGGTCCGACTGTCGGATCGTTTTCTTCTTTGGCTTCTTCGGATGTCCATCCGGGAGAAGATCGAAGTCGTTCGTATAGTCCGCGTCCTCTGGCTTGCCGTTTCGAACGAGATAGAGAAACGCATTCACGCGAGCGATGGCCCATTGTTCTCGACCGACTCCGGTCCGATGGCTCGTCGAGAAGGCTCCGGCTCCGCGACGGTATACCGCCTTCAGCATTCCGAGATCGACCTTTTTCGAGTCAGAGTCTCCGTGTTCTTTGTTATGTTCGTCGACCTTGTTCCGAAGCGTCTCCTCCGTCGCCTCGCTGATCTCGATACCTCCGCGAGAACCAGACGCGGAGCCTTCCGGATTTCGATCGCTTCCCGTGATGCGCTCCGAAGGTTTCGCGGGAGGATCGTTTCCGCCATTCTTTGAACAGCATCCGCAGGACTTCTCGCGTTCGCTTTCATCGACCTCGAAACATTTTTTTGACTTCCGAGGCCTGATCGCGGGTCGAGCGTTGTCTTCGGGATCGTTGCTGTTCGCGTAGATAAAGTTCGTGATCTCGCTGATCGGGATGTTTACCTTGTTCCCGCGAGAATCGATCAGATCCTTGTAGGTATTTCCGTTTCGAAACTCCAGTTTCCCCGTCGTGTATCCCATCTGACGAAGAGCTAAATCCGCCTCATCGATGTTCAGCCTTCTAGGATTCGCAGGAAGTTTTACGTTGTGTTCCTTTGGCTTTTCCATAGATGGTGATGGCGCAGATCCCTTTGGAGGTTTCCCGCCGGATCGAGGCTTCGAAGGCTTCTTCGGTTTTTCACTCGATGAAGGCTTCTTCGGTTTTTCACTCGATGCAGGCTTCGATTCGGATTCCGAAGATCCTGATCCGCTCGATCCTCCTCCTCCGCTCGATCCTCCGCAAGTGTTCCCCTCCTCGAAACCTTCAGGACCGACTCCGCAATTTTTCGAACAGATATTCTCGTCTTCGAGTTCACAATCTTCGAGAGCCTTTCGCCACATCTCAGACTCAGAAAGAGAAGTCGGTTCGTCGCCATGACATCCGCAGGACTTGGAAATCGTCTTTCCGTTTCGCTCTCGCTCGCGATCGAACTCGTCGACCTTGCGACGAGACCAAGCGAAACCGTCATCGCCTCCCCATCCGTACCAAGCTTGCCATCCCTTTCCCTGATCGTCCCACGTCGATCCCTGCTTATCGACTTCGTGTCGCTCGAAGTAAGAGAGCATCCGGCGAATCGTGTCTTCCGACAGAGGCTTCCGGTTCGCGAGATCGCGAGCGCGAGCGATTCCGACTGCCGTCATCCCTCGCTGAGACTCTGGCTTCGACGCTCGAACTTCGAGAGCGCGACGAGCGTTCTCAGCGACCGTCTTCGGCGGAGTCGTATCGATATCTCCGAGAGCCTTCATCTCAACGTCGTCGACATCGAAAGACTTCGTCGAGAGACCGAGTGAGATCGCCGCCTCGCTCGCGGACTTTCCTTCTGCACACATGGAGTACGCGATCGCGATCGCCTGATCTTGCGGATATCCCTCGTCGATCAGTTTCGGGATCTTCGAAGAGACGCAGTCGTCGACTTCCGCCTTCGCGATAGGTTCGACTGGAACGTTCTCTGTAGGCTCTGGAGCCATCGGAGCCGGAGGAGCCGGAGGTAGAGCCGCCATTCCTCCGAGAGGCTGTCCGTTTATCAGAGCGCGATCCGCGAACTCGTCGTCGAGCGGTTCCATACCCTCAGCGGCTCTGGCTTCGTTGACTGTCATCCATCCGCCAGAGACGGCGGTTCGGATCTCCTCCAGTTCCAGTCGACGATCTCCTGATACGGGATTGTCATACGCTAAAAAAGCGTCGTCTTCGATTCCGAACAAAGGGAGGAGATTCTGATTCAGCGTCTCCTCATCCATTCGAAGCATGGGAAGAATCGTCGACTCTCTCCAAGTTTCGTAGCCTTGCTTCGCGTTCGCGAGGTTCGGATCGTTCGCCTTCAACATCGAGACGGGAACACCAAAGATCGCTGCGATTTCCTCGACGATGCTATCTCGACCCGCGAGATCCTTCGGAGGAAATGACAGAGGCTTGATATCGATATCTGCCGTCGCAGTCAGGAAACGACCAGTCCTTCGCGCTCCTCGAAGCTTCTCGTCGATCTGCGCTTCGAGACGCTCGATCTCGTCGTGAGAAGCATCTCCGCGAATCGTCATCAGATAATCGGGTCGAGCCTTGTTCTCGAAGAACGAGAGGTCCATCTCATGGACTGCCGCGTTCATCTGGACTGCGCTCCATGCCGCCTCGACCTTCCCGATCCCATAGTAGAGATCGTTGGGATTCGGTCGCTTGAAGTGGATCACTTCGTCAGGCGCGAAAATTTTTCTCTGTTCACGGCTCGATCCGTAGAGATAGGCTTCGATGAAACGCTCTTTCCCTGGAATGATCTCCACGAACTGAGACGGCATCGTCCATAGTTGGACTGGTCGCTTCGTCGCAGGATCGAGGACTGGATGGATGTATGCGTTTCCCGTGAGTTCGGTATACAGAACGCGAAGAACGGTCGCGTCGTATCCGTTCTGGTACGGATTCACTTTCGCCAAGAGTTCGAGGATCGGATGAGTGTCTGTGACGACTTCGAAGTCGCTTCCGTACTCCGCCGCCTTGCGGAGAACGTAGTTCGACGGTCGCTGATCCCGATCGCCAGATAGAAAGGCTTTCGTCCGACGCGACGGAGACTGAGTCCTCCAAAGTTTGGTTCCAGTCGATCGGTTCCGAACGTAGAGACGAAGGGGAACAGAGGCGACCGCGACAGCATTCAGGTTTGCCGCCGCGTAGATCCAGGAGCGATATGACATCGCCGCCGCGTATGGAGAGAATGTTTGTCGTTTTCCTTCTCCATTCGAACCTCCTGAGACGACGAACATCGTCGAACTTTGCCACTTCGCGACGGATGTTTGCGCCTTCTGCGCGATGAGGTTTTTCATTCGTTCAAGTATGCTCATAGAACCTTCAGTATGAGAGGACGGCGGCTCCTTCGAGCGAGAACCGCGAGAGCGAGAGAACATACTCCGTCGTCGTGACCGACTGTCGCCTCGTAGGAGACGTTCCTTCCTGAGTATCGGAAGCCAAACGCTTCTAGTTCACTCCGAAGCCATCCGTCAGGGAATCGGATCTCTCGCGTTTGTATAGCGATCTGGAGACCCTCCATGAGTTGCTGCTTCGTCGAAGACGTGAACTTGAAGCCTTCTACCTTCCGACACACTTTCCGAAGATCCTCGACGATCGGATCTCCGACTCCGGTCGAGTCGATCTGCGCGGGAGTGTTCCCGATCATCCTCGCGAGTTTCTCGCGAGTGACCGACCAAGGCGACTGCCATCGTTCGAGCTTACATACGCGACCGTCCGCGTCGAGACCGACGACGGCGGTCCAGTCCTGACTCTTCGCGAGGTCTACTCCGTAGCATTCGACCGGAGCGTTCGAGAGAGGAGAGAGACAATCGCGGATCGCATCGAGTCCAAACGGATTTCCGCCATCTTCAGCGGGGATTCCCTCCATCTCCTGACGAAAGATCGCTTCAGGAAGCATCCTTCGAGCATTCTCAATCTCCTCTGGATCGATGAACGGATTCGAGATCGAACCGACACGGAATGACTTCCAGAGACCGCTCTCGTCGCCTGAAGCCTGAAGGTAGAGCTTGTGAAAGTCTCCGGTCCCTTTCGGAGTCCCGAGAAAGAGCGCGGATCCCTTCCGCGTCGTGAGGGTCGGATATATCGCCGCCGTCCAGATCGAGTAGAGATTGGGAGCGAATCCGGCCTCGTCGATCACGACCCGATCGTATTCGCGACCGCGACCGCAGTCCTCATCTTCGAGGGTCCAGAAGTCGATCGAGCCTCCAGTCCTGAACTCGAATCGCTTCTCGACGCGATCGATCCGCGATACGAGAGGCTTCAAGATGCGCTCGAAGTCTCGCATCGGTTCCGCGAGAAACTTATACGTCGGAGCGAACCATCCGACGCGACGTGATCGAAGCATGTCATCGATAGCGATCTGTTCTCCGAATGTCGTCTTTCCCCATCGTCGACCGATTTCTAGGACAGAGAACCTCGCGAGACTCGCGAATACCGTACGCTGCGACTCATGGAGGACGGACTCTATCGCGGGGATTCTGACTTTCACGCGGTCGACTTCGGAGAGATACGCTCGATCTCTACGACCTCTTCTCGAATCGTTTCCTCGACCCGTTCCTTCTGTCCGAGGATCTGTTTCCCGAGCCAGATCAGCATGGCGACGTTACCCTCGCTCGCCTTCTTCCATTGAAGACGGCGGAGACTCGTCTTCATCGAGGCGGATCCGCGAGCGATCGCCTCGCGACAGTCCTCGCGTTTCTGAAGCGTCCGATCGGAGCATCCGACGAGAAAACCGATCTCCTCCTGTGTACATCCAATCGCCGCCGCCTTCTCAACAGCTCGAAGATCGATTTCGAGTTTCGGTCGTCCTGTCTTCAAGTCAGGATCCCTTCTGTCGCTTGCTGAACTCTGCGACGTTCAGAGAATGAATTCTCTCGTTTTCATATCGAATCTTCCGACCCTCATCAAACGCGAATCGAAGGTCGACCAGTTGAGGATCGACCCACCAGTCCTCGACTGGAACGAGTGTCGCGATCTTCTTTCCTTCGATCTCTCCGATCCCCATCATCATCTGATCCTCGACGACGCGCACATATCCGTATCCTTCGAGGATTCCTCTCATCGCGTTTTTTACCGAGATAGGCTGTCGATACAGATCATGTTCGCAAGTGATGACGCGGAACCGAACGCGATCTAGAGGTAGCGTGATAAGACTTTGAAGCGTCAACATCGGCGGCTCTAGATCGAGAGAGAGATAGTCGATAGGTCCGCTCTCTCCCATCGAGATGATCTTATCGACGACATTCTTGGCGAGCGCATCTTCGAACATGAGCGTATTAGGACGCTCGACCGACCATTCAGAACGAAGATTCGCGTCGATTTCCGCAGCGATACCGCTCCATGCGAGCATCCGTTCGAGTTGGAACGTGTTCGATCCTTCGCGGTAGTGACCCGCTCCAAGATCGACGTACCGACCTCCGCGTCCGCAGACACGACCGACAAAAACATCTTGTGCCGCCTGACTGCCGCCTTCGACGATCTCGCTCATCTTTCTCATGTTGTCTCCTATTTCTGGAGGATCTCATCTCTCCTTGCGGATCCTAGCAGTCCGACGGAGACGAGGTAGTCCATCCCTCCGATCGTGATCGGATCATCGGAGTCGACTTCATTCGCCGCCTGAGCAAGAGATAAAAAGCGAAGGGTCGCCGCGTCCGTCTTTGATGCTTGAAGAATCGCGTCTAGTTCCTGATTCGTGAACCGATTCAGAAACTCGTATGAAGTCCACACGGCTCCGCGAAACGTCCATCCATCGAATACTGCTCCGATCCTCGCGGTCCCGTCATCAATCACGCATCCTAGAGGACGAAAGGCGGAGTCCACCAGTTCGACGACGATGTTCTTTCCGTCGAGTCTCGCGTACCTCATCGCTCTACCTCCATTCGGAACTCCATGTAATCCAAGAGGAAAACTCGCGATGTTGTACCGAGAGCCTTCAGGATCATGGCGTTGACACCCATCTGGACATTCGTACCGTCGACAAGATCGGTATCGACGATCGCGATCCGCGAACCGTTTATGAGGTATTCCGCCTTCGCAGCGTCTGCGCTGATCAGGATCTCTAGTTTGTAGAAGGTCGATGCCGCTACGGTGATTCCTGAATCTGTCAAAGTCTGAACTCCGGCGTAGTCTGTCGTCATTAGCTGCCACTTGCCGGAGTTGATGTTGTCTCGATATCGGAATGATGCTCCATAAGAATCGGTGATCGTTGTATTCGAGTTTCCGAGACCGATCTTCAGTCCGTATCGATTCGTCCCGTCGCTGAGGTTCGACGGAGTTCGGATCATCGCGCAAAAAGAAATCCTGCCGTATCCGGAAAAGATCTGATCGTTCGTAGGAGTGATTACGTTCGCTCTTCCAGTCGTAGTCGTTCCCGTATCAAGAGAAGCGAATCCGTATCGATTCGGAAAAGTTCCGGTCGCGACGACTGTCGCGAATGTGACAGCAGCATTCGTACCGGAAACCGAGGTAGTGAATGGAGCTGCCGTCGCCATGTCCGACGCTTGAAAAACGACCCGACGAGGATCGAATCGATCTAGGGTTTGCGGAATCGTCTGGATCATTTCTTTTCCCTCGCTCTATCGAATCCCCACTCGCGCTCGAAAGCTTCGATCGCGGACGGATGAACGCGGCGATCTTTAGATCCAGGAAGTCGAATACCGAGGAGCCTTCCTGAATCGATCCACTTCGAAACTGTTTGCATAGAGACGCCGAGACGCTTCGCGACTTGTCCGGTCGTTAGCCATCGAACACCAAGTTCTCCTTCGGTGTCGACTCTTCCGATCTTGTTTCTCGCTCTATTCATCGACGTATGACGGAGGAACGATGTAGAGACCTTCCTTCAGCTCGACCTCGTTGACGCTCTGAATCCATGTTCCATCTTCAAGAATCCAGACCTTCGCCTTTACCGTCTCCGCGAGTCGTACCGGACTCGTCTCCGGAACGAGGACCGCTCGAACGCATCCGGTCGCGAATACGATTCCCTGCGCGGCGAAGCATAGAGTCACCATCGTCGCCATCCGTACCCGTCCGCGATTCGCGGAAGAGACGCTCGAACACGCTCGCGAGCGCGGAGACGATCCCTCGAATGATGGACTCGAACATTTCATCCTCCGTCCTCCTGAAGTTCCTCGACCCGTTTCCGGAGTCGCTCGATCTCTTCCGCTGCCGCCTGAAGTTCTTCGCGGATGTCCTTCCAGACAGAGTAGGTCGGTAGGTTCGCGAGGAGACGGAGACGCTCGACGCGATCTGTTTTTCGGAAGAGCGTCTCCTGATACCAAGTCGACGCTTCAATCCATCCAGAATCCATCAGCGGATACCTTCTTGCTGCGACGATACCTTCGCGTCTCGCGCTGCGAGGAGACCGACTCCGGCGATGACTGCCGCCGCGACAGCTCCCCAATCCGCGCTCGTCGTCACGTCTCCATCGAGTTCCGCCTTCAAAGCTCCGGCGAGTGCGACGACGATCGCGCAGATTCCTGCGACGGTAGTTTTCCAAGATGCGATCTTCATTTCGAACCTTCCTTCTTTTTGAGTTCCTGCAAGCCATGTCTCGCGAGGTCGATCGTGAGATCGTGTAATGCGCTCGCGATCTTCTCCACGTTCTCCTCGACTCGACGGATTCGATCCGCGTTCTGAACCTTCTCTGATTCTAGGAGCGTCTGGATCTGTCGAAGATCTGATCGGAGTCCGTAGACCTGAGATAGAAGCCAGACGACCGCTCCGATCGACGGGATCAGAACTACCGAAACGATCTTCAGAACATCCTCGACGTTCACGGTTTTTCTCCGATGACTGCGACCTTTCCGGCGACGGTTCGCAAGTCGTCGAGCCGGAGTAAGAGATAGAAGTTTGGATCTCCATTCTCGCGGAGGAGAACGACGGGGATCGAGGATGTCTTCTTCGCGTCCTCCTCCGCCTGTTCATAGAACCGGAGGACCGAGTGTTTCGCTCGTCCTTTGACTTCAAAATGAACGCCTTCTAGCGTCGTCTGGAGATCCGCGTCTCCGGCTCTTCCGCAAAACTGAACCGATCGACGCGCGTCGACACCGATCGAGGCTTCGAGAGCCTTCGCCGCCTCGCGTTCAATTCGTGCGCCTTTGGCTCTGGAGTTCATGTGCAGTTCTATCGGCTGATCTGTTCCTTTTATAGAGCCGAAGAAACGCGAGCCTCCTCCCTTGCAACGACGAGACCCGGCTTGAATTCCGGGTCTCGTCGCTTAGTGGGGAAGTCAATTTTTGGCGATTACTCAAGTTTGCCATCCATCATCCGCGCTCGATTTTGCGTTTCGCGAATCCATTCGAGCGAGACTTCCTGAGACCGTGAGATCGTCTGCCGGAGGGACTCGATCTCTTCTCGAAGGAGACAGATCTCCCGACGCGCCTCGTCGCGCTCATCTCGAAACCTTCCGGCATTTCCGGATAGTTCGCGCAGACGCTCAATCTCATCTGCGGATTTCTGTATGAGGTTGTAGTAATACCCACCGATACCGCGAGAAACATCACGCATCCGCGCCACGATGTCATCGCTCATGTGCTTCTCTTCCAAAAGATGAACATGCAAATCGCAAAGAATGCGAAAGGGACAAGCAAACTCCATATCAGTAGGTAGTCATCATCGTACCGATCGATAGGCTTCATTCCAAACCTAATGAATCGCTCCCAACGTGATCCCCAAGGGTCATCGCTCATATCAGAACCTCCAACAGAATAGCGATACTTGCGACCGCAAGGATCCACAGAACAGAGATGAGTATCCATCGAACAAGAATCAGAAACGAGAGATATCCCAACGATCGAAGATCCGTAAAGATCGTCTCTGGATCGTGTTCCTCTAGATCATTCACTTCTCTCCTCCCTTCCGTTTCGACCTCTTCCTGAAGTCCTCTACGATACGACGCGATGCGTCGTCGTGTCCGTCTTGATATTCGCAGCATCTCGCGCATTGACAGTCGAAGTAATACGGAGGAATCCGATACCGACGCGATCCGCGTCCTTTCATCCGATCCTCGTATCCGAGAAGGTAGTCTCCTCCGACGACGTACTCTTCTCGATGAGTCGGAGGATCGTCGCGCTCGATGTTTCGCGGGAAACAAGGATCAGGAGATCCAGAGAAGAGCCATCGGAGATAGCGGATCATCGCTCGACCTCCGCGCAGATCTGAACCAGAAGCACGAACGCTCCCGGAGAGATGATCGCCTTCCTCTTCTGGATGAGAGAGAGATACGTCGGAGATAGTCCGCAGCGTTTCGCGAGACTGCGGAGCGATCCGCGATCTTTCGCGATCCTGACTGCGGTCGGTCCGTGCATCCGTCGCGCCTCCTCCGAATAGCAGATCGCGGAGACGATCTTCGAGGCAGAGGACGCGAGGATCGCGATTTCTCCTCGCGTCTTCGTCGAGAGGACGACTGGATTCTCGATCGCCTTTGAGATCCTTCGGTTCATTCCTCCTCCCTTCCATTTCGTTCGGATGCCATTCGCCAGAGATCCTGCGCGGAGATCGAAATAGATTCTCTTCCGTCCGCTCTGGTCAAAGCGATCACAGCTTCGAGCTGTATCAGATCGATCTCCTTCTGCTCCTCAATACATTTCCGATACGCATCTTGCGTTTGTTTGGATGCTTCGAGACGGATGGCATCGAATCCAACGATCGCATTTTTCAGATGATCGATTTCCGTTTGAAACGGATCGTCTTCTTGGTGTCGCAGCTCGCTTTCACTTTGGAGATATCGAAGGAACGAGATCGCGCTCTCGATCCGTTGTTGTGTCTTTCTGACGATGTATTCCATACTGTCTCCATTTCTGCCGCGTCCGTCGCGGCTCGTCTGCCATTCAGAGAAGAGGCTCTCCTGCGAATACCGGAAGAGCGAGGACCGCTGTCTCTTCACGACGGCGGATCCGATAGAGGAACTTCACGAAGTCGATCTCTCGAAACGCTGCGGGGATCTTGAATCCTGCGGAGCGGAGCATCTCTGTCCCGATCGCGTTCGCTCGCTCGATGCGAAAGAACCAGTCCTTCGCGTTTGAATAGCGAACGAGGAAGAACCCGATCTTCGCTCGATCTGCGAGGATTTCGATCGACCGGATCGACTGAAACGCTTCATCGATCGGAGCGTTCGCCTTCTTGTATTCGATGATCGCGACGGGGACTCCGCGAGCGATCTCGACGAGACAGTCGATATCCGCTGCCGGACAATCGATTCCCCATTCTCGATGGCGACGAGAGAGAGAAAGATCTCTCCATCCGGTCGACTCCTTTCGAACGGTTTCACGCATCGGTCGACTCCTCTGGCGGTCGAGAGATCTTCACAGACTGCGCGAACGCGAATCCGACCTTCACTTTCTGATCGTGAGGAACGCGGAGGAGTTCAACGTATCCGATCTCCTCTTCATCGATCGAGAGAACGATCCGGTCGCCTTGGTACATCTGGCGGATGACGTTTCCGAACCGTTTCGGAGTTGCGTTTTTCATTTTGTCTCCCTTGTTTCGTCTCCTGAACCGCGAGAGCCGCCGTGAGGCGGCTCCCGCGATTCGCCGGGGAGACAGAGGTCCGCGTCCTGCGGGTCCGGCTGTCCAGATTGTAGCCGTCGCCATTCGATCATGCGAGCGATCCAGAGTTTCGCGCTCGCTTCGTCCTCGTCGCGAGCCTCAGTTCTGCGAAGTAGG
>SXGQ01040317.1_pt1 | contig 25470 bp, 28 predicted proteins | sample 3178371 | NCBI WGS metagenome assembly SXGQ01 (sample SAMN11356859, study PRJNA531348) | freshwater metagenome | isolation source: freshwater sample F1-20 | place: China: Fuxian Lake, Yuxi | collected 2017-12-25 | reverse complement strand
TCCCGGGGTCATTGATTTCGAAGCAGTAGATAAGCGGGAGATCTGTATTAGCGAAGATATCATCTACTTTTTCCGCGTTCTTCTCCTCTTCAACCGAACATAGCGCAAGTACCCCTTGAGAGTGTTCAACGGTAGAGATCGATGACATTACTTTTTCAGAGAGATAGATTGCTCGTGAAAGTGATGTATTCGGAAGAAGCTCTGCTCCGCTCTCGGTGACATACAAGGTGTCCACCGGGAACCTCTCTGAATCTAACGCTGCCAGAACAGCGGCAGGCCCCTCGGCAATGAATTGCTTAGCAATTTTTCTGCCTTTAGATGCGTGAAGAGCCTTCACGCGAGCAACATGGCTCGAGTGAAGGCTCGTGATAATCCCGTTAGGAGAGGACAACGTTCTTTCGCGCTACTTCAACAAGTGCAGTGAATGCCACAGGATCATTGATAGCCATGTCAGCAAGAACGCGACGATCAACATCGATACCAGCAACTTTCAGACCCTGCATGAAACGGTTATATGTCATGTTATTAGCACGTGCTGCAGCGTTGATACGGGTAATCCACAGACGACGAAATTGTCCTTTTTTATCCTTGCGGTCATTGAAGGCATAGACCATCGAGTGCGTGACCTGCTCCTTGGCTCGGGAGAACAGTCGTGAGCGTTGGCCCGTATAACCGCTGGCTCGCTCAAGTGTGGTGCGCCGTTTCTTTGCGGCATGGACGCCGCGTTTTACTCTCGCCATTTGAGATCTCCCTTACTTCAAACCTAATAGTCGTTTTGCCGTGTTACTCGTTGCCTCATTGGCCACCACGTCACCGGAAAGTCGACGAGTGCGACGAGAGGATTTGCCTTCGAGTAGATGGCGCTTGCCCGCACGCTCACGCTTAATTTTTCCGCTACCGGTCAGCTTGAAGCGCTTCTTGGCGCCACTATGCGTCTTCATCTTTGGCATAAATTCCTCTTTCGTTTTCTCTAGTTTGAACCCTTGCGCTTTGTTGGCGCAAGAACCATGACCATGTTTCTGCCATCGAGCTTTGGAGCGAACTCCACCGTTGCGATTGCAGCGACATCTTCGGAGAGTTTCTGCAGCACTCGGAAACCTGTGTCAGGACGAGCCTGCTCCCTACCGCGGAACATCATCGTCACTTTCACCTTATCTCCACCAAGAAGGAACCGTTCGATATGAGATTTCTTAGTCTCATAATCGTGCGTGTCAATCTTTGGTCGCATTTTCATCTCTTTGACAATCACATGCGTTTGATTCTTACGAGCCAAACGAGCCTTCTGTGCGATTTCATATTTGTACTTACCGAAATCCATCACTTTGCAGACTGGAGGTTGTGCATCGGGAGCAATTTCGACGAGGTCGAGTCCAACTTCCTCGGCCATTCGAATTGCTTGATCGATTGCCACCACTCCCACTTGCTCGCCATTGGGTCCGATTAATCGAACCTCAGGCACGCGGATGAGATCGTTGATGCGTGGATCTGCGCTGATAACTTCTCCTTCTCTTTCGGTAATTGAACGGAAAGAACCGCAAAGAAACGCAAGGAGACTCCGCCCCAAACTTTCCCGTAGGAAAGTGGCGTGGACCCCATAAAGCCCTCGTTCGGGCTAGAGGTGGGAGCAGGGCTCCTCTTTGCGCTGCCTTCGAGTACTCGAAGAGCAGGGGGAAAGGGTACCCCAGTGAGAGCGGAGCGGCCTAATTGCGGCGAAAAGCAATCCGTTCAGGCCCCTACGGCGTGGACCCCACCATCAACATGGATGATCTCGCCAGTGGTCTTAGGGAACCAATCGGAGAGCAGGGCGACTGCACCCTTGGCGGCAGGAACGGGGTCGGCAATATCCCAATTCAAGGGCGCCCGCTGATTCCAGACTGATTCGAATTCGGCAAAACCGGGAATCGATTTAGCCGCCATCGTCTTTATCGGTCCGGCAGCAATCAGATTTACCCGAATGTTCTCTTTGCCTAAATCACGCGCCAAATATCGAGCCGCAGATTCGAGAGCAGCCTTTGCCACTCCCATCCAGTCATATTGTGGCCAAGCGACAGATGCATCGAAATCCATGCCAACCACAGAGCCACCTTCGCTCATCAATTCCTTTGATGCCATTGTTAGTGACGCTAAAGAATAGGCAGAAACATGAAGCGCCACTGCAACATCGTCCCAAGGAGTATTGAGAAAATTTCCACCTAATGCACTTTCGGGAGCAAAACCGATGGAGTGGACCACGCCATCTAAATGTGAATGATATTCACGAATCTTCGGTGCCAATGCCTTGAGATGCTCTTGATTGGTCACATCTAATTCAATAACAGGAGCAACTTTTGGTAACCGTCCTGCGATGCGAGTGGTGATACTCATGGCGCGACCGAAAGAGGAGAGTACGACTTCTCCCCCTTCTTCTTGGATTAATCGCGCAATGTGGAACGCGATGGATTGATCCGTAAGAACACCGGTTACCAAAAACTTCTTACCATTTACTAATCCAGCCATTCTTAGTGCCCCATTCCCAATCCGCCATCAACAGGGATGACTGCTCCAGAAATATAACTAGCTTCAGGGGATGCGAGGAAGAAGGCCACTTCCGCTACTTCTGCAGGCGTGGCAAATCGTCCCAACGGGATTGCAGAAGCGATCTGTGATTTCCGCTCATCAGTGAGCGCATCGGTCATATCAGTTTCCACAAAACCGGGTGCGATTACATTTGCAGTGATGTTGCGAGAGCCTAGCTCGCGCGCTAGCGAACGAGCCAAACCAATCAATGCTGATTTAGTTCCAGCGTAGTTACTTTGACCTGCGCTACCCAAAAGGGCAACGACTGAGCCAATAAACAAGAGCCTTCCTCGCTTTAGCTTTAACATTCCCTTAGAGGCGCGTTTTGCGGTTTTGAAAGCGCCTCCGAAATTGACGTCATTGACTTGGTCGAATTCTTCATCACTCATACGTAATATCAAGTTATCTTTCGTGATTCCCGCATTAGCAATCAAAACCTCTACCGGACCCAATTCGTTTTCGATTGATGCAAAAGCTGCATCTAGCGTCGCCACATCGGTGACATCGAGATTGATCGAAACAATACGCTGGGAAAAATCAGGGGCTGCGTTCGTTCGATGTCCTATAACAACCCGATCTCCAGCCTTGGCAAAACGTTCTGCAATCGCTCTACCTATTCCTCGGTTTCCACCAGTGACTAACACCACCCTCGGCCCGAGAGTGCGCTCCCCTTGGCCAGACCCCTCCTGAGACCCCATGAGATACACGGTATCGGCTCCATTCGCTACTGGCACGTAACCCAATACAGTAAATAATGCGGAGCACGGTGGAACTCTCTACCGTTATGTCATGGCGAAAGATGAGGGCGAAATCCACTCCATTACAGATGCCCAGCCATCGCTCACGGTTGATCAACGCGCTAGGCAAATTCGCTACTTCTATTCCATGATGTTTCGCACCGCCTGTTTCATTGCAACAGTCTTGCTTCCCAGCCCTTGGCGCTGGTTCACTTTAGTGGGTGCCGTCATCGTTCCGTACATTGCCGTCATCGTTGCAAATGCGGGTAGAGAAACGGTGTTGAGACCAGAATCCCTCGGTCGTATGGATAGTCGGGCTATCGAGAGCCCTAGTATTAGGCATGGCAGCGAAGAGTCGAAGTAGCTCCATTCTTTTCTCGCTTATTGCTCTTCTAGCAATCGTATTCTGTGTTCGGCTTGGCTTCTGGCAATTTGATAGATATCAACTTCGTCATGACATCACCCAAAATATCAAAGTGGCGCTGTCGCAAGAAGCGATGCAATTAAGTTCCTCAACACAAAAGGAGGCTGACGCATGGATGAAAGTTTCCATCGAGGGTCGATTTGAACCTACTTTCCAAAAATTATTCCGCGGTCACTATTTTCAAGAACGTTATGGACTCGAGGTGCTCTCACTTTTTATCCCTAGTGACAGCGAAGTGGCACCGATTTGGGTTGACCGAGGGTGGATTGAAACGAATCAAGATGCCGCGACCACGACCAAAATTCCAGAACCGCCCAGAGGTAATGTCACCATTGAAGGCATCCTGCGAAAATATGACGATGCAAGTGCGTCAAGCGGCATCTTCTTCGCCCTTCCTGCGCCGAGAATCGGTCGGATAGATGAGTTATCACTTCAAGAAGTCTTTTCGGGAGAAACTTTTCATAAATACCTAAAGTTACAAAAATCAGCGAGTAATTCAGGGCTTGCGATTACTCCACTCACTCCTCCTGGTGAAGGGCCGCACCTTGCTTATGCCATTCAATGGTGGATTTTCGCGCTCCTAATCGCGGGTACCAGAATCGCGCTTTACAAAGGTGAACGGGTGAAGAATTAATTACTCCGATATCTTTTGTCTAACTTGAAAATTGTCTTTGATAGAGATCGCCATATAGCCCTCTACTGTTTAGTAGAGATTCGTGTGTACCTCGCTCAACTATTCCCCCCTCATCGAGAACCAGAATTTGATCAGCCTCGCGAATGGTAGAGAGTCGATGAGCAATGATGATGCTCGTCCTGCCTCTAAGAACTTCCTTAAAAGCCAATTGGACTAACGCCTCATTCTCGGCATCGAGGTGCGCTGTCGCCTCGTCAAGCAGCACTATCTTCGGATCTTTCAAAATCAAGCGAGCGATAGCCAGACGAGCTTTTTCCCCACCTGAAAGGCGATAGCCCCGCTCCCCTACCATCGTCTGTAAACCCTCTGGGAGCGAAGTTACTAGGTCCCAAATCTGCGCCAGCTCACAAGCATTTTGAAGTTGAGCAGAAGATGCATCTACCTTTGCATATCGAAGATTTGATTCAATGGTGTCATGGAATAGATGAGCATCCTGAGTGACAACACCAATCGTTCGCCGCAATTGTTTCAGCGATATTTCTCGAATATCCACTCCGCCAATCGAAACCGAGCCGCCAGTGACATCGTAAAGACGAGGTATCAAGGAAATGATGGTGGTCTTTCCAGCCCCTGATGGGCCAACAAGGGCAACCATCTCTCCCTCTTCCGCAATAAAAGAGAGATTGTGGAGAATTTGTTCGCTATGTGACATCTCGGATTTTGCGACAGTTTCCAAGGATGCCAGGGATATTTCTGAACCTTTGGGATAGGAAAAATCGACGCTATCGAATACCAAACGCGTATTCTCTGGCATTTTTTTAGGATGCGCCGGGGATTTCACCATGGGCTCTAAATCTAGAACTTCAAAAACACGCTCGAAAGAGACTAAAGCAGTCATGACATCTACCCGAACATTCGAAAGCGCAGTAAGTGGACCATAGAGCCTCGCCAAAAGTGCCGCTATCGCCAGGAGTTTTCCAACAGAAATCGCTCCGGAAATAGCTAACTGTCCACCCAGCCCATATGCAATCGCTGTGGAAATGGAAGCGACAAGGGTCAGGCCAATGAAAAAGATCCGGTTAGCCAATGCAATCTTGATACCAATATCCGCAACTTTTCGAGCCTTCCCTCGAAAACTTTCCCCCTCCACTTTGCCGTCGCCGTACAGTGAGACTAATAGGGCTCCTGAGATGTTAAAACGTTCGTTCATCATCCCAGACATCTCTGCATTGCCGTTCATAGAATCTCGCGTGAGCACTTGGATGCGTCGCCCCATTGCGCGAGATGGTAAGAGGAAAATCGGTACCAAGATGAGGGAAATCAGGGTGATTTGCCATGATAGATAGAGCATTGCCCCAAGCACGAGAAGAAGGGAGAGAACGTTAGAAACTACTCCGGCAAGCGTTGAAGTGAACGCTTGCTGCGCACCAATGACATCGGAGTTTAATCTTGAAATCAGTGCGCCAGTCTGAGTTCTAGTAAAGAATGCGATTGATTGTCGCTGAACATGTTCAAAAACCTGTGAACGTAAATCAAAGATTAAGCCCTCACCGATTTGAGAGCTAAACCATCGACCAACAATATTCATCACTGCATCGAAAATAGCCAACGCTGCGATTACCAGTGCAATAATTGTGACTATCGAACCATTCTTAGGAATGACTCCATCATCGATCAAACGGGAAAGCAATAAAGGAGTCGTTATCACAAGCACAGCATCAATGATCACTGTGATAAGAAAGAAGATGACTTGGGTTCTATATGGGTTCGCGAATGAAACTATCCGCTTAAATGTACCCGGTTGTAGCTTTATGTTTTTGACCGACTGGTCTTGCGTCATGGAGCGATACATCATCCATGGCGCCTGCATAGTCATTGTAAATTCCAGGGACTAGCAGAACTAAACAGTGAATCCGAGGGCGCGCAATTGCTCTCTCCCGGATTCGGTGATTTTATCGGGCCCCCATGGCGGCATCCACACCCAATTAATGCGCACATCATCGGCAAGACCATCGAGGGCGCGCTTGGTCTGATCTTCGATGACATCTGTGAGCGGGCATGCTGCCGAAGTGAGCGTCATATCTAGAACTGCGATGTTGGAGGAGTCGACAGTGATGCCGTAAACCAGGCCGAGATCGACCACGTTGATTCCCAATTCAGGATCGACGACATCCTTCATTGCTTCGGTTAAATCCTCGATAGATGTGCTCACATTCTCCCCGTTCTCTTCATCATTCTCACTCTTATCCTGTTAATTTTCACGAAGCGCCGCGTCTCGAAAAGCCATCCAACCCAGTAACGCACACTTTACTCGAGCTGGATATTTCGCCACCCCCGAGAAGGCCACTGCATCCTCTAGAACCTCGACATCGCCAGAAAAATTCCCTTTGCTCTGCATAAGTTCGAGGAAGAGCCGCTCCAATTCTAGGCCCTGAACTTTTGAGCTGCCGTTTACCAAATCACACATTATCGAGGTGCTGGCTTGCGAGATCGAGCACCCAACCCCATTCCACGAGATTGAAGCAACGATTCCCTTCTCCACCGAGAGTCGGAGAGTCACCTCATCACCACAACTTGGATTGTTGTGATGGACTTCAACATCGTAAGGCGCGTGTAATTCTTTGTAATGTGGGTTCTTGTAATGATCTAGGATAATTTCTTGGTAGAGCGATTCTAAACTCATCTTCTCACCTGAACTACACCTTGAAGAATCTCTTGGCATCAATGATGCCGGCAATCAATTCATCGATCTCATGTGCAGTGTTATAAAGGTAGAAACTCGCTCGGGTGGTTGCCTGGACTTTCATCGATTGCATCAAAGGCCATGCGCAATGATGTCCTGTACGTACCGCAATTCCCTTGTCATCGAGTACTTGCCCCATGTCGTGGGGGTGAATGCCATCGACAGTGAATGAGAGAACACCACCACGCTCCTTTAGGTCTGTGGGACCAACGATGGTCAATCCAGGAATGGCCGTTAGGCCCTCAAGTGCCCTAGCAGTTAACTGCTGTTCATGTTCTTCAATCGCAAACATTCCCACGTTGTTCAGGTATTCGATCGCAGCAGACAAACCAACTACTTGCGCCATATTGGGAACACCTGCTTCAAACCTTTTCGGCGGAGCGGCAAATTTAGCTGAATCAATAGTTGTACTTTCAATCATTGAACCACCGGTGAGCATCGGCGGCATCTGTTCGAGCAATTCATATCGTCCCCACAGCACGCCCACACCGGTAGGGCCGAGCGCTTTATGGCCGGAAAATGTAAGGAAATCTATGTCGAGCGCTGATACATCTACACCGAAATGCGGAACTGATTGACATGCATCGAGAACGAATATCGAACCGACCTCGCGTACTCGCTTCGAAATTCGCTCGACATCAGTTATGGCTCCCGTAACGTTGGATTGATGCGTGAGCGCTACAACTGCCGTCTTCTCATCGATAATCACATTGATATCTTGAAGATTCATCCGTCCTTGATGATCGACTGGGAACCACCGAAGCGTTGCACCCGTTCGCTGGGCTAGTTGTTGCCACGGTAGAAGATTTGCATGATGCTCTAACTCTGAGACCACGATGTTCATGGATGAATTTACGTAGAAGGGAGATTTCGTATCTTGTGCACCAATACTGGAGTTCAAAAAGCCGTATGCGACGGCGTTCAGGGATTCAGTTGCGCTCTTCGTGAAGATGATTTCATCAACTTGAGCAGTGAGAAATGATGCAACGGTCCTTCGGGCGCCTTCGAAAGCATCAGTCGCTTCTTCGGCGAGTAGGTGAGCGCCACGATGGGCTGCAGCATTGTGGTTAAGGTAGAAATCGCGTTCAGCATCAACAACAGAGTAAGGTTTCTGTGCAGTTGCGCCATTATCCAAGTAGATGAGTTTGTGGCCGTTTCGAACTATCCTTGAGAGGATCGGAAAGTCCGCTCGCAACAGATCTACATCTAATGCTGGCATTAGCTACGCGTGTACTCCGCATATCCTTCGGATTCAAGTCGATCGGCAAGTTCTGCCCCGCCTTGTTCGACAATCTTTCCCCCGGCAAAAACATGGACGAAATCTGGTTTGATGTAACGAAGAATTCTGGTGTAGTGCGTGATAAGCATAATGCCAACTTCACTTTTAGACTTGATTCGATTGACTCCTTCAGAGACCATTCGAAGCGCATCGACATCAAGTCCGGAATCGGTCTCATCAAGAATCGCAATCTTTGGTTTCAACAACTCCATTTGCAAAATCTCATGACGTTTCTTCTCGCCACCTGAGAATCCCTCATTGACATTTCGCTCAGAAAAAGTTGGATCCATTCCAAGTGAACTCATAGCATCCTTCACTTCACCAACCCAGGTACGTACCTTTGGTGCTTCGCCTCGAATGGCGGTCGCTGCCGATCGCAAGAAATTCGAAACCGAGACCCCTGGAACTTCTACTGGATATTGCATGGCCAGAAAAAGTCCTGCTCTTGCTCGCTCATCTACGCTCATTTCAAGTACATCGACGCCGTCGAGAGCGACAGAGCCACCAGTGATTGAATACTTGGGGTGACCGGCGATCGAATATGCCAACGTTGACTTGCCCGAACCATTTGGCCCCATGATTGCATGGGTCTCACCACTCTTAATCGTTAGATCCACGCCACAGAGAATCTCTCGCGGACCATTCTCTGTATCAACAGATACCTGAAGGTTCTTGATTTCTAGAACTGACATCTCCGCTCCTTAAGTTCTCGAGATGGTGACATCTTCACCATCAATATGTACATCAAATTTCTTGGCCGGCGCAGTTGCCGGAGGGGTTACTGCCTCACCGGTACGCATATCGAATTCGGCTCCATGGAGCCAACATTCGATAAGTGAGCCATTGAGTTCACCTTCGCTCAGGGAGGCATCAGAGTGAGTGCAGGTATCTCCAATAGCGAATGCCTCGCCATCTATCAAGGCAACACAGACTGGGGTGTCATCGACCATAACCAATTTAGGCACTCCTGGAGTCAGCTCGCTTTTTTTAATCGTGGCTTTCATCCATTCACCTGAGCCAATTCACGATCAATTCGCGCCATCAATCTCTCTTCGATGCTCTCGTTCTTAATGTTGCGCAAGAGTTCAGCGAAGAATCCACGTAAGACCAACCTGCGCGCTTGGGTGGAAGGTATACCGCGCGACATGAGGTAGAAGAGTTGGTCGTCATCGAAGCGACCAGTTGCGCTTGCATGTCCAGCCCCAACTATCTCTCCCGTTTCGATTTCAAGGTTTGGTACAGAATCTGCGCGAGCGCCATCGGAGAGAAGCAAGTTCCGATTCAGTTCATAGGTGTCTGTCCCTACCGCTGTAGGACGAATCGCAACATCTCCAAACCAGACAGTGCGAGCAGATTCTCCGAGGAGCGCACCTTTGTAGGTAACTCGAGAGCGGCAATGTGGCTGATCATGTTCCACGTGGACGCGATGCTCTAAATGTTGACCACTCGTAGCGAAGTAGAGACCGTAGGCATCAATTTCTCCGCCGGTGGCGGTGAAATTCACTCGTGGAAGTAATCGCACGGTCGCGCCACCAAGCGTTACTTCGATGAGAGTGAGTTTGGCATCTTTGCCGATAACTGCTTGATGGCGGCCAAGATGCGTTGCATCGTTCTCCCACTCCTGAAGGGAGATGAAAGTCAGGTGAGCGCCATCACCTAACTCGATTTCGATATCTTCGGAGAGGATCGCTGAACCCGAGTTATGCAATACAACGGTCGCTTGAGCATGTCTGCCCGCCCGAATCACAATACGTTCAAAACTTGCCACAGCAAGCGTTGCCCCAGTGCGATCAATTACGATGGGTTCCACCGCTTGCACATCAGTCGGTATCTCTACGACGAGCATCTCCGCAGAGTGCGAGATCGCCATCGCTGCCGCAAAATCCTCGGGAGCAATCCGTGGATTACTGCCCGCGGTTGTTGAGACTTTCACTCCTGCTGGATGGGAGATATCTCGAACGAGCGCCGAGCCCTGTTTCACAGAGCCATTGAGGACTCCAATGATTCGTGGCAGCGGAGTAAAGCGCCAGGCTTCTTCGCGACCGGTGGGAAGAGAGAGTTCTGCTACGGACATTAACCAACTGCCCCTTCCATCTGGAGTTCAATCAATCGATTGAGTTCCAAGGCGTATTCCATAGGAAGTTCACGGGCGATGGGTTCGACAAAACCTCGCACGATCATCGCCATCGCTTCATCTTCTGAAAGTCCGCGCGACATCAAATAGAAGAGTTGGTCATCGCTAATCTTGGAGACGGTTGCTTCATGTCCCATCTGAACATCGTCTTCTCGAACATCTACATAGGGATAGGTATCCGAGCGTGAGATGGTGTCTACAAGGAGGGCATCACATTTCACAGTGCTCTTGGAGTGGTGGGCACCTTTTTCTACCTTTACCAAACCCCGATATGAAGTCCGACCGCCCCCACGAGCCACTGACTTGCTGATGATGGTTGAAGAGGTGTGTGGCGCAGCATGCACCATTTTTGCGCCAGCATCTTGATGTTGGCCTTCACCTGCGAATGCGATAGATAGCGTCTCACCTTTTGAATGAGCTCCCATCAAAAAGACTGCTGGATATTTCATCGTCACTTTGGAGCCGATATTTCCGTCGATCCACTCCATAGTTGCACCTTCTTGGCAGACCGCGCGCTTGGTGACGAGGTTGTAGACGTTGTTCGACCAATTTTGAATGGTCGTATAACGCACACGAGCGTTCTTCTTCACAATGATTTCTACCACTGCAGAGTGAAGTGAGTCAGATGAATAGATAGGTGCTGTACACCCTTCGACATAATGTACATATGAATCTTCATCAGCGATGATTAAGGTACGTTCGAACTGTCCCATGTTCTCGGTATTTATTCGGAAGTATGCTTGAAGAGGAATCTCGACGTGAACGCCCTTTGGAACATAGACGAACGAGCCCCCTGACCAGACTGAAGTGTTTAGCGCTGCGAACTTGTTATCGCCCACTGGAATAACCGTACCGAAATACTCTTTGAAGACATCTTCGTGCTCTTTGAGCGCAGTATCGGTATCGAGGAAGAGCACGCCTTGTGCTTCCAGATCCTCGCGAATCGAGTGATAGACCACCTCAGATTCATATTGCGCTGCGACTCCTGCAATCAGTCGATTCTTCTCCGCCTCGGGTATTCCAAGTCGGTCATAGGTGTTTTTGATGTCATCAGGAAGTTCTTCCCATGATGTCGCCTGCTTTTCAGTTGAGCGGACGAAGTACTTGATGTCATCGAATTTGATACCAGAGAGATCGGAACCCCAATTGGGCATGGGCTTCTTATCAAAGAGGGAAAGACCCTTGAGACGAAGGTTGAGCATCCATTCAGGCTCGCTCTTCTTCGCCGAGATATCTCGCACGACCTCTTCATTGAGGCCACGGCGAGAGTTCGCTCCGACATCATTAGCATCTGACCAGCCATACTGATATTTGCCAAGACCTTCGAGTTCTGGGTGTGTGGTTGCGCTCATGCGCTTGCCTTGCCTTTCGTCTGCTTTTTTGTAGGAGTGGCTTGATTGGTTCGATTGGATAGTGCGTTATTTGGTATCACTGTTGTGCAAACGCCATCGCCGTGTGCGATAGTCGCCAAACGTTGTACATGTGTCCCCAAAATCTTCGAGAAAACTTCGGTCTCGGTCTCACACATCTGAGGAAATTCAGCCGCTACGTGGGCAATTGGACAATGATGTTGGCAGATTTCCACGCCGATCGGTAATTCATGCACATTTGCTGCATAACCCTCATCGGTGAGAAAATCGGCGAGCGCTAGAGCGGAATTCTTTACGGCATTTTTCGTCACCAGATGAAATTTTCGTTCCATCTCCTCAGCGCGGGCGTGGGCGAATGCAGTGACTGCGCCAGCCCCTGAGGCAGCAGCCCCTTGAGCAATAAAACGAAGTGCAGAGATTGCTAAGTCATCATATGAATGCTCAAATGAGGCGCGACCGAGATCGGTCATGACAAATACTTTGGACGGGCGTCCGCGACCGGCTTCGCGAATACGAGGTTCGCGCGGTTCGATAACCCCCTCATCAACCAAGGCATCGAGGTGGCGTCGTATCCCTGCTGGCGTGATACCCAATCGCTCCGAGAGTACGAGCGCGCTCGACGGCCCATTCTCCAAAATGGAGCGGGCAATAAGCTCCCGAGTCTTGAGCTCAGGGGTTGCGAATTTCACAACGATATTGTGTCGTAATTCGCGGCTACCCGCCACTTACAAGGCCGCTGGGCGAGGCGACCTCGGCTAGGCTCCCCGATATGTCCCCTGATACCCCCTCGCTCTCTCGTTTGGGGCTATTTCTCGTTCGAGGACTCCTAGTTGCCCAATCCGCGATCGTTCTCACAGGAGGCGCGGTGCGATTGACCAATTCGGGCTTGGGGTGTCCTACCTGGCCTGAATGCGCACCGGGCTCATTCTTACCTTCACCGCATCAAGCTGAAGATCCCTTAAATATTTGGATTGAATTTATCAATCGCTTACTGACCTTCGTGCTCTTTGCTATTGCAGTTGCGGTAGTGATCTGGGTTCTCAAATCAAAGCGCCGAGATTTGCGATTGCTTGCCGCTTCCCAGGTGTTAGGGATTCTAGGTCAGGGAGTTGTCGGTGGAATTACCGTACTCACCGAACTTCACCCTGCAGCGGTGGGTTCGCACTTCATTCTCTCCATCGCATTGATTGGCGGCGCTGTTGCTTTGGTGGAGCGGAGCAGAGGATATCCAGGGCGTGGCGACAAGGACTCCACCGCACCTATCGCACGAAACCTCATTCGTGCCTTGCTCCTGCTTGGGGTATTGGTGATCACGATGGGAATCATCGTCACTGGCAGTGGGCCACATGCGGGCGATACCACGGCGCCGCGATTTGGATTCGAGATACGTACAGTCGCGTGGTTACATGCAGACTTGGTCATCGCCTTTATCGGTTTATTGATTAGCTACATGCTGATACTCAACTTTGCACCAGTGGTGAACAATCAGGAGTTACTTGCCATGCGAAAAGCGCATGCATGGAGACTTTTTGCACTCACTTGTGCGCAAGGAGCCATTGGGTACCTCCAGTACTTCACAGGCGTTCCGGAGCTGTTGGTGATGGCGCACCTGCTTGGTGCAGTTGCGCTGTGGAGCACGTTGGTCCGCCACGCCCTTCGGGTGCGAGCTTTCTCGCGCGTTGCTCCCTCGCCATCGACAGCCATTTAGGTAGGGTCATGGCGTGCCTGCGCCCTCACTTCCACAGAACTGGTCCCCCCTCGACGAGCAGGCGATTACCTATGCGCGAGCCCTCGCCGCAGATGCAGTCCAACGCGCTGGCAATGGCCACCCAGGAACGGCTATGGCCCTGGCACCTGCTGCATATCTTCTCTTTCAATTTCATCTTCGCCATAATCCACATGATCCAGAGTGGATTGCGCGGGATCGCTTCATTCTCTCCTGTGGCCACTCATCGCTAACTCTCTACACCCAACTTCTCTACTGCGGATATGGATTGACTCTCGATGACATCAAATCCTTCCGAAAGTTAGGTTCAAAAACTCCTGGCCATCCTGAATTTGGACATACGGCGGGAGTCGAGACCACCACCGGACCGCTCGGTCAAGGTATTGCTAATGGCGTGGGAATGGCAATGGCTGCTCGATTCGAGCGAGGGCTATTAGACCCACACGCTCCGAAGAATGAATCGCTATTTGATCATTACATTTATGTGCTCGCCTCTGACGGTGATTTGCAAGAGGGCGTAAGCGCCGAAGCCTCATCGATTGCTGGGCTGCAAAAACTCCATAACCTCATTGTCATCTACGATGACAATGACATCACTATCGAGGGCGATATCTCTCTTGCATTCCGTGAAGATGTTGATGCACGATATCGAGCATATGGGTGGAATGTTCTTCATGTAGCAACGGCTCAGGATGGAAGCGTCGATATCACAGCGTTACATACCGCACTTCTCACTGCGAAAGCGCAGAGTGAAAAACCAACATTGATTCGCTTGAAGAGCGTTATCGCTTGGCCTGCGCCAAAGTTACGTGGAACCTCAAAATCGCATGGTGCGGCACTTGGGAAAGATGAGGTGGCGGCCACTAAATCAGCACTTGGCCTTGACCCCGAGAAAGATTTCCAATTGCCCAATGAGATTCTCACCCATGTACGAAAGGTAAGTGATCGAGGTAGAGGATTACATGACCAGTGGAGTACTCAATTCACTGCCTGGCAGCAGGCTAACCCCGAGCGCGCAGCGAATTTGCATCGGATGATCTCGGGCACCATCGATTCTTCGATTCTCAATCAAATTACTGCAGATTTCTCCCACGACAAAGAGATCTCCACGCGAAAAGCATCAGGTGACACCATCCAAAGAATCAGCCAATTGCTCCCTGAATTCTGGGGTGGTTCCGCTGACTTAGCCGAGAGTAATAACACCACGATTGAAGGTGGCGGCGATTTCCTCCCAGAGAATCCTTATGGTCGAATCATCCATTTTGGGATTCGTGAACATGCGATGGGTTCGCTCATGAACGGGATTGCTCTCCATGGTGGTACCAGAATTTTTGGCGGTACATTCCTAGTATTTAGCGATTACATGCGACCAACTGCACGCCTTGCTGCTCTCATGAATCTTCCAGTGACCTTTGTGTGGAGTCACGATTCCATCGGTTTGGGAGAGGATGGACCAACCCATCAACCGATAGAGCATTGCGCAGCTCTTCGCGCGATACCTGGACTTGCTGTCATTCGCCCCGCTGATGCAAATGAAGTGGCGATTGCTTGGCGAGTGATTCTTGCCTCTAACAAGCCAGCAGCGCTCTTGCTCTCCCGGCAAAATCTGCCAGTCTTCAATCGAAGCCAATTCTCCTCCGCTGAGGGAGTAGCCCGTGGGGCCTACATCATCTATGAACCACGCGAGAAACCGACTGGAATAATCATCGCTACAGGCTCTGAAGTCTCGCTCGCGATTACCGCAGCAGAATCTGCTGCATCAGAGGGACTGCACCTACGTGTAGTAAGTGCACCCTGCATCGAATGGTTCAACGAGCAACCCGAGGAGTATCGCAAGAGCGTGTTGCCAGACTCGATAAAGGTACGAGTGAGTGTCGAAGCAGGTATCGCTATGGGTTGGCGAGAATTTGTCGGCGATTACGGCTCAATACTCTCATTAGATCATTTTGGCGCCTCAGCCTCTGGACCGGAGCTCTTCAAAGAATTTGGATTTACTCCTGAAAACATTCTCGCTCATGTACGTAAATCAATTACGTCAGTAAGAGGTAGTTAGGTATGAGCGCCACGCTTGAAAAAATCTCGCGCGCTGGAACCTCCATTTGGCTTGATGATCTATCACGTTCGCGCTTGACGGTGGATGATGAAAAATCTCTCCGCCATCTCACTCGCACTGCGAACGTTGTTGGAGTTACGACCAATCCTGCGATCTTTGCAAATGCACTCAAAGATGCCTCGACGTACAAGGAGGCAATCGCTGCGCTGCACGGGAAAAGCGCGGATGAAGCTATTCGCATAATCACCACTGAGGATGTTCAGAAGGCTTGTGATCAATTGCTCGAAATTTTTTCGAATACATCCGGGTTGGATGGAAGGGTGAGTATTGAAGTAGATCCACGGCTTGCCCATGAGGAGGTTGCTACGGTTCTTCAGGCTCGTGAACTGTGGAGCCAAGTGAGTAGGCCAAACCTGTTCATCAAAGTTCCGGCAACCCAGGCGGGCTTACCCGCCATCACGACTTTGATTCGTGAGGGGATATCAGTGAACGTGACCCTGATTTTCTCGTTAGAGAGGTATCGAGAGGTTTTGTTGGCCTATATCGAAGGACTCGAAGAGCGAATTTCAGATGGCAAGCCCTTGAGCGGAATCGCATCTGTTGCATCTTTCTTCGTCAGCCGAGTGGATAGCGCTATTGATCCCCTACTTGACGCGATGAAGGATCCTGCGGCAAAGAGTCTGCGAGGCAGAGCCGCTGTAGCGAATGCGCGATTGGCCTATCAAATTTTCGAAGAGATTAGTAGCTCGGATCGATGGCAGAGAATCGCGCTCTCAGGTGGAGCGCTCCAAAGACCGCTCTGGGCATCTACTGGAGTGAAAGATAAAGCCTACGATCCAGCAAAGTATGTGGTCGAATTGGTAGCACCTGACACAGTGAACACTATGCCTGAGGGGACCATTCACGCTGCACGTGCATTCTCAGGCTCGATTGCAAACTCAATTACTGGAACCTATGCCGAATCTAACCAGATTTTCAATCAGCTTGCCGAGTTGGGCATCTCTTACGATGCGGTGGTGAAAGAACTTGAGCGAGATGGGATTGCAAAATTCAATGATGCCTGGGAAGCGCTCATCGCGACCATATCGGCGCAATTATGAGTCAATACTCACTCGCGCAATTGTGTGAAGCAAACGAAAGACTTGCGAGGGCAGATATCTCCCTGTGGGGTGCACAAGCCCAACCGATCGCCCAAGATCGTCTGGGGTGGATTGGACTTCCAGAGAAATCACGAGAGTTACTTCCTGCCCTTGATGCGCTGTCGGCATGGGCACGCGCTGCTCAGATTGGCCGAATAGTCCTTTCAGGCATGGGTGGATCCTCACTTGCTCCCGAAGTCATTGCCACTCACTACGGGCGGGAATTGTTGGTATTAGATTCAACTCATCCTGCGGACGTGGCAGAGGTGATTAATGCCGATCCAACACAGACGCTCTTCATCATCTCATCGAAATCTGGTGAGACAATTGAAACTCTCTCTCATCTGAAAGCAATCCAGGCGTGCCTTCAAGAGGGTGGATTGCCTATTGAAAACCATGTTGTCGTGATCTCTGATCCTGGTTCACCGCTACTTGCATGGGCGGATGAAAATCACGTTCGTTCCTTTGCCGGTCAGGCGAATGTAGGTGGACGTTTCAGTGCACTATCAATCTTTGGTTTATTACCGGCATCACTCATAGGCGTAGATTGCGCAGTGCTTCTGGATGATGCTGCGGATATGCGCGAAGAACTGCAACAATCTGGAGGAGAAAATCTAGCGATTCAACTCACTCAAGAAATCCTTGCTCATGCACCCTACTTGGTCTTACCTGATCAACCTTTCAGCGATTGGGTGGAGCAATTAGTTGCAGAGTCCACTGGCAAAGAAGGGCGTGGAATCATTCCCGTTAAGGGGGCGCAACAGGATGTCAGTGACATGGTGCGAAAGGCCAGCGCCCTTGCGTTAGGAGCCTCATTCTATTTGTGGGAGTGGACCGTGGCGCTTCTTGGTTCTGCTCTTGAGGTTAACCCCTTTGACCAACCTGACGTTGCTCGCGCCAAAAGTGCGACCAGTAAAGCCCTCACTGCAGGTGGCACCTTTGCGCATCATATGGTCCAGACCACTCAAGGAGCGCTTGCCTTTATCGATCAAAAATTTACTCACCCAGGCGGGTATATCGGGGTGCTCGCTTTTGTACCCATGCGCGATAGTGAGATTGGCCGCACTATGCATGAAATTCGTCAGGGCTTACAGGATAGGTTCCGCGCTCTCGATAAAAAAGTGACATTTGGATATGGACCGCGCTATCTCCACTCCACTGGTCAATGCCATAAAGGCGGCCCAGCATTTGGCTCATTTTTGATCATCACTCTTGATGGCGGTGAAAGAGGAGGTGTAGAGGATTTTCCTATTCCTCAAGAGAGGTATTCTTTTGGCGAACTTCTTCGAGCTCAAGCGCTAGGAGATTGTGAGGTGTTGACCGAGATTGGTCGGCAGGTAGTCCATGCTCATCTGACACGCGATGAGCTAACGAGATTTAGTCAATCTCTCCGCGTAACTTCTTAAGGGCCTCTTCGAGAAGCGCTGCACCTTCGGTGGCTGAACGTCGCTCTTTCACATAAGCGAGATGGGTTTTATATGGCTCATTCTTGATCGGCTTTGGTGGAGAGGATTTATCTCGTCCCGCTGGAAAACCACAGCGCGGGCAATCCCACTCATCAGGAGGAGTTACTGTGCCATCGTCAGCGAAAGATGGACGGGTCTCATGACCGTTTGCACACCAATACGAGATGCGAAAGCGCGCAATCGCCTCACCACGTTCTGCCTCACCCATAGGTCCAGCGCCAACACGGCTACCTCTAATTGCACTTCCACTCATTGCAGATCCTCTCGTGAACTCCTACTAACCCTTTAACAACAAGCCGAGCGCGACTATTCCGGCAAACCAGAGCCCACCCACGATGATGGTGAGACGATCAAGGTTTCGCTCAACGACCGATGAACCACCGTAGGTCGACGAGACCCCACCGCCGAAGAGATCCGATAATCCACTTCCTTTGCCCTTATGGAGTAGGACCAGCAAGATCATCAACGCGCTGGTGAGGATGAGGAAGATGGAAAGACCGAGAACCATTGCGACTCCTAGGATGTGGGCCTTAAGGATACCGGTTAAAACTTGTGGAACTTCGCTATTTTGGCGAACTCTTCGGGGTCAAGGCTCGCCCCACCCACCAGAACCCCATCAACGTCAGCGCAGGCCATGATCTCCTTGATTAGGGAAGCCTTGACCGAACCTCCATAAAGGATTCGAATCTGGCTTGCTACGGGCCCATTGGCAAGCTTGGCCACGCGACTACGGATTGCAAGGCTCATCTCTTGGGCATCCTCAGCGGTTGCACTCTTTCCAGTACCTATTGCCCAAATGGGCTCGTATGCAATTACGCACTTCTTCACTTGAGCTGGAGTAATGCCAGCCAACGACTCGTTAAGTTGTCCAACAACAAATTCCACATGCCCGCCCCCGTTACGAATCTCGCTACTCTCACCAACACAGAGAATTGGCGTGAGACCATGCGATAGCGCCGCTTTGACTTTGCTATTCACAACGCTATTACTTTCGTTGTGGTGAGTACGCCGCTCAGAATGTCCAACGAGAACAAAGGTGCAACCGAGTTTAGCCAACATGGCACCTGAGATATCCCCGGTATATGCCCCCGAAGGGAATGGCGAAAGATCTTGCGCGCCGTAAAGGAGTTGGAGGCGATCACCATCTATTAATGTCTGTACCGAGCGAATATCAACAAATGGCGGCAAGAGTGCAACATCACTGACTTCATAATCCTTCTCATTAAGAAGGAAAGCCAACTTTTGAGTGACTGCGATTGCTTCGAGATGATTGAGGTTCATCTTCCAATTTCCAGCAATTAGAGGTTTTCGCTCAGCGCTGGTGGGTTGCTCGGGGTAGTGAGTATCTGCTGTCATGAACTCTCCAATACTTTGATGCCGGGTAATTCTTTGCCCTCGAGGAACTCAAGTGAGGCTCCCCCGCCGGTAGAGATGTAACCGAATTGCTCATCATCAAAGCCCAAGAGTCGAATGGCAGCGGCCGAATCACCACCGCCAATGACACTTAGCCCAGGAAGTTGCGCGAGGGATTGGGCGATTACCCGAGTTCCGTTGGCGAATGCTGGAAACTCGGAGACCCCCATAGGTCCATTCCAAAAAACAGTTCGGCAGTTCTCAAGCGCCTTTGCATACCGTGTAGCGCTCACTGGTCCTATATCCAATCCGATCTGATCGGATGGAATCGAATCCACGGAGACCGTTGATGCCGGAGAGTCTGCTGCGAATGCGGGCGCAATTACTACATCTTCAGGCAACAACAATGTGACCCCGCGCTCCTTTGCTCGCGAGATCAATTCACGGACTTGAGGAATCAGCTCTCGATCAACGAGTGATTTACCAATCTCCTTATCAAGCGCTGCAAGAAAGGTAAATGCCATTCCGCCGCCGATAGCCAAAATATCCACGCGATCTAAAAGATTACTAATGACGCCGATCTTGTCTGAAACTTTTGCTCCACCAAGAATCACACCATAAGGTCGATCAGGATCGGTCGCTAAGGTATTGAGGATTCGCATCTCCGCATAGATCAATCGTCCTGCGCAATGCGGCATCAATTGCGGTAGGTCAAAGACAGAGGCGTGTTTGCGATGAACCGCGCCGAATCCATCACCCACATATATATCCCCTAGTGTGGCTAATTCTCGTGCAAAGATTGCACGCTCACGATCATCTTTACTCGTCTCTGCCGAGAAGAAGCGAATGTTCTCGAGAAGTACGACTGTCCCTGGACGCGCATCGGCAAGTTGTTTTGCCTCTGCGATATCAGAGGCACAGGAGACAACATCCTTTAACAACTCACCAAGGCGATTAGCAACTGGAGTCAGGGAAAATTCAGGCGCAAACCCCTCCTTGGGGCGGCCAAGATGCGCCAAGATGACGATCGAGCGGCACTTCTCTCGAATTATCTCGATTGTCGGCAGCGATGCCACGATTCGACCAGGATCGGTGATCTGGCCATTCTTGATGGGCACATTCAAATCACAGCGAAGTATCACTCGCTTATCTGTGAAATCAAAGGACTCTAGCGTTTGCATAGGGTCAATCGTGACTACTTAGAGCGTTCGACCGACGAAAGAGACTAAATCAACTAGGCGATTGGAATAGCCCCACTCATTGTCATACCAACCCACAACCTTTGCGCTCTTGCCGATTACCTTGGTCAACTGGCTATCGACGATGCATGAGTGTGGGTTAGTGACGATGTCGGCGGAGACGATGGGATCTTCGGTGTACTCCAAGATTCCCTTGAGTGGTCCTTGCGCAGCAGCCTTAAGCGCTGCATTGATTTCTGCAGCAGATACCTCTCGAGAGAGTTCGACGTTTAAATCTGTCACAGAACCGACTGGAACGGGAACTCGCATTGCATACCCATCCATCTTTCCCTTGAGCTCTGGCAGAACCAAGCTAATTGCCTTTGCCGCGCCAGTACTACTTGGAATGATGGATGTAGCGGCTGCACGTGCGCGCCTGAGATCTTTATGAGGGAAATCTAGGATTACTTGGTCATTGGTGTAGGCATGAATTGTTGTCATCATGCCCCGTTCGATTCCAAAGTTATCTTGCAGGACTTTTGCCATTGGAGCCAGACAATTTGTAGTGCATGATGCGTTCGAAATAATCGTGTGCTTGCCTGGATCGTATTTCTCGTGGTTGACGCCCATAACAATAGTGACGTCTTCATCGGTAGCTGGCGCGCTGATGATGACTTTCTTTGCCCCTCCGATGAGATGCTTCTTTGCCTGTTCACCTTTGGTAAAAATTCCCGTGGACTCAATCACTATTTGCGCTCCAACTGATGACCAGGCAAGTGCTCCTGGATCGCGCTCTGCAAAGACCTTAATGGTCTTTCCATCTACCGTTATCGAATTCTCAGTGTGCGAGACGCCCTTGCCGAGTGGTCCAAGAATGGAATCGTATTTAAGAAGGTGAGCCAGAGTCGCGGTATCCGTGAGGTCATTGATTGCCACTATCTCAATAGCATTACGGGCAGATTCAGATGCGAGAACTGCTCGGAAAAAATTTCGACCGATACGTCCAAATCCATTGACGCCCACTTTGATTCTGTTATCCATCGCTATCCATCCTTACGTTAACAAATCGGGGCTGATTCCCGATTCAGTATCTGGTATTCCCATCTCTGCTGCCCGTTTATCCGCCATTGCAAGAAGTCTTCGAATTCGCCCTGCGATTGCATCCTTGGTCATGGGTGGATTTGCCAATGAGCCCAATTCCTCAAGACTGGCCTGACCGTGTTCTATTCTCAGTCGCCCTGCTTCGAGTAGATGGTCAGGAATCTCCACTCCTAAAATTTCAATTGCTCGTTGCACTCGCGCTGACGCTGCAACAGCAGCACGGGCTGAGCGTCGTAAATTCGCATCGTCGAAATTAGCCAAGCGATTAGCAGTGGCGCGTACCTCTCGTCGCATCCGCCGCTCTTCCCAAGCAAGAACGCTTTCGTGCGCTCCCATTAAAGTAAGCAGTGCCCCGATTGCATCACCATCGCGCACCACGACACGGTCGACACCGCGCACCTCTCGTGCTTTTGCAGTGATACCCAATCGTCGCGCAGAGCCAACGAGAGCCAGCGCTGCTTCAGGACCAGGAGCAGTAATCTCAAGGGCTGAAGAACGTCCGGGTTCGGTAAGTGATCCATGAGCAAGGAATGCACCACGCCATGCTGATTCAGCATCGCACTTGGCTGCGGAAACTATCTGTGGCGGTAATCCCCGCACTGGACGACCATTTCCATCAATGAGTCCAGTCTGTCTGGCAAGGGCTTCGCCCGTCCCGGCTACCCGCAAGACATAGCGACTGCCTTTACGTAATCCTCCAGGGGTGAGCACAGTGAGATCGCTATCGTGTCCGTAGACTTCGGAAATATCTTTCCGTAATCGACGAGCGCTCTGCGCAGTATCTAACTCAACTTCTACGACCACTCTTCCAGCAGTGATATGAAGTCCACCGGCAAAACGTAGGAGCGCTGAGACTTCAGCCTTTCGACAACATGGTTTGGAGATTGCCAAGCGACTTAACTCGTCTTTAACGGTAGCGGTCATTGCCATCTGCTGAAGATCCCCCTCTCCTGATCGCTAGAAAAATCATCCTGGCTCACCGATACTCAGCTCTTGGCCATGATGTCACGCAAAGCCGAAACTACCTTTTTTGGGTCGTGCTGGTCGCTAGTTGGCGCGTGGGCTAAGTCACGAACCTCTAAGCGAGCCCCCAATGAGGCGACATATTCGACCAATTCATTTGTGAGAATACTCGGGTCGGCAAGGATCACATCGAAGGGAACCTCTGGGGCATGCTGGCGAAGAAACGCTAGCCGCCCCTGCGCGCCAATCTGCGCTGCCTCATCGCCCGGGTGCGGTGAGGTGAGATTGAGTAAGAGGAGTTTGCGCGCCTGTGTATGCGCGAGGGCAGCTCTAGTCTCTGGTAGGAGCAGATGTGGCAACACACTTGAATACCAGGAGCCTGGGCCCAGGGTCACCCACTCTGCTCGTTCGATGGCTGCGAGCGCTTGCGGATGAGTGGGGGGCGAATCAGGGATGAGTCGCACATGATCGATGACTCCACGCGCGAGCGCGACAGCGCTCTGTCCACGAACTATCTCTACCTTCTCTCCGCCGTCAACTCGGGTTCGTACCTGCGCTTGAATCTCCAAGGGTTGCGAAGACATAGGCAATACTCGTCCCACCACGCGAAGAAGTTGAGCAACTTTCGCCAAACCCACAACTGGGTCCTCATGAATTTCCCACAAGGCAGTGAGTAGCAGATTTCCTACGCTATGACCGTCGAGATCACCCTCACTAGAGAAACGGTGTTGCAGAACATGAGCCCATCCTCTTCCCCACTCGTCATCGGAGCAGAGCGCAGCAAGGGCCATCCGTAAATCTCCTGGGGGCATGACGCCAAACTCAGCGCGCAACCGTCCACTAGAGCCACCATCGTCGGCAACAGTGACAAGGGCAGTGATATCAGTGGTGATTTCTCGAAGCGCTGTCAGTATGGCAGCAAGTCCATGTCCACCGCCCATCGCGACGACAGGAATCTTTAAATCTACGCTCATCACTTACCCTCGATCAACATCTCGATGTTGAAGGTGCACATCCATTCCTATATTTTCAAGTCTCTTCGCAACTTCTTGGGTAACTGCAACGCTTCGATGTCTTCCTCCCGTGCACCCAAAAGCGATGGTGATATAGCGCTTTCCTTCAGTAAGAAATCCGGAACTTGCACCAGTAAATAGGGTGATGAAGTCTTTGATGAACGCTTCCGTTGCCGTGTGATTCAATACTGCATCCGAGACTAGTTGCTCTCGTCCACTCATCGCTTGTAGCGCTGGATTCCAATGTGGGTTTGGGATAAATCGGCAATCTAGAGTGAAATCTGCATCGTAAGGAATTCCGTACTTGTATCCGAATGATAGTAACGAGATGTGCAGCGCCCGTTCGCTCTCGCTGGAGAAAGTCTGATCTACCTTAAGTGCAAGCTGATGGACATTAAGGGAGGAAGAATCGATAACAATCTCCGCCTCGGCACGCAGGTTTCGGAGCAGTTCTCGTTCTCGCGCAATGCCATCGACTATTCGATCATCTCCCTGTAGCGGATGTGGACGTCGAGTGGACTCATATCTCCGCACTAGTACCTCATCATGGGAATCTAAGAAGAGTATTCGAACGCTATCGCCATTGTTCCGCAGCGCTTTGATTCCCGCAGCTAACTCGGTGGAGAATTCCATGCTTCGCACATCGATGACAACTGCCACCTTTTCGCGCTCCTCGCGAAGTTCATTTACAAGAGGAAAGAGCATCGTCGCTGGAAGATTGTCGACGACATACCATTGATGATCTTCCAGAACGTGAGCCGCGGTGGATCGTCCGGCGCCACTCATTCCGGTAATCACAACCACATCCATCTGATCACCCGCCTCTCCAAAATTTCCAGCCTGGTCACACTTCCGGCTCCACTACCTTTTCACTACTGTCAAGGATCTCTCCCGTGGCGGTATCTACGCCAGTAAGCGCATCAGGTTCTGTTGCGAGAGAATGGGCAATATGGGCGGCAATCTTCGGCCCAATACCCGTAAGCGCTGCAATCTCGTCGACCCCCGCAGCGCGAATTTTCGCCACCGAGCCAAAATGGTCGATAAGCGTCTTTCTCCGAACTGCTCCTAGGCCATCAATTTCCTCAAGAATCGAAGCTAACCCCTCTTTTGAGCGCTTGCTGCGATGGTAGGTGTTCGCAAATCGATGCGCCTCATCTCGAATCCTTTGAAAGAGGTAGAGCGCCTCACTATTGCGCGGGAAGATGATGGGGTCTTTGGCATTGGGCAACCAGACTTCTTCAAATCGCTTTGCTAAACCACATAAGAAGATATCTCGACCTTCTAATACTTCAGCGGCAGCATTGACTTGAGGTTTGCCACCATCAACGATGATCAATTGTGGTGGATAGGCGAACTTCACCTTGCTTCGATCAATCTCGTTCTCATCGATTATCTCCTCATCCATGCGCGCCAACCGACGAGAGAGAACTTGTTTCATCGCCGCCACATCATTGGGTTTGCCTGTTTCGCTGTGAATGCTAAAGCGCCGATAATCGGATTTCTTTGCCATTCCATCTTCGAATACGACCATGGATGCGACAATCTGGCTGCCCTGCATATTTGCGATATCAAAACACTCGATACGAAGCGGAGCCTGGTCC
>SXGQ01235973.1_pt1 | contig 25472 bp, 23 predicted proteins | sample 3178371 | NCBI WGS metagenome assembly SXGQ01 (sample SAMN11356859, study PRJNA531348) | freshwater metagenome | isolation source: freshwater sample F1-20 | place: China: Fuxian Lake, Yuxi | collected 2017-12-25 | reverse complement strand
GCCATGGAAGCGCTCTACCAACTGAGCTATAGCCCCGTATGAGGTGACGAAACTCTAGCGCAGCGACCAACGATTCCCCACGGCGAGTCAGACCGCCGGAGACTTCCAGTCGACCTTGGGGACGTCCTTGTAGAGGCGTTCGATCTCGTAGTAGCGGCGCGTCTCTTCGGCAAAAACGTGAACGACGACGTCGCCGTAGTCGACGAGCACCCACAGTTGCTCGCTCATGCCTTCCGTGCGCAGCGGTGATCGACCGTGGGTCTCACGGATACGGGCGGTCACTTCGTCGGCAACCGTCGCCACGAGACGGCGGTTGCTTGCGCTTGTGAGGACGAAGAACTCGGTGATCGACAGCACGTCTCCGACGGCGATGACGAGAACGTCGTCAGCCTTCTTGTCGTCGGCAATACGTGCAATCTCGACGGCGAGGTCGCGGGAGTCGATGTCGATCACTGTTCACCTGCTGTCGTGGTGGTGGTGGAAGCGGAAATCAGCGCGTCGGCGGGATTGGCGCGAACGAAGTTCTCGAAGTCGAAACCAAGGGTCAAACGCAGGTCGACACCCTCCACCGGAACCTTCTGGCGATGTATTTCCATGGCGCCGAGCACCGACGCGTAGCCGGCGACTTCCGACTCGAGGGCGACGTCCGCGATGGCGGCAATGGTGGCCTGCTGGGGTGGATCGGCGACCTCACGAATGAGGACGATGTTGACCCCGAGCGACATGAACCGCAGGACCGCCTCGCGCGTGATCGCTGCGTCGTTGAATGGGCTGTCGATCTGCACGTTGATCGACGCAAGAAGCGAGGACACCGACGACGGCACGACGCTGGCGGTGACGAGAATGATTTCGGCGCGGTCGAGTGCGTACCAATCGAGGCCGTTCGGGTTCGCGTCGCCTTGCTCGACTGCCGTGCCGGCGAACTGCCACACCTGCACCTGACCCGCGAGAAGGCGGTCGATTAACCCCTTCATGTCGATCGTCGGCGCACCCAAGGCAGCCGACGTCGTGTCGCCCGCAATGACGCCCGTCGACGTCGTCGTCAAGTCGATCTGAGGGTTGCGTTGGCTGGCCCCCACCCCCACCCACAACGACTTGAGCAGCGGAAGACGGTCGGCCTCGGCGGCGTTCGGTTCGATCGCCGCGAGAGCTTTGGCAACCTGCTCGGCAGTGATCGACTGGCGACCCGCCGACAAGACGTCGGTGACGACTCCCCCGAGGACGCCTTTCACCGGGCGGTCGAACTCGACGGTGACGTTGGTGATCGACGCCAGCAAAGGCGCCAAATCACCCGCGGTGACTGCGGCGCTCGTCGCGAACGTGACGTTCAACAAACCCTCGACGTCGCCGGTGAGCGCGGCGATTCCACCCGCCAGGTACGAGTCGTAGAGACGCCGCGGCGTTTCCCCCTCGCCGACGATCGCTGCGGAGGTGACGGGAATCGACACGACGGTTCCGCCGATGCCGCCCGGGGCGAGTGCGAACATCTGCAGAGAAGCGAGCAAACCGCCCGCGTCGACAACGGCGAGCAGCGCAGCAGGGGTGGAAGGAATGCGCACGACGTCGGATGCGTCGACGCTGTCGCCATCTGTGGAGTTGAGAAGAGAGTTCGCTGAGAGCACGAGACCCGACGGCAACATCAGTGCGCCGACGAGACCGCACACGAGCGCCCATGTCGTACGGCGCCGGCGACGCGATTCAATTGCCGTCACAGTTGCGCACCGACACGCAGGCCGTAGAGCCCGCGCTTTCGGATGATGGCAACGACCGGCTCTGAAACGAGATAGTCGAGCGGCCTGCCATCGGTGATGCGACAACGCAGGTCCGTGCTCGATACTTCGAGACGCGGCACTTCGACGCGTCGCCAGTCGAACTCGCTCGGCAAGTCGATCGGCGCGCCGGGTCGGTCGACGACGACAAGAGTCGACATGGACGCGACTTCGTCGACGCGCTCCCACGTGAGGATGTTCGTTGCGGCGTCGTCGCCCACGATGGTGAAGAAACGTGCACCGGGATGCTTGATGCCGAGAGACTTCAACGTGTCGGCCGTGTAGCTGGGTCCACCTCGTTCGATCTCATCGGCCCCGGCTTCCAGACCATCGACGCCGGCCACGGCGGCCTGCACCATCGCCAGACGATCGGCGGCGGGTGACACGGTGCGCGCGCCGGTTTTCTGCCAGGGGTCGTTCGCGACCATCAGAATCACGAGGTCGAGCGACAGCGCGTGGCGGACGTTGATGGCAGTCACCAAATGCCCCAGATGCGGCGGGTCGAAGGTTCCGCCGAAGAGGCCAATTCGCAAGGGCACGAGGTCGAAGTCTACGACTTAAAACTTTCAGAAATACCGAAAAAGCCTTGCGGTGTAAGGCTTGGCAGTTTTTTGTCCCGCACCCCTTAACAGGGTCACATCCTTTTGCTATAGTGACCGATCCTCTACATGGTTCGGATGCGAATTCCAACCTGACCCCCAAAAATCCCCCCTATCAACCTCTTGAAAACCTCTTGGATTCGTGCGCTCTCGATCCAAGTACCCCGACAGAGCGACCTCCGCAACCCACACTGACAACCCACCCACAAAGAACACGGATCGACACATGAACGACGCAATTGGTCTCTATCTCAATGACATCGGCAAGGTTGCTCTTCTGACCGCAGAAGATGAGCGCACGCTCTCGAAGGCCATCGAAAAGGGCCGCGAATCTGCCGCTCGTCTCGCCGCCGGCGAGCGTTCTGCGCTGCTGCGCAAGGACATGAAGGCTGCCGCTGCCGCCAAGGATCGCTTCATTCGCGCCAACCTGCGCCTTGTGGTGTCGATCGCACGTCGCTATCCCCTGCCTCAGGGTATGGACCTTCTCGATCTCATTCAGGAAGGAAACCTCGGCCTCGAACATGCCGTCGACAAGTTCGACTGGCGCCGCGGCTTCAACTTCTCGACGTACGCGACGTTCTGGATCCGTCAGGCCATCGGTCGTGCACTCGACCAGAAGGCATCGCTGATCCGTATCCCCGGTGACCGCTCGGCCAGCCTGCGCGCTGCCCTGCGCCAGTCGTCGGGCGATGGCGAGAACCTCGACGCCGGCAACGCCGAACTGCACCGCCTCACCACCCCGGTGTCGCTCGACAAGACCGTCGGCGACGATGGCGACGCCACGCTGGGCGACCTCATGGACAACGGCCAGGGCACGCCCGAAGACGCGGTCATGGCGTTGGTCGATGGCGAACTGCTGAACGAACTCCTCGGCACGCTCGACGAGCGCGCCCGCTACGCAGTCGAGGCCCGCTTCGGCCTGCTCGACGGCGAGCGCAAGTCCTTTCGCGAGGTCGGCGAGGCCCTCGGCGTCACGGCGGAAGCCGCACGCCGCCTGGTCAGCCGCGCCGTAATTGGCCTGCGCGAGGACGCGGAGCGCATCTACGCTGCGTAGCCCATGGCACGCACTTGGTCTCCCGACTCCTGGCACGGCCTTGTCGCCGAGCAACAGCCGGCGTGGCCCGATGCCGGCGATCTTGACCGTGCCCTGAAACAAATCGGCTCGCTGCCGCCGCTGGTTTTCGCCGGAGAGGCACGCAGTCTGCAGTCCGCCCTCGGTCAGGTGGCGGCCGGCAACGCGTTCTTGCTGCAAGCCGGCGACTGTGCGGAGAGTTTCGAAGAGTTCTCGGCCAACAACATCCGTGAAAAATTGCGCGTCATCCTGCAGATGGCAGTCGTGCTGACGTACTCGCTCGGCGTTCCGGTGGTGACGGTCGGTCGCATGGCGGGCCAATTCGCCAAGCCGCGCTCGCAGCCTTTCGAGCGAGTCGGTGACACCGACATTCCGTCGTTCCGCGGTCACATCGTGAACGACCCCTCACCCACCGATGCGGCGCGCCGGCCCGACCCCGAGCGCCTCGTGCAGGCGTATCACCAGTCGGCCAGCACACTGAACCTTCTGCGCGCTTTCACCAAGGGAGGCTTTGCGCATCTCAACCGTGTGCATGCATGGACACAAGAGTTCATCGAGAGCTCACCCGAGGGCCAGCGTTATCAGGCGCTCGCCACCGAGATCGAAAATGCACTCGCCTTCATGCGTGCGTGCGGCATCGACACTGAGAACAATCCGGCTCTGCACCAAGTCGATGTGTTCACGTCGCACGAAGCTCTGATCCTCGGCTACGAAGAAGCACTGACGCGCCGTGACTCACTCACCGGTGATTGGTATGACTGCTCGGCGCACATGCTGTGGATCGGCGAGCGCACACGTCAGTTGGACGGTGCGCACGTCGAGTTCCTGCGTGGAGTCGGCAACCCCATCGGTTGCAAGATCGGCCCCGCCGCAACCCCCGAGTTCGTTCTCGAACTGTGCCAAATGTTGAATCCCGCACGCATCCCGGGTCGCCTCACCTTGATTTCGCGCATGGGCGCAGACAACGTGGAGGACAAACTGCGCCCCCTCCTTCGTGCCGTGCACGATTCGGGCCACCCCGTCGTGTGGGCATGTGACCCCATGCACGGAAACACCTTCACCTCGACGACGGGTCGCAAGACCCGCCACCTCGACCACGTCGTTGCGGAGATCGCGGGCTTCGTCCGTGCACACCGCGCCGAACACACCTGGCCGGGCGGCATCCACGTCGAGTTGACGGGTGACGACGTCACCGAATGTCTCGGTGGGTCGCATGCGCTGTCCGACGAAGACCTCGACGACCGTTACCAAACCGTGTGCGACCCACGCCTCAACGGTCGTCAAAGCGTCGACCTCGCATTCCGTGTCGCCGAGCTCATTCGTTCTAACCTGAACTAATCGAAGCATTCGGCCACCTCTCTCGCTGGCCAGTCGAGTTCGCTGCCGTCGCGGTGATCGACCGGCACGGCACGGTTCACACCCACGGCGACACCAGCCGAACCGTGCGCATCGCATCGGTGAGCAAGCTCTTCGCCGCCTGGGCCACGATGATCGCGGTCGAGGAGGGCACGGCCGCACTCGACGGACCGTTCGGCCAGGATGGCTGCACCGTAAGACATCTTCTCGCCCACGCCGGTGGCTATTCATTCGACGGCATCAACCCGATCACGTCCCCGGCGCGCAAGCGCATCTACTCGAACACTGGAATCGAGATGCTCGCCACGCACGTTGGTGACCGTTCGGGACTCGACTTTGCCGATTACCTTCGTCAGGCTGTTTGCGAACCCCTCGACTTGCACAACACCGCACTCGAAGGTTCTGCCGCCAAGGACGTCGTCAGCAACATCCACGACTGCGCACGCTTTGCCGCGGAGCTGCGACGCCCCACGCTCCTCGCCCCTGAAACCGTTCGCGTGATGACCACCGTGCAATTCCCCACTCTCGAGGGCGTCGTCCCCGGCCTCGGACGATTCGATCCGTGCCCATGGGGTCTCGGCCCGGAGATTCGCGGCATGAAGGAACCCCACTGGACCGCTCCGTCGGGTTCGGCGGCGACGTGGGGGCACTTCGGCGGTACCGGTACGTTTCTGTGGGTCGACCCCGTGGCAGACGTGGCCTGCGTGATGCTGTCGAACCGCGACTTCACCGAGTGGGGCATGGAGTTCTGGCCTTCATTCAACGATGCCGTTCTTGCCGAAGCGGGACGTCGTGGCTGAGCCGTTACGGACATCGGGCTCCACGACAGATCATGCGAGAGCAACGCTCAGCGTTCTGATGTTCGCATCGGGCGCGACCGCGGTGTCGAACAGCATCATTTTCGCGGCACTGGGTGATCTGCAGGACACATACGGATTCGCCGACTTCGGTCTCGGCCTGATCGCCGGCATCGGCTTCCTCGTCGGTCTCCTCACCCAGGTTTTCGTTGCTCCACTCGCTGACTTGTACAAGCCCAAGACGCTGATGGTGACGGGTCTCGCCTTTGCTGCCGTTGGCTCGCTCGTCTTTGCAGTCGGCGACACACTGTGGCAGTTCGTCATCGGTCGAGCGATCGTAGGGGTTTCCTTCGGCTGTACGCAGCCGGCCGCTCGCGCCATCGCCGCCAACCTCGACAAGTCACGCGCGGCCGAACGACTCGGAAAGCTTGCCGGGGTCGAAACTGCCGGAATCGTCGGCGGCCCTTTCGTCGGCGGCATCATGCTCGACCCACTCGGCCTGCGCTGGACATTCATCGTCTTCGCAATCGTGGCATTGGTGGCCTCGCTGACTCTCGCCGCCAAGCCGCTTCCCACGCTGCCCTCGTCGGGCCAGTCGCGACGCATCAGCCTGACACTGCTTCGGTACCCCGGCGTACGCACGGTGGCCCTCACCACGATGAGTCTCTACTTACCGATCGGCGTGTACGACGCCCTCTGGGATCGTTACCTCACCGATCGCGGTGCATCGAACTTCGTCGTTGGCCTGTCGTTCCTCCTCTACGGAATTCCATTTATTCTGCTGGCCCGAGTCGGTGGTCGCTTGGCTGACAAGTGGGGGGCCCTTCGCACCGCCCTCTATGCGATCTTCATTCTTGCGCCGATCGTGGCGGGCTACGGCGTCGCCGCGACCCCACTGGCAATCATCATCGTGTCGGTTGTCGAAGGCGTCGTGCAGGCAGTGACGATCCCCGCATCCCAGGCGAGCATGTCGCAGGTTGCCCCCGAAGGCCGCGCGGCTGCTGCACAGGGCCTGTCCGGTGGGGCAAATCTGGTCGGTGCGGCTGCAACCGCATTCGTCAGCCCGTGGATCTATGGCGCGCACGGACCCGTTTGGGCGTTCGGCGTCATCGCTGCGGCGATGTTGTCGTTTTCGCTCATCGCCCAAACCATGGCGCGGCGATACAAACTGATCTAGATCAGCTGAGCCGTTCGATGATCATCGCCATGCCCTGGCCGCCGCCGACGCACATCGACTCGAGGCCGAATGTCTTGTCTTCGTGCTGCAGGCCGTTGATCAACGTCGACATGATGCGTGCGCCCGTCATGCCGAAAGGGTGACCCAGGGCGATAGCGCCCCCGTGCACGTTCAACTTGTCGATCGGGATACCGAGGTGCTTCGCCGAAGGAATCACCTGCGCCGCAAAAGCTTCATTGATCTCGACGAGGTCGATGTCGTCGATCGTCATTTTCGCGCGCTTGAGAGTCTGACGAATCGCCTCGATCGGACCCAGTCCCATGATTTCGGGGTTCAAACCAGAGACACCCGAAGCGACAATACGTGCGAGCGGTGTGATGCCCAACTGCTTCGCCTTCGTGTCGCTCATCACCATCACGGCAGCGGCACCGTCGTTCAGCGGACAGGCGTTACCGGCGGTGATTTCACCGTCGGGTCGGAACGCGGGCTTCAGATTCGCCAGGCCTTCGGCCGTTGTTCCGTCGCGGGGGCCATCGTCCTTCGACACCACGGTGCCGTTGGAAAGGGTGACGGGCGTGATTTCGCGTTCGAAAAATCCATTGTTCTGGTTCGCAACGGCGAGCTGCTGCGAGCGTGCACCGAATTCGTCCATCTCGCGGCGCGTGACACCCTCGACCTCGCGGACGTTCTCGGCCGTCTGACCCATCGCGATGTAGATGTCGGGCAGACCCTGAGGAGGTGTCCACGCGGCTTGACCACCTTCCGAACGCTGCTTGGTGCGCTTGCCTGCATCGGTGAACACCGCGTTCGGCGCAGAATCACTGGCTCCGGCTCCGTAGCGACTGACGCATTCGACACCTGCGGCGATGAAGCAGTCGCCCTCGCCCGAACGGATGGCATGTGCCGCCATGCGGATGGTCTGCAGGCTCGACGAGCAATAACGATTCACCGTCACGCCCGGCACGTTGTCGAGGCCTGCAAGAATGGCAACGACGCGAGCGATGTTGAAGCCCTGCTCGCCGGCCGGCTGGCCGCACCCCATCATCAGGTCTTCAATGTCGCCGGCCTTCACCTGCGGGACTTTGGCCATCACGGCTTTCACCATCTGGGCGGACAGATCATCGGGTCGCATGTCGACGAGCGAACCCTTGAAGGCGCGGCCGATAGGGCTACGGGTGGTTGCGACGATGACGGCCTCGGCCATGATTTCCCCCTGTGATGACGACTGAGTCGTCAAAAACCCTACTCACCCCGCGGGTTCTCGGCGCGTGGCGGCGCAGATTATGCGCGTTTTTGCGCCGAGATCACTCTCGCGAGCTCCTCTCGCTGGAGCGGGTCGTGCAGATTCAACAGGCCCGCGTACCACCGCAGTCCACGAGCCGTACCGACGACCCTCACGGGCACGCGCTCGCCAAGGTCGTGGCCGAACTCAGTCGGCACGTCCACGCGCTCGATCCCCGCATCGAAGAGCTCGTCCTCGGTCGCCTCGAGTTCTCCTCCTGACATCAGGTACGTCCCTGCATCGACGAAGAAAGTGAACTCGATCGTGCGAATCCGGGGAAGGGCTTCGTGGTCGTTCTCCACGAGCGAATAATCTCACGACATGTCGACACAGGCCTCACCGTTGCCCAAGGTTCCCATCTCGGACATCAACCTCTCCAACCCGGAGTTCTGGCTGCAGGATCGCGCTTGGCGCCACGGTGCTTTCAAAACCCTGCGCGACGAGTCTCCGTACCACTTCTTCGAGGAATGGGAATTCGAGAACTCACCGATTCCCCGCGGGCCCGGGTACTTCGCCCTGACCCGCCACGACGACATCTGGCATGTGAGTCGTCACCCCGAACTGTTCTGCAGTGGCAAGGGCTCGAACATCGGCGACCTCACCGTGGAACTGAACGAGTTTTTCGGCTCGATGATCAACATGGACGACCCAAAGCACTTCCGTCTGCGTTCGATCGTTTCGCGAGGTTTTGCCCCGCGCGAGATCAAGCGTGTCGAAGAGTACGTGGTCGCAAAAGCGAAGGAAGTCGTCGACAACGTCATCGAACGTTTCCCCAGCGGCGAATTCGACTTCGTCGAAGAGATCGCCTCGCGCTTCCCGCTCGAAGTCATCTGCGAAATGATGGGCATACCGAAGGAGGACTACAAGCAGATCCTCACCTGGACCAACACGATCCTCGGCGTCGGCGACCCGGAACTCGTGACCGGTCTTGACGACCTTCTGAACGCGGGTCTCAGTATGTTCAATTACGCCCAGGCACTGGGCGAGGACCGCATCAAGAACCCGATCGACGACATCACGTCGGTGATGATGCAGGCAGAAGTCGACGGTGAACGGTTGACATCACAGGAATTCGGGTCCTTTTTCATTCTTCTCGTTGTTGCCGGAAACGAGACGACCCGCAATGCAATCAGTCATGGCATGAAACTGTTGACGGATCATCGAGACCAACGCAAGGTTTGGTTCGACAACTTCGAGTCCCACACCAAGTCGGCAATCGAGGAAATCGTTCGGTATGCGACGCCGGTGATCCATTTCCGTCGCACCGTTACGCAGGACACCGACATCAACGGTTTCCCCGTGAAGGCCGGCCACAAGGTGGTGATGTGGTACGCGTCAGGCAACCGTGATGAGCGCGTCTATGCAAACCCCGAATCCTTCGACGTGCGCCGGGACATCCAGCCACCCCAAGTCGGCTTCGGCGCTGGCGGTCCACACTTCTGCCTCGGCGCCAACCTTGCCCGCCGTGAGATTGCCGTCATGTTCGACGAAATCCACCGTCGTCTCCCGAACCTCGAGATCACGGGCGAACCTGCCTTCCTCCAGAGCAACTTCATCAACGGCATCAAGCGCGTGCCGTGCGCGATCAAGTAGGGATCAGCCGCACTTTTTGGCGGCCAAACCCGCCAGCACTTCCATGATGAGGCGATGAGCCACGTTCACCGTGCAGTCGGCGTGGTCGTAGGCGGGTGCGACCTCCATCACATCGAACGCAACAAGCGGTGTTTCGAGCGCGAGGCGACGAACGGCGCGCAGCATGTCGATGCTGGCAATGCCTCCCGGTTCGGGCGTGCCGGTTCCCGGTGCGTAGGCGGGGTCGAGCGAATCGATGTCGACGCTCACGTAGAGGTGGTCGACACCGTCGGTTGCTTCTGCAATCGCATCGGTGATCACCGCGTCGAGACCGCGACGATGCACCTCGTCCATCATGTGCCACTTCATTCCCTGATCGGCCATCCACGACCACACATCCGGACCCGGCCAATAACCGCGCAGGCCGATCTGCACGAAGTTCTTCGCAGGAATCGCACCACTGTCGATGAGCCGGCGCATCGGGGTGCCATGACTCGCCAAATTGCCGTCAATCGTGTCGGCCGTGTCGGCGTGCGCGTCGAAGTGCACCATTCCCACACGCCCGAATCCGTACTTCTCGGCGACCGCGGTAGCCGACGGCCATGTGATGGTGTGATCTCCACCTATGACGATCGGCGTGATTCCCAGTTGAACAACTTCAGCGACCTTCTTCTTCACGTTGTCGAGACTCGCCTCGACCATGCCGTGCGGACAGTGGGCATCGCCCGCATCGACGACCTCGAGATTCTCGAAGATCTCGACGCCAAGATCGAGGTGGTAGGTGCCCGGCTCGTAAGCATTGGCGCGCACCCCACGCGGACCGAACCGTGCTCCGGGACGGTTCGTTGTGCCCAGGTCGAATGGCGCACCAATGATGGCGACGTCGGGCCGCCATTCAGCAAGCATCCCCGCATCGGGCACGAGCGGACGTTGACCGAAAGTCAAAGTGCTGCCAAAGACGTAGCCCAAGTCGAGCTGCTCGCGGTATCCGGGCGGCAGTTCCCTCTTCACACCCGCACCCTACTGAGGGATCTCGGTGTGTAATTACCCGAAAAACGGGTAATTACACACCGGAAACGGCGTTGGTCAGGAGCAGCCGGACGTCGAGCCGCACGACGGACATGCGTGACACGAGCCGGCGCGCTGCATCTGCACACCACACTGCATGCACATCGGTGCGTCGCTGTGCTTCATCGCCGGACGCTCGATCCCCGCCGCCGGCGAGTGGTCGGTGCTCGGCGCCGACGGGGCAAAACCGTACTGCAACTGCGCAGCGAGTTCGCCGGCCGTTGGGACGCTCTTCGGGTCGGCAACAATTTCCGAGCCGGTGCTGGTCTCGACGATGGTCTCTTCCACACCCGGCAAGGTGGGCTGCAGGCGCTCGTCTCGGCTGAAGATACCGAGCTCGGCGCGCTCGTCGTAGTTCAGGTACTCGAGGGCGAGACGACGGAAGAGGTAGTCCATGATCGACGACGCGATGCGAATGTCCGGGTCGTCCGTCATGCCGGCGGGTTCGAAGCGCATGTTGGTGAATGCCTCGACGAATGCGCGCAGCGGTACGCCGTATTGCAGGCCGTAGCTGATGCTCTTGGCGAACGCGTCCATGATGCCCGAAAGGGTCGAACCCTGCTTCGAAACCGTGAGGAACACCTCACCGGGACGGCCGTCTTCGTACTCCCCGATCGTTGCGAAACCCTTGCAGTCGGCCACGCGGAACTCGAACGTACGACCCCGACGCGAACGCGGCAGCTTCTGACGCACTGGTTGGGCGACCACACGCTCGACGATCTTCTCGATGACACCGGTGACGGCTGCAGCAGCCGGTTCGTCGGTCTTGTCGTCGTCCTTCTTTGCGGTCGACAACGGCTGGGCGACCTTGCAGTTGTCACGGTAAATCGCAACGGCCTTCAGGCCAAGACGCCACGACAGCTCGTGCAGCGTCTCGATCTCTTCGATCGTCGCCTCTTCGGGCATGTTGACCGTCTTCGAGATTGCACCCGACAGGAACGGCTGCACCGCGCCCATCATCCGGACGTGACCCTCGTAGTGGATCGTGTTGTCGCCCAGCGAGCACGCGAACACGGGCAGGTGTTCGGGCTTGAGGGCCGGCGCACCGATGATGCTCTTGTTCGTGTCGATGTAGGCGATGACATCATCGATTTGCTGTGGGGTGTAACCGAGACGACGCAGCGCGCGCGGAATCGTCTGGTTGACGATCGACATCGTGCCACCACCGACCAATTTCTTGATCTTGACAAGGCCGAGGTCGGGTTCGATGCCCGTGGTATCGCAGTCCATCATGAGACCGATGGTGCCCGTCGGTGCAAGAACGCTGGCCTGACTATTGCGCACGCCGTATTCCTCGCCGTCGCGAACCGCGGATTCCCACGCATCGCGTCCCGCTTGCAGGAGGTCAGCCTGGACGACGTCGGGATTCTCGATTTCGTACGAGGCATCGCGGTGCATGCGCAGAACGTTCAGCATGTACTTCTCGTTCTCGGCAAACCCGGCGAAGGGTCCCATGCGGCTGGCCGTGCGGGCCGACGTTGCATACGAGTGCCCTGTCATGAGTGAGGTGATGGAGGCCGCCCAAGAGCGGCCTTCCTTGCTGTCGTAAGGCAGGCCGAGCGCCATCAACAACGCACCGAGGTTGGCATAGCCGATGCCGAGCTGACGGAACAGGCGGCTGTTCTCGCCGATTTTCTCGGTTGGGTAGTCGGCGCGACCGACAAGAATTTCCTGCGCGGTGAACATGACCTCGACCGAGTGCTTGAACGCCTCGACATCAAAGGTGTCGTTCTCGTCGAGATACTTGAGCAAATTCAGCGACGCGAGGTTGCAGGCTGAGTTGTCGATGTGCATGTACTCCGAGCACGGATTCGAACCATTGATGCGACCCGTCGCATGCGCGGTGTGCCACTTGTTGATCGTGGTGTCGAACTGCAGACCCGGGTCGGCGCATTCCCATGCAGCGGTGGCAATTTCGCGCCACAGATCGCGCGCACGAACTGTCTTCACGGCCGCCCCATCGGTGACCGCCTTCATGTTCCAGTCGCGGTCTTCGATGACCGCGTTCATGAAGTCGTCGGTGAGGCGCACTGAGTTGTTCGCATTCTGGTACTGGATCGAGAACGAGTCGGCACCGTCGAGGTCCATGTCGAAGCCGGCATCACGTAGCACGCGGGCCTTGCGCTCTTCCTTGGCCTTGCACCAAATGAACTCTTCAACGTCGGGATGGTCGACGTTCAATATGACCATCTTCGCCGCCCGACGTGTCTTGCCGCCCGACTTGATCGTGCCCGCGCTTGCGTCTGCTCCGCGCATGAACGACACGGGGCCGGATGCGGTGCCACCACCCTGCAGATGCTCGTAGCTCGAGCGGATGTTCGACAGGTTGATACCCGAACCCGAACCACCCTTGAAGATGGTTCCCTCTTCGCGGTACCAGTTCAGGATTCCGGCCATCGTGTCCTCGACTGCGAGGATGAAGCACGCACTCGCCTGCTGCGGGACACCCTTCACGCCGATGTTGAACCACACCGGGCTGTTGAATGCGGCACGCTGAGTCACGAGAATGAACTTCAGCTCGTCGCGGAACGCCTCGGCCTCGTCGGCATCGGCGAAGTAGCCGCCCTCGATGCCCCAGTTGGCGATTGTGTCGGCGACGCGGTCGATGACTTGGCGCAACGAGGTCTCACGTTCGGGGGTGCCGAGCGTGCCGCGGAAGTACTTCTGAGCGACGATGTTCGTCGCGTTGAGCGACCACGATGCAGGAATCTCAACGTCGCGCTGCTCGAAGGCGACCGACCCGTCTTTCCAGTTTGAGATTCGCGCGTCGCGGTGCTCCCAAACGACGGTGTCGTACGGGTGCGCGCTGACGTTGGTGAAATGACGGCGGATCCCTATGGACAACCGACCCGGTGCGAGAGACATGTCGTTTCTTCCTAACTTTCTACGTGAGAACTTTGTGACTACAACTTGCGTTGTCGAATGTGTGTGACTGCCGACACCCACAAACTCCGCTTGGAGAGCGCAGAAAACCACCACATCAAAGAAGTTGAACCTGACGCCTCGGAAAAGTCCCCGAAGACGCAGGATCCACAACATGTTGTGGCTCTCCGCCCCCTATTGCGGTGTATTCCACAACTGGTTGTGTAATTACAGCACTGTGCTTAACCCTTTGTCAACGATTGTCGACGGTCACACGACACATCGCTGCCAGGGGGCACGATACGGGGGCAGGCCTGTGTGGAGGAAGTGGACAACCGTGTGAATTTCCCCTTTTTTTAGGGGATTGGGCTGTGGAGGACTGTGGACAACCGACCCTCCGGGCTCAGCCGGCAGTGACGGCGACCGGAATCCCGTTCAGAACGCTGGTCCCCGAGACGGGGTCGAACAGGTCCTCGTCGGTGAGCACATTCGAGTTGACCCCGGCATATTCACCGGCAACCGACAACCGCGTGCCGGCGACCGAGTGCCCCCACCCGTGCGGCAGCGACACCACACCAGGCCTGATGTCATCGGTGATCTCCACCGGCGCGAGCACTTCGCCCACGCGACTGCGCACACGCACCGGCTGACCAGCGGAGATGCCACGTGCGTCAGCATCGGATGGATGCATCTGCAGCGTGCAACGAGGCTTGCCTTTCACCAGCACGGTGATGTTGTGCATCCACGAGTTGTTCGAACGAATGTGCCGACGACCAACGAGCATCAATTTGTCGTCATCGGCTGCGCATGCGTGCGCCCACAAACGATCGACGTCGGCAAGCAATTGCGGTGGTGCGAGTTCGATCTTTCCGGATGCCGTACGAATCACTTCCGGAACACGTGGCCGCAGCGCGCCGAGGTCGACGCCGTGCGGATTGGCGAGCAGAAGGTCGAGAGACAATCCATCGGGCGCGGCACCGAACGCGTCGCCGTACGGACCCGTGCGCAGCATGAAGTCGATCATTCGCGCCGGGCCCCGGCGACCCGACGACGACAGGGTCGCAACGATGTCGTCGGCATCACGCCCGCAGACGTTCGACGATGGGTCACGTACCGCCGAACCCACGAGGCCCGCAATTGCCATGTCGTCCGCGACGGCGGGGTCGGCCTGCGCACCCGCACCCTGCGCGATCATCCCGAGCTTTGCAAGGATTTCCCATTCGTCAGGTTGGCCTTCGTCGAGCGGAAGGACGGACGGGCTGTAGTTCGCAATGTTGCGAACCGCGAACGCAAGCAGGAAAACGTCGTAGTGGTCGCGCTGCAGATGTGACGGCGGCGGAAGAATGACATCGGCATGCCGTGTCGTTTCGTTGAGGTAGATGTCGACACTCACCATGAAGTCAAGTGACGCAAGTGCACGATCAAGCTTTTCGCTGTTCGGATTCGACAGAACCGGATTGCCCGCGATCGTGACCATCGCGCGAATCTGTCCGTCGCCCGCGGTCAGAATTTCGTCGGCGAGAACGGCAACGGGAAACTCCCCCATCAGTTCGGGCAGACCTTTCACGCGCGAATGACCCTTGCCGTATTCGAAGCCCTTGCCGCGGCCGGGTTGGCCCTTCGTGGTGGCACCACCGGCTGCCGGCAGAGTGAAGAGTGAACCGCCCTCGCGGTCGAGGTTGCCGGTGAGCGTGTTCACCACGTCGACGAGCCACGACGTAGTTGCGCCGAATGCCGTGGTCGTCGTGCCGATGCGGCCGTACACCGTTGCCGCGGGTGCCGCGGCAAGTTCGTGGGCGATGCGACGGATCGTCGGTGCGTCGATTCCGCACGCACGCTCAACCGCCTCGGGCGCAAAGCGCTCCACTGCGTCACGCACCTCGTCGACACCGTTGAGGTGCGGAGCGACATGGGCACCCACCGAGACGAGGCCGTCGGCGAAGAGCACGTGCGTGATCGCCGCGAGGAACAGTGCGTCGCCATTCGGGATGATGGGAAGCCACTCACTCGCCTTCTGCGCCGTTTCACTGCGTCGCGGGTCGACGACGACGACCTTTCCTCCGCGGGCAAGGATCGCCTCGATGCGGCCCGGGAAGTCGGGGGCGGTGCACAGGCTGCCATTCGACGCGTACGGATTCGCACCGAGCATGAGCAGATACTGCGTGTGGTCGATGTCGGGAATCGGCACCGACTGAACCGTGCCGAACATCAGTCCACCCGCGAGCTGCTTTGGCGCCTGGTCGACACTCGACGCGCTGTAGCGCTGCCGCGTACCGATGCCCTGCAACGCCACGCGAGCGAAGGTCATCGACCCGAGGTTGTGCGCCGAAGGATTGCCCATGTAGGTGGCGATCGCATTGCGGCCGCGACGCGCGATGACGTCGCTCAGCCCTTGTTCGACCAAGTGCCACGCCTCGTCCCATTCGACTTCGACGTGGACCCCGTTGCGCTTGACGAGCGGCTTGCGCAGACGATCGGGATCGTCGTGCAACTGCTTCAACGTGCTGCCCTTGGGGCAGATATAGCCGTGCGAGAACACGTCGTCCATATCGCCGCGAATACGCGTGACCGAACCATTCTTCACGGTGATTTCAAGCCCGCATCCCGCCTCACAGAGCGGACACGTGCGAAAGGCCTTCCCGTTCGCCGTAACTTCGCTCATGGTCACCAACGCCCCCGATCGTTCACCGGCCGCTTGTAGGCTTTCCGCGCGGTGAAACTCCTCTACTCCTACCACGATTTTCTCGGCAGCGTCGGACGAGAAGTGACTCACGACGAGGCGTACGGCGTCGATCGCCCATCACCCAACGACCCGCGCGGCCCGCGTCCGTGGGTGGGCATGTGCATGGTGGCCAGCATCGACGGCTCAACGATCGTGGCTGGCAACTCACGACCGCTCTCGAGCCCCACCGATCAGGGGGTTCTGCTCGCCCTACGACGCGTGGCTGATACCGTGCTCGTGGGGGCCGAAACGGCCCGTGTCGACGGTTACGGAAAGCCCTCCAAAGAGGGCCAGCGCGTGGCAATCGTGTCGCGTTCTGGCCGCGTCGACATGACCACCCCCCTCTTCACCTCCGGCGCGGGGTACCTCGTGTCACCCGATGCGAACGGCACCGTCGATTTCTTTTCCGTTGTCTCGGCGGCGGGTGGTCGGTTCCTGCAACTCGAGGGCGGCGCGCGTTTGAACGCCGCGATGGTCGACGCGGATTTGGTCGACGAAATCAATCTCACAATTTCCCCGAATGTGGCGGGCGGCGACGCACCGCGACTCACGAACGGCGCGCAAGAACGGATGCGACGCTTCACGCTCCGACACGTTCTCGAAGACGACGGCTTTTTGTTTCTCCGCTACGCGCGCGGATAGCACAGCTACGCGCGCGGATAGCACAGCTACGCGCGCGGATAGCCGTCAGTTTTTTTCGAGTAGTGCGAGTTCGCGACGGAAGTCGGCGGCCTGATCGAAGTTCTTGTAAACGCTGGCGAAGCGCAGGTAGGTGACTTCATCAAGGTCACGCAATTGTTCGAGAACGGCGTGACCCACCTGCGCCGAGGTGACGTCGTTGCCGATCGCGCGGAGAGTCTCTTCGACGCGGTCGACAAGAGCGTCGATGGTCGCGGCCTCGACGGGCCGGCCCTTCGTGGCAGCACTCACACCCGCAATGACCTTCGCTCGGTCGAAAGGAACACGCGAACCGCTGCGTTTGGTGACCATCAACGGAACCTCTTCGAGGCGCTCCCGGGTGGTGAATCGAAAGCCGCACAGCGGGCACTGGCGGCGCCGACGGATCGAAGCACCCTCCTCCGCGGCACGCGAATCGATGACCTTGGTGTCATCAGAAGGGCACACCGGACAGTGCATGCACCCATCGTAGGGAGGGGGTACCTACGGGATACGGATCTGCTGGCCGGGAACGATGTGTGCGCCGTTCAGTTCGACGAGACGATCGACGAAATCCATCACGTCTCCCCGGGGTGCAAGACGGTGGGCGATGGCCCACAGCGTGTCACCCTGCACCGCTGTCACGGTGCGGGGCATTTCAACAGCGCCAACGGGACGAGCATTTTCAGCGACGGCACCGCGGGCAAAGAAACCAACGGCAACGAGCAATGCACAGACTGCTGCGGCGATGACGCGACGACGAACATAAACACCCTGGGATCGGCGGGGGCGAACGCTGTGCGGGCGAAGGGTCTGGGGCTGGATGATCTGGGTGTGGAGTGCGAGGGCCATGATCGGGTTCCTTTCCTGATGGGTTCGGGGGCCGGGTTGGGGGCTGGGTTGGGCAGATGACGGCACGATAACGAACGGGTGTTCGCTCAATGTACCGAACAGATGTTCGCGTGTCAAGGCCTGGGGCGAACAGGTGTTTGATTCTCGGGGCGAACAGGCGTACGCTGGACCCATGGCCGAAGCCCTTACCGCCCGCCAACGGGCAATCCTCGAGTTCATCGACAGCAGCATGCGCGACCGGGGCTATCCCCCGTCAGTGCGGGAAATTGCCGAGGCCGTGGGCCTCAACAGCCCGGCCACGGTGCACAACCACCTCGCCACCCTCCAAAAGCTCGGTTACCTCCGCCGCGACCCCACCAAGCCCCGCGCCCTCGAGGTGCGGTTCGATTCGAGCATCGGCGTCGCCATGGAGCGTCGTCCGGCTCGCCACGTGCCTCTCGTCGGCGACGTCGCCGCCGGCACCGACGTGTTGGCCAACGAGAACGTCGAGGAGTTGATTCCCCTGCCGGTCGACTTCACCGGCGAAGGCGAGCTCTTCATGCTGCGCGTGCGCGGTGACTCGATGATCGACGCCGGCATCTTCGACGGCGATTATGTGGTCGTGCGCCACGAGTCGACGCCGCACAATGGCGACATCGTCGTGGCCGGCATTCCTGGCGATGAGGCGACGGTGAAGACGTTCAAGAAGTCGGGGTCGAACATCACGCTCATCCCCGCGAACGCGCGACTTCAACCGATGGTGTTTCCTGCCTCGGAAGTGTCGATCTTCGGCAAGGTCGTCACCGTCTTGCGCCGACTCTGAACAGCGCTGCCGTCAACAACAGACCAAGCGCAAGCACGACGCCGGCGGCGATGCGCCATGGTGTACGCACGGAGAAAACGTTCTCCCCGATTGCGATTGCGACATCGGGAGAGTCCGCAACAAGACCCACGATCACGGTTTCACCGGCACGACCTGCGAAACGCGATGTGAGCAGACCATCATTGCGACCGAGGTCGTAGCGCCGATTCGGTCGCACTTCGACAACTGAGCGCTCGACTCCATCGGGTGTCGCCACGGCGAAGCCGATCATCGGAATGCCGTGGGGATTCGCCATCGACAGTCCCGCGTTCGTACAGTTCGCACGGTCGGGCATGGGAACCGGGCCCTCTTCGACGTAGACGAAGAAGTCGCCCGTGTCGCGCAGCGTCACGGGCACACGACAACCTGCGCTGATGCGCACCATCCCTGCGGCAACGTCGCCGGCACGGCGCGTGCCCTCGCTGAAAAGCGCCGCGGCCGCCGCAACCGTGACGACGAGCACGGCAAGCGCAAACCACCGTCTACGACGCACGGTCAGGCTCGACTTGGACTCCGTCGGAGAGGGCGGTGCCGGGAGATGCCGTCCCGACTCGGGGTCTGGCGCGGGAAACGCCGGAACGTCACTCATCGATTGATCGCGCCGTCACAGGCTGATGCCGAGTCGTGTCGCCATGAGGCCGATCTTCTCGTCGGGTTGCACGACGGCGATGCGCACGTTGTTGGCACCACCCGCTCCGTAGAAGTCGCCGGGCGAGACGAGCGTGCCGGCCTCGCGTGCGAGACGTTCGGCGAATGCCCAGCCATCCTGTGCGTCGAACCAAAGGTAGAACCCGCCCGCCGGCATCGCGATGTCGAGACCCGACCACTTCCCCACGACCGCACGAACATTCTCGAGCCGCCGCAAGTAGCGGTCACGTTGTTCGGCGACGTGGGCATCATCGCCGAGCGCAGCGACCCCCGCGGACTGCGCGGGGCCGGGCACCATCATCCCAACGTGCTTGCGCACCTCCTTCAGGTAGTCGACGAGATCATGGTCACCGGCATAAAAGCCGACACGCACACCGGCCAGGTTCGATCGCTTCGACAACGAATGCACGGCGACGACACCCTCGAGAGAGTGCTGAAGCGCGGACTTCGGCGAGGTGTTCCACGTGAACTCCGCGTAACACTCGTCGCTGAACACCGGGACGGCGTGCGCACGCCCCCACGCAACCGCGGCACCGAGGTCATCGAGATGTCCGGTTGGGTTGCTGGGGCTGTTCACCCACAGCATCAGTGCACGTGCGGCATCATCGGCGTTGATCGCATCGAGGTCCATCGTTCCGTCGATGCGCATCGGCACGGGGATGGCACGACAGTTGGCCAGTGTCGCCCCCATCTCGTAGGTGGGATACGCGACTGCCGGATAGAGGACGGTATCCCTGTCAGGAGTGCGCAACCGCAGCCAGTGCGGTGTCGTCGCGACGAACTCTTTCGAACCGATACATGCCGCGACGTCTGGCGCAGGAACTTCGACACCGAAACGTCTCTTCATCCAGTCGATCGCGGCGCGCCTCAAAGCATCGCTGCCGATGCTGGCGGGATAGCCGCGTTCGGTGTTCGAATTCGAGAGTGCCGCAACAACCGCGGCCAACGGCGGGTCGCACGGGGTGCCAATGGAGAGGTCGACCAAACCACCCTCCATCGCCCGCCCGTATGCGGCAAAAACATCGAGGCGGTCGTAGGGGTACGGCGGCGGAACGAAACCCTTGCTCATCTTTGTCACTCTGCCCCACCGCAGACGTAGTCACGCAATCGACCCACCGATGCGTCGGACAGTCGGGCACGCACGCGCGTACCCGACTCTTCGTGGCCGATCGATACGACTTCACCCTCGCGATGGACCATCGCAAGAGCCTCTCCGTGTTCGTAGGGAATCAGCAACTCGACGACCCGCGACAGGGCGCGCATCCGGTCACTCAAGGTCCGCAGCAGTCCATCGATGCCTTCGCCCGTCAGCGCCGATACTGCGACCGAACCAGGGTGATCCGCAATCAGCGCCGAGAGCGCCCCTGCGTCGATACGATCGGTCTTGTTGAAGACCAGAAGTTCTGGCACCCGAGCCGCGTCAATTTCGTCGAGCACCTCGTGCACGGCATCGATCTGGCCCTGCGGATCGGCGGCACCGGCGTCGACGACGTGGACGAGAAAATCGGCCTGACTGGCGACTTCGAGCGTGCTTTTGAACGCCTCGATGAGGCCATGCGGCAGGCGGCGAACGAACCCGACCGTGTCGGTGAGCAGCACGGGTTCGCCGCCCGGCAGGGACAGCCGGCGGGTGGTCGGGTCGAGTGTCGCGAACAACCGGTCCAAGACGAGGACCCCTGATTCGGTGAGACGGTTCAACAAGGTCGACTTGCCCGCGTTCGTGTAACCCACGATGGTCACCGACGACAGCCCGCTGCGCTCGCGGCTCTTGCGCTGGTTCTCGCGCGTGCGACCCAGTTCTCGCAGATCACCTTCGAGCTTTGCGATACGGCGCGTGATGCGACGACGGTCAACTTCAAGTTTTGTTTCACCGGGTCCACGCGTACCGATTCCCGCACCTTGCTGACTGAATGCCCCCTTTACACCGCGCCGCAGTCGTGGCAGTCGGTAACGCAGGAGTGCGAGCTCGACCTGCGCTTTGCCCTCGAGGGTGTGTGCATTCTGGGCGAAGATGTCGAGGATCACCGCCGTACGGTCGAGTGCCGTGCGACCGAGCAACTTCTCCAGGTTGTACTGCTGCGCCGGGGACAGTTCGTTGTCGAAGACCACGGTGTCGGCATCGACGTCGAGACACACCTGTCGCAACTCCTCCGCCTTGCCCTTGCCCAGATACCACGCGGGGTCGGGCGCATCGCGACGCTGCGTCAAGGCGGCAACGGCATCGGCGCCGGCGGTGTCGACCAGCAAAGCGAGTTCGTCGAGGCTTGCATCGGTTTCCTCGTCGGTGTGCGGGGTCAACGTGACACCGACGAGCACGATGCGCTCGCGGAATGTGCGCTCGATGAGCGTCTGGCCGAGCGCCTCCTGGTAGGGGTTGCTCACGCGTCAACCGTCACCGTGGCGACGAAAGCGGACGGGCCAACGAGCACCGCCTCGCGAGTAACCCTGTTGATGCGCACACGGGCATCGCCTCCATCCATGTGAACGGTGACTTCTTGGATGTCGGCCTTTACGTTCGAGGGCACGAGACCCCAACTGAGTGCCGCGAAGGCGCCGGCACATGCACCCGAGCCGCACGCAAGGGTGATGCCCGCGCCGCGCTCATGAACGCGCATTGTGATCGCATCGTGTTCGGGTCCTGGCGCGATGATCTCGAGATTCACGTGCGGCAGCTTTTCGCCCAGTTCCCGGAGAGCGACGACCTCGACATCATCGACCCCGACCACAGAGTGCGGGTTGCCGAGCGACAGGTGCGCCACGGGGCGATCCGGGTGGCAGCCGAGCGCGCTCCATCCGTCGGGGACGGAAAGGTCACCGACCACACCCATCGAGACGCTTGCTTGGATCGTGCTCACGCCGTCGTCACCGACGACCGCCACATTCCGAACGCCCGCCTCGGTGGACACCACGTAGGTGACATCCGCGGGTCGACCGTCGAATTCGTGCGCCGCCTGAACAAGACAGCGGATGCCGTTGCCGCTGATCTCTGCCCGGCTGCCGTCGGCATTGTAAAGCACCATCGCCAGGTGGCGATCACCGTGATTCTCGAGAATGAGCAATCCATCGGCGCCGATACCGAAGCGCCGGTCACACAGACGGCGCGCAACGTCGTCCCACGGCGCCTCGGGGCGGCCCTGGCGAAGGTCGTAGACGAGAAAGTCGTTGCCGAGCGCCTGATGTTTCGTGAGGGTCACCTGCACGATGACACCCTATTCCCCGAAGGCCGCGACAACCGCGGGAGTTACCAACCGCAAAGGGTCGCCACCCGTGACGTCGAGCCAACGTATACGTGGGTCGCGGCGGTACCAACGCTCTTGTCGGACTGCGAATTGCGTCGTGCGCAAGACGATCTCATCGCGCGCCACCGACAGCGGTACCCGGCCCGCAAGGTGGTCGATCATTTCCTTGTATCCCAGCGCCTGTGCCGCGGTGCGCGACAGTGGCGGGTCGAGCGAAAGGAGTGCGCGCACCTCGTCGACCAAACCCTCGGCGATCATCTGGTCGACGCGTGCCGCGATGCGTTGCGACAGTTCGTCACGCGACCAGCGGATGCCGATCTGGACCACCCCGTTCTCGGGGAACGTCGCAGTGCCCGGTCCGGAGTCGCTGAAGCGGCCTCCGCTCCCAAGGCACACCTCGAGAGCGCGCACGATGCGCCGGCGGTTGTTGGGGTCGATCCTCTCGGCGGCCGGCGGGTCGAGTTCCGCGAGGCGGCGATACAAGCCCAGTGTGTCGAGGTCGGCTTCGAGTTCTGCGCGGATCTCGGGCCACTCTCCGGGAAAGACCAGCTCGTCGATGACTGCTGTCAGGTACAGGCCCGTTCCGCCGACCAGCAGGGCACTTCGCCCAGCCGCGTGGATCACATCGAGAGCCCTCGCAGCCGCAGTCTGGAACTGAGTCGCGGTGAAACGCTCGGTTGGTTCGACGAGGTCGAGACAGTGGTGCGGCACCCGACTCCGGTCTTCGGTCGTCGGTTTAGCCGTGCCGATGTTCATGTGGCGATACACCTGCATCGCATCGACTGCCACGATGTCGACGTCGTTTCGCATCGCGGCGACGTGCATGGCCACCGCCGACTTTCCGGAGGCGGTTGGACCGAGGATCACGACACGTCGTGGAGCGTCGGCGGATCGCATTCTCAGGCCGAGGCGACGGCCAGCCGCACCTTGTGCGTGGGGGCTGCCGTCACTTCGCGAAGTTCACCGCGCAGGAAATGTCGTGCCGCAGACGTGACGAGGACGTTCGCGTAGCTGCCGACACGGATCGGTTCGGCCGACGGGAAGTGCAGCAGCTTGTTCTGGCGGGTACGACCCGTCAGGACACCTTCGTTGCGCTTGCTGACACCTTCGATGACGACTTCTTCGATGCGCCCCACGCGTGCTTCGTGCTTGATGGCGGCGCTGTGTTCGAGGACGACACGGAGGCGTTCGAAGCGATCATTGACGACCTTCGGGTCGACGAAGCGATCGTGCATGTTCGCCGCCTCGGTTCCGGGCCGCGGTGAGAATTCAAACTCGTACGCCGAGTCGAAACACGCTTCGGCCGCAACTTCCATCGTGCGCGCAAAGTCGGCATCGGTTTCACCGGGGAACCCAACGATGATGTCGGTCGTCACTGCGAGATCGGGAATCACACGGCGGGCTTCGGCGAGCCGCTCGAGATAGCGCTCGGCGGAGTATCCCCTGTGCATGGCGGCGAGGATCGCATCGCTACCCGACTGCAGCGGATAGTGCAGGTGCTCGCACACCGAGAGCGTGGAAGCCATGGCCGCAAATGTTTCGGGGCGCATGTCCTTCGGGTGGGGACTCGTGAACCGAACGCGACGAATGCCATCTACCGAACCAACGGCATCGAGAAGTTCGGCGAACATCGGCCGCAATCTCGCATCTCCGCCCGAGCGCCGCACGTCGAGGGCAAGGTCGCGTCCGTACGAGTTCACATTCTGGCCGAGCAGGGTGACCTCGGTGACTCCCTGCGATGCGAGCACACGCACCTCGTCGAGGATCTCGGCGAACGGACGGGACATCTCCCGTCCGCGGACTGCGGGAACGATGCAAAAAGCACACGAGTTGTCGCAGCCGATCTGAATGGTGACCCATGCGTTGTAGGTGGTTTCACGACGTGCCGGCAATGCGCTCGGGAACATCGCATGATCGTCGACCACCGCTCCGTCGAGAATCTCGACGATCGGACCCGTTGCTCGCGACTCGCGCAACAGTTCAGCCGCGCGGTGGACATTGTGCGTGCCCATGACCACGTCGACCCAGCCGGCCTTTTGCAGGACGATGTCCTTGTCCTTCTGCGAGAGACAACCCGACACCACGATCTGACGGCCGGCCACTTCGTCTTTCCACGACTTCAACCAGCCCAACTGCCCGTACAGCCGCATGTCGGCGTTTTCACGAATGCAGCAGGTGTTCACGACTATCACGTCGGCTTCGTCGTCATTGGTCGCACGGGCGTAGCCGTCTGCCTCGAGCAGACCCGCGATGCGCTCGGAGTCGTGCTCGTTCATCTGGCACCCGTGGGTGCGTACGACGTATTTGCCGGCCATGACGAGCCTCAGGCTACCGAGCAGCACACAGCCCGGGCCGTTGGGCCCGGGCTGAAGCAATCCCGTACAGACAGTGGCGTGCCGCCGGGGAGAGGCCGTTGGCCGAGGCGCGCGACGTCAGTCGAGGTCGATGGGCTTGTCGTCGCCGGGCGTGAACTCTGCGTCGCCGTTCAGACCCGCTTGGTTGCGGACCTTTTCGGAGATTTCCATCATGATCTCGGGATTGTCGGTGAGGAACGTCTTGGCGTTCTCACGTCCCTGGCCAAGTTGTTCGCTTTCGTAGGTGAACCATGCACCGGACTTCTTGGCGATGCCCATTTCGACCGCGATGTCGAGCAGGGCGCCTTCACGGCTGATGCCCTTGCCGTACATGATGTCGAATTCAGCCTGACGGAACGGCGGCGAGACCTTGTTCTTCACGACCTTGACACGTGTGCGGTTGCCCACCACTTCCACGCCGTCCTTGATGGACTCGATACGACGGATGTCGAGTCGGACCGACGAGTAGAACTTCAATGCACGACCACCGGGGGTGGTCTCGGGCGAACCGAACATGACGCCGATCGTCTCGCGGAGCTGGTTGATGAAGACGGCGATCGTGTTCGTCTTGTTGAGATTGGCCGTCAACTTGCGCAAGGCCTGGC
>SXGQ01191425.1_pt1 | contig 25484 bp, 12 predicted proteins | sample 3178371 | NCBI WGS metagenome assembly SXGQ01 (sample SAMN11356859, study PRJNA531348) | freshwater metagenome | isolation source: freshwater sample F1-20 | place: China: Fuxian Lake, Yuxi | collected 2017-12-25 | reverse complement strand
CAGCGAGGACAGCGGCGGCTGCATAGATCAGTGTTGTGCCGTTCCGCTGCAGCCACGGGCCTGATTCCCGCAGGATCTTTGCCAACTGCACATCATCTTCACGGTGAACGTATTGCTCATCCGACATCGTCGGGACTTTCCAGTGAGATCGAGTAAAAACCGGGGCCAGAGAAGCCCTGTAGTATAAAAAATGCAGGGAATCGTGGTCAAGCTGGGAGGCACGGGGAGCTGCAAGGCTCCTGACAGTTGAAATTGCCGATATTTTGAGTGTTTTACTCGGAGTAGACAAATTCGTTCATGCTGAAAATGGTCTGGCAGAGGTCTGTAAGCGCCTGCAGTCGCGGGTTTCCACCTTTTCCGGCCTGCTGAATTTCCTGAGTTTTAAGGAATTGCAGGGCGGCCTGATGCTCTTCCGCCGACGGCAGTCGGCTGAATGCCAGTTGCCAGGCGGCGTTCACTGCTGCGGCTGTGTTTTCGGCGGGAAGTCGATTGGCAAATCCGGTTGCCCACTTCCGAGCCTGGGGGCTGTTCATGAACATCAGTGCCTGCGGTGCGACCGTTGTCACCGGGCGCTGTCCGATGCTGACAAGGTGCTCCGGCCAGTCAAACAGCATCATCATCGGAATCAACTGACTGCGTTTGATGAAAAAGTAGATGCTGCGCCGCTGCATGTTCTGGTCCAGTGTTCCGGGGCCGAACTGCTGCAGGTTGAGCAGGCCGGCAACTGAGAGCATGGAATCACGAATCGCTTCAGCCTCCAGACGCATGGGGCTGCGTCTCCAGAGCAGCACGTTTTCGCGGTCCAGCTGCGATCGCTGCTCGTCAGCAGCACCGGACTGCATCCAGGTGCTGCTGGTCATGATCAGTCGGTGCATTCGTTTCAGGGTCCAGCCGTTGTGAACAAGATCGGCTGCCAGCCATTCGAGCAGATCAGGGTGTGACGGACGTTCTCCGGAGATCCCAAAATCGTTGGGTGTTGCCACGAGTCCGCGGCCGAAGTGATGCTGCCAGAGTCGATTGACGATGACGCGCGCGGCCAGCCGGCCGGCACCGCGGTCCGGGTCGGTGATCCAGTTTGCCAGAGACGCACGGCGATAGCTGGTGCGAGTCCAGCCGGCGGGCGGCTGCACAAGCCAGTCCCGGGAGTCGGTACTGGCGGGCATCAGGACCTGCAGGTAGCCGGGCTGCATGACCTGCTGCTTCTGATGCACGTCGCCGCGCTTCAGCAGCCAGGTTTCGGGGTAGAAATGCGGGAAGCCACGATCATCGGCATGGTGCCGCAGATGCGGAAGTCCTTCGCTGGTCACCATGACTGTGGCCAGTTGAAGTCCGGGCCCCTGTTTCTCCAGTGCCGCCACGGCCTGCAGCAGCTGCTGCATCTGTGGATCGATTCCGGCGAACCATTCGATTGCCGTCTTCCAGTGTTCTGTCGAGCGATCTGGGTTGCCGCGCAGGTATTTCAGGGCGGCGAGGACTGTTCCGCTGAGTCCGCTGGAGCCGGTTTCGGCCTGTGGCATCGGACGATCTGTCACCGATAGTCGGAATCTGCCGAGCGTGTGCCGGGGATTGGGGTGATTGAGGGTCAGTGTGACGGTCCAGCGAACCGGACCGGCGATTGAGACCGGCTGTTCAAAGTCGAAGACAGCGGCCTGATCTCGGCCGATCCCTCCGGCGTCGACCGCCCACCCCGAGACTTCTCGATCATCGATGGAGGCTGCAGCCGAGAGTTCGCCGGCGTCCTGCTGATGAGTCGCACGAGCGGCCGTCAGGCGGACCTGCAGCGGAGTGGCGTCGGCTGCAGCATCCACCGGGCTGCAGGTTACGGCGATGTTTCCGAGAGCAAAGTTGCCATTGGGTGCCCTGCCCGGTCCGCCCTGCGGCAGGCTTTGGTGAGTCAGGGCTTCCAGTCGAACAGCAGTCACCGCACCACGCTGTGTTTCTCCGGTCAGCGTGATCACCTCGCGCTCAGGTGGATCGCCGGTTGACAGAATGGAACCATCCGGTTGCGGCTGGAAGACAGTTCCGGCACTGGAGGTTACGTGTTTCAGATGCAGTGTTTCCCAGGGCGCAGCGGCCTGTTCTTCGGAGTTATCCCGCAGCCAATCCAGGAGACGTTCAGGCAGCACCGTGTTGCGATAGTCTGCTGCTGCCTGCCTGGCGGCTTGCAGCTGCATGTCGTATGCCTGCTGTCGCCGGCGATTTTCGTCGGGAGCAAGGTCGAGCTGGGTTTCGGAGCGAATGGTGGTGGTAAAGGCGGCAGCCAGCGAGTAGTAGTCGCGGGCCGGAATCGGATCGAACTTATGATCGTGGCAGCGGGCACAGCCCACGGAGAGCCCAAGAAAGGTCACTCCGGTTGTCATCACCATATCGTCGAGTTCGTCGTACCGAGCTGATTCGAATTCCGTCTCGGTGAGCTGTGTCGGGAATGCACCTGCTCCGAGAAACCCGGTGGCCATCATGGCGTCAGGGGTCTGCGGGGCCAGCTCGTCTCCGGCCAGCTGCCAGCGCACGAACTGGTTGTAGGGCATGTCTGCGTTGAATGCGCGGATCAGGAAATCCCGGTAGAAATACGCCTGTGGGCGGTCGTAGTCCTGTTCGTAGCCGTGTGATTCAGCGAATCGGGCGACATCCATCCAGTGACGAGCCCAGCGTTCGCCATACTGCGGTGATTCCAGCAGTCGATCGATCAGATCTGGCCATGCCTGCGGATCGCTGCTGTTGACAAAGTCAGAGACTTCTTCGGGGGTCGGCGGCAGTCCCAGCAGGATGGCATAGGCACGTCGGATCAGGATGCGTTTTTCCGCAGGGCCATTTGGCCTCAGTCCAGCCGACTCCTGAGCTGCCAGCACAAAATGATCGATCGGGTTCCGGCACCAGCTGGCGGAGGTTACGGCAGGAACTGTCGGAGACTGCAGCGGTCGAAAGGACCAGAAACTGCGATCTTTGTCCGAGACAGTCATCTCTGCAGCGGGTTTTTCTGTGCGATTGCCCAGCGGTGCGTCGTACGGTGCGCCGAGATCGATCCATTTTGAAATGCTGCTGATTTCCTGCTCAGACAGTTTTGGCAGTTTCCATGGCATGTGCGGTTCAGCGGTATGAGTAATCAGCTGCACAAGCTGACTTTCGGCTGCTGATTCTGCCAGGAAACCGCTGTTCATCAGTGAGTCGCGAGTCGCCAGATCAAAATCACTTTTGACAGACTGGCCACCGTGGCATTCAAGGCATTTGGCTGTGAGTATTGGTCGCACTGCTGTGCGGAACAGTTCCAGTCCTTTTTTGGCTCGTTCAGGGTGATCCGGGGGGATCTGTCCCGCCGTCGGCGGCTGGGCGTTGAGCGACGTAATCAGCAGACTGAAGGCGGCAACCAGGCGCAGTTGGAACATGGCAGGTCGCATGGCAGGCGGATTCCCTTGGGCGGTGGGCTGAGGCGGGACGAACTTTGCTGCAGTCTAACGGGTTAATGCCCGGATTCCCAGATAAAACGACGCGGCAAATGCAACTCCGCGGTTCGTTTCCGGGTGCCTGGCGGATGACTGCAATCTGTGCTGAGTCCTGGTATACTGGGTCCGGCGGGCGTTCTGACAGCATTCCTTGCGGATTTTTTCTATGGCTTCAGCGTGGACCAGACTGCGTGGTCATCAGGAGCAGCGAGCACTCTTTGAACGATCCATGCGAAACAATCGCCTGTCTCATGCCTATGTGCTGGCCGGCCCTGATGGCATCGGCAAGCGGACCTTTGCGCGTTTGCTGGCGCAGTCGCTGTTTTGTCAGCAGACAACGGCTCAGGAGTTGGAGGCCTGCGGTACGTGTCGCAATTGTCGCAGTTTCGAGTCCGGAAACTGGCCGGACTACTTTGAAATCGGCCTCCCTGACGGCAAAACCGAAATTCCGCTCGAGCTGATACTGGGTTCAGCGGACAAGCGGGGGCGTGAAGGGCTGTGCTTCGAACTGTCTTCTGCACCACTGGCGTCCAATCGCCGGATCGCTGTGATTGACGATGCCCAGCGGATGAATCTGGACGGTGGCAATGCCCTGCTGAAGACTCTGGAGGAGCCTCCCGCAAATGCTCTCATTCTGCTGATCAGCGAAAGTCCTGAGGCATTGTTGCCGACTATCCGCTCGCGATGCCAGTTGATTCGATTTTTTCCGCTGGTGCAGGAGGATCTTGAGCAACTGCTGCTGGAAAAGGGCATGGCAGCGAATGCGGATGAGGCCCGCGCCGCGGCTTTGCTGGCCGAAGGCAGTATGACTCAGGCGGAGCAGCTGCTGAATGCAGAACTGCGGGACCTGCGGGAACTGGTCGGCCGGGAATTCGCGGCATTTGAAGCGATGAAACCGCAGGAAGTTTCCAAACAGATTGCTGATCGTATCGAAAAGATTTCAGCCAGCACCGAGGATCAGCGGCAGAATACCCGCTGGCTGCTGAGTTTTCTTGCCGATGCAGTGCGTTTGAAGCTGCGTCGGATTACAGGCGGCGATCTGACTGATCCGCTGCTGCAAAGGATGGGGCTGCGATGTGCCTCGGACCTGTTGGCGATGCTGATCGACAGGATTCTGCAGGCAACCCTGCATGTGGATGCGAATTCGCCGGTCAGACTGGTGCTGGAAGCACTGTTTGATGATCTTGCCCGCTCGATGCGGCTGGGGCCGACCTCGGCCCGCTGAAATAAAAAAATCGGGGCCGCCACTTTCCAGTGGCTGGCCCCGTTGAGACTGCCGAACTGTCGAGTTTTACTCGCGGCTACTCTTCCATTTGTGCCAGATCGATTCCGTATTTCAGCCAGATTGTATTTCGCCAGTCATTCATAACCGGCTGGGCAATCAGGCCGCTGACAAGGCCGGAGATTTCGCCGCTGCGGAAACCAAACTGCTTGCCTTCCGTGAGGAATAACTGCTGCAGTACCGCTTCGTCTCCGATCCGGTCGGTGACCTGCACCACGTAGTAACTTTTCAAATCGTCGTCGGCGACCACGCCTGCTCGCTCCGGTCCAAGTTCATCGAATACAGATTTCATGAACCGATCACCTGCGGCTTTCAGCACACCGCCGGATTCGTCAGACCAGTTGATTGTGCCCAGTCGCAGTTGCGGCTGCTGAAAGCTCATCGGAGGTGCTGATTCCTGTTCCAGCCATGAGAACAGTTGGGTCTGTTTCACGACCAGGGCAGCGGACGCCGCGTCCCCCAAAACTGTCTGTCCCTGCAAGCTGTCGGCCATGGATTTTCGCTCAGCCTCGGGCAGGCTGAGACCGTCTGTTACAAGTTTCGCCAATGCCCCGGCTCGCTCTTCGGCCAGTTTGCGCGCCTGCTGACGCTTGAGTGTCAGAATGACTTCATCGCGGATTCCCGGATCTTCGAGCGTGGGAATGTGTGATGCGGAGAACTCGGTGATCCACCACGCGTAATGGGATTCATTTCCGGAGAGGTCGAACTGGTTTCGCACAGCACGATCGCTGGCGAAGAGGTTGGCATCTTCCCACGGATCACGCTGAGGGAAGCGTGAGAAGACCTCGTCTGCAACCGGGGCCCCGCTGGTGTAACCGAGGGCCGGGCCGATCTGCTCATCGGCAGCGAGATCCATACGATTCAGCAGCCCGGTTCGCACGAAACTGAGCCCCAGTTTTTCACCCAGAGCCTTCATCTCGTCCAGCAGCGATTGGTGGACTTCCTGCATTTCAGTGGCGATTTGCTCTGAAGTCATCGATGGGTTCTGATCCACGACCTGACGTCGAGCGGCTGAGCGTTTTCGTTCAATCTCGCGCAGCCCGGTCATGACTGCTTCCATTTTTTCGTCAATGGCCTTGCGAATGCGTTCCTCATGCAATTGTTCGCGAATTTCAGATTTGAGTTCATCGTCAAGCGGGCGATATTCGACGGGAGGGATCACGAAAGGTACGGGATCGGGCCCGCCGGTGGCCGGTGCCTGAGCAGCGGCGTCTGTGGCCGGTGCTGCGGGAGCATCGGCGGGTGGCGACTGGGCTGGTGCATCCTGGGCTGGCGGAGTCGTCTCGGCAGAAGGTTCTGCGGGCTTGTCGGTTTCGTCCTGGTAAGGCAGGCAGTTACCGTCAGGCTGAGGTGCCGGTGCAGCCGGCTGAGGGGCTGCCTCAGATTCTGCTTTTGGTTCAGCGGGCTGTGCCGGCGGAGTTTCCGGGGCCGGTGCTTCGGCTTTAGGTGCATCCGGAGCAGGTGCATCCGGAGCAGGTGTGGCCGGGTCCGGTGTCACTGGTGCTGCGGGATCAGCCGGAGCTGCAGGTGCAGCAGCGGGGTCATCGGCGGGCTTTTCTTCGGGCTCCTTGCGATAGAAGGTATCCTTTTTTTCGTTGTAGAAAGTCTCGATTTCGGCATCTGTGGGTACCGGAGTACTGTCCTGTGCGGCTTTCCAGGAGAGCTCAAGGAATGCGAGGGAGGCTTTGTTGAACTGGCGAAATCCTGGCGACCCTGGTCCGTCCATTCCGGGGAATTTTTTGGCGTACTGAGCGAAGGTGGATTCGATTTCTGCGGTGGCAGGTTCGGGGACTTTGGGGAGGAAAGCATCCACATCCAGTTGAAGGGCATTCAGGCGTTGCCGTACCTGTGTGCGGCGGAACATGTCATAGTAAACGCCTGGGGGCTGAGCGACAGCGGCTGTGGAGGGAGACAACTGCGTGAATGCGAGGCGGGCAGCAATTTCATGTCGAAATGCTTCGAACAGCTGATCTTCAGAAACCGTCATTCCGCCGACGTTGAGTCCGGTTCGAATTTCGGCGAAGGCCTTTGCTGAGAGTCGGCCGTCGACGGCCTGGTTGATGAAATCCGAGACCATTTCGTCGGTAACAACGATTTGCATGGCGTCGGCTTCGGCTTTCAGCAGTTCGCCGAAGATGGCATCTTCCTGCAGTGTCGTGTAATAGCGGAACTGGGGCGCGAAGCGCTCGGTCCCGGCACCGTAGACTTTGCTGAAAGCCTGAGCCATGAAGGCGTTGCAGATGCTGCGGCGTGTGGAAGTTTCCTGAATCCGCTGGTCATCGAAGGCGCCGATGGCGGAATCCTGATAGAAGCCGTCGGTGGAGGAGATGGAGCCTGGAATCAGCCAGCCGGCGATTCCACCAAAGATTGCACCACCGATGCTGTACTGCAGCCAGCGACCCTGCCGGATGCCGGAGAAACCCATGATGATTCCGCCCAGCAGGACTCCCAGCATGACAAAGTGATTTGTCTGGTTGGACATCATGTCGCTGATGGTGAAGGCCACCATCGAAAGAATCACGATGCTGACCATGGTGATCTGCTGATGGCGACGGAAAAAAGTGAACGGAGTGCTCATGAGTAAAAACTCTTTGAAGCCGGGTGTTCCGGAGTTGGCGACAGAACGACTGACTTGACAGACGTCTGCACGATGCTTTATTCCAGTAACGCGGGAGGCACGGTCGTGGGTGAACAAAAGGGAAAGAGGAGATTCTAGCCGTCGGCAGTGCAGAGGCAAGGTCAACCAGAGTTTCCCAGCCTGCGGTTTGCCGTGATCACGGTGGCAGTATGCACTGGGAGGTTGGGTTGCGGGACCCTGTCAGGCTGCCGGGCCCCTGTTTTCTCGATTTTCCCGGAAAGTGGTGCAAATCTCTCGAATGTGTTGAAATCCCCCGCCGTTCCGGCTTTGTTGTAGGGGGAATCTGCCGAGGCTGTATTTACGCCGGTCTGACCGGCTTTTCAGAAACTGATCGTTCATGGCTGCTCTCAAGAAAGCGCTGGTGATTGTGGAATCACCGGCAAAAGCTAAGAAAATTGCGGGATTTCTGGGCGATGATTACATCGTTCGGGCCAGTATGGGGCATATCCGCGACCTGCCGTCCAGCGCCGCGGAGATTCCGCCTGCGCTGAAGAAGGAGTCATGGGCGACTCTGGGAGTCAACGTCAACGACGACTTTGATCCGCTGTATGTGGTGCCGTCCGAAAAAAAGAAGCTGATCACGGAACTCAAGGACGGCCTGAAAAAAGTCAGCGAACTGGTGCTGGCGACTGACGAGGACCGTGAAGGGGAAAGTATTGGCTGGCATCTGGTGCAGGTACTGAAGCCAACGGTTCCTGTCAGCCGCATGACATTTTCTGAGATCACAAAGCCGGCGATTCTCGAGGCCATCCGAAACACTCGGCAGGTGGACGAGAATCTGGTGCAGGCTCAGGAAACCCGGCGTGTTGTGGACCGTTTGTATGGTTACACGCTCAGTCCTCTGCTGTGGAAGAAGATTGCGCGGGGCCTGTCAGCCGGGCGGGTGCAGAGTGTTGCGGTGCGACTGCTGGTCAATCGCGAGATTGAGCGAATGAAGTTTCGCAGTGGTCGATTCTGGGACATTAAGGCGCGTCTGACTGCCGACTCGGGAGTGCCCTTCGAGGCTCTGCTGCAGTCGCTGGGTGGACGTCGCATTGCGTCGGGCAGGGATTTTGACGAGCAGACCGGACGCCTGAAGGCTGGTGCGGATGTGCTGTTGCTGTCCGAAGAGCAGGCGCGGGCCACGGTGCAGCAGATCGAAAAGCTGCCGTGGGTGGTGAGTGCGGTCGAGCAGAAGCAGCAGGTTCGCCGCCCATACCCTCCGTTCACAACCAGTACCATGCAGCAGGAAGCCAATCGAAAGCTGGGGCTGTCCGCTCGCCAGACCATGCAGATCGCACAACGGCTGTATGAGGAGGGCCATATCACCTACATGCGAACGGACAGTGTCAATCTGAGCGGTGAAGCGATTCGCGCCGCTCGGGGGCGGGTGGATGATCTTTATGGTCGCAGCTATCTCAGTCCGGAGCCGCGGCAGTTTTCAACAAAAACCAAAGGAGCCCAGGAGGCTCACGAGGCAATTCGCCCGGCCGGTACTGACATGCGCACAGCCGAAGAGCTCGGACTGTCCGGGCCTGAGTACCGTCTGTACCAGATGATCTGGAAGCGGACGATGGCAACACAGATGGCCGACGCGCTGCTGCGGTTTGATACAGTCACGATTGCGGCGGGCGATGCCGAGTTCCGGGCGACGGGCAGGACGGTGGAATTCCCTGGTTTCTTCCGTGCTTATGTGGAAGGCAGCGATGATCCTGATGCGGCAATTGAGGATCAGGATTCGACCCTGCCGACGATGCGTGAGCAGGATCGACTGGCTCTGCAGCAGGCGGAAGCCAATGCTCACGAAACCAAGCCTCCGGCACGTTTCACCGAGGCGACTCTGGTGCGGACGCTGGAATCGGAAGGCATTGGTCGTCCCAGCACATACGCCAGCATTTTGAGCACGATTGTGGATCGAGGCTATGTGCGGAAGAATGGCAATCAGCTGATTCCGACATTTACGGCGATGGCAGTCACGCGACTGCTGGAAAACTACTTTCCGCGTCTTGTGGATCTGGGCTTTACGGCACAGATGGAGCAGAAGCTGGATGATATTGCGACGGGATCGGCAGAACGTCTGCCTTATCTGCGTGAGTTTTACAATGGCCGTGAGGGGCTTGATGAGCAGGTGAAGCAGCGGGATGGGGATATTGATCCTCGCGATGCCTGTACGCTGTCGATTGACGGTCTGGATGCGGCGGTCCGAGTCGGTCGTTATGGCCCGTATTTCGAAAAGACTCGCGGGGAGGAAAAGCTGACCGCTTCGATTCCCGACACGATTGCTCCGGGTGAGATTACGAACGAAGTCGCCGATCGCCTGCTGGATGAGAAACAGCGTGGCCCGACGGCGATCGGTATGCATCCAGAGGAAGGTCTGCCGATTTATCTGAAGCGAGGCCCGCGGGGCCCCTATCTGCAGATGGGGGAGGTCACTGAGGATGGAAAGAAGCCGAAGTACTGCAGTGTGCCCAACTTTATCAGCACCGACAGTCTGGATCTGCCCACTGCACTGGAATTGCTGGCCTTGCCGCGGCAGCTGGGCAAACATCCGCTGACGGGGAAGGTTGTGAATGCCGGGATTGGCATGTTCGGCCCGTATGTGACTCACGATAAGGTGTTTGCGGGTTTTGATCGCAAAACGCATCAGTTTGAGCATGATGGTGAAACGTACAGCGTGCTGAATGTGCCGCTGGATGTTGCTGTTGAAATGTTGCGGAATACGCGCCGCAAATCTGCGCCGGTGGCATTGAAGGAGTTGGGGCCGCATCCGGAAGATCAGGCTCCGGTGCAGATCTTCGAGGGGCGTTACGGTCCGTACGTTAAGCACGGCTCTGTGAATGCCACTGTACCGAAGGAGACGGATCCGGCCTCTGTCACGATGGAGCAGGCGCTGCAATGGCTGGCGGCCCGGGCGGCCAGTGGTGGCAAGTCGGCTGGGCGTCGTGGCGGTGCGGCTCGGGGAGCCAAAAAGGCCGTGAAGAAGGCTGCGAAGAAAGCTGCCGGGAAGGCGGTCAGCAAATCGGCCGGCAAGGCCGCCAAAAAACGCGGTCGGGAAGTCTGACACGGAAGTCGGGAAGATCCACAACGAAAGAAGCCCGACTGCGAGAGCAGTCGGGCTTCCTGTTTGAACTGAACCGAGAACGCGATCATTCAGCCTTCGGTGCATCAGCAGCCGGAGCGTCAGCAGCAGGAGCGGCGTCAGCGGGCTTTTCGCCTTCGGCAGGAGCGGCAGCCGGGGCAGCGTCAGCGGGCTTTTCGCCTTCTGCAGGAGCAGCGTCAGCTGGGGCAGCGTCTGCTGGAGCAGCGTCTGCCGGAGCAGCCGGAGTTTCAGCTGGGGCAGCCGGTGCACCACCAGCAACGCCGGAGCCAGCTGCAGCACCGCCACCGGCAGCACCAGTCTGCTCGCCACCACCGCAACCCACAGTAATTGACACAACAGCCAGCAGCACCAGTGCAGCAAGAGAACGCATCATCTTCATATGACCCAGCCTTTCAGTTTCCATCGGCCATCATCGGCACAAATTGACTCTGTTCCGCCGAAACCCCCCGTTCCGGCCACCGTCAACTGACACTAAACTACGGAAACCCGGTATAAATTCAACATCCAGCGATGCGAAAATCGATCACTTTCAGTTTTGGTGGCCAATGGCCCGATATCTGCGGGAATGCCGCCACGACCCTGAAAGTTTCGCTACAATACCCCGGAAAATGTACTTCGGGAGCTGAACGAGGGCGATTTTTGCCGTGTCAGTGCCAGGGGCAATTGCTGGACGGAAGATCAGGTTATGGCAGCCGGAGAAGACGGAGATCAGGAGGGATTTGAGGACAGCGTGGACGGTGACGCACTCACTCCTCGAAAGAAGGTGCGTCGATTTCCGACTGGTCCAGGTGTGTACCTGATGAAGGACGGTGAAGGGCGAGTGATTTATGTTGGCAAGGCCGTGAATCTGCGGAACCGTGCTTCGAGTTATTTTACGGCGGCGGCGGAGGTGGATCGCAGGACGGCCGATCTGGTGCTGGAAATTCGAGATGTGGATTTCATCGAGGCGGAGAGTGAGGTAGATGCGTTGCTGATGGAGGCGCGGCTGATCAAGGACATACAGCCTCGTTTCAATTCTCTGCTGAAGGACGACAAGACTTTTCCGTATCTGCAGATTACGACGCGGGAAGATTTTCCGCGTGTTGAGTTTACTCGTCAGCCGGAAACATCGGGAGTGCGATTGTATGGTCCGTTCACCAGTGCGGGTCAGTTGCGTGGCACGATAGCGGTGCTGCAGAAGATTTTTCGATTCAGGACGTGTTCGCTGGACATTGATGAGAAGGACGAGCGTTGGCGCTGGTTCAGGCCCTGTCTGCTGGCCAGTATTAATCAGTGCACTGCGCCATGCAATCTGAGGATCAGTCGTGAGGAGTATCGTGAGGACATCCGTCGGCTGCGATTATTTCTTGATGGTGGCCGTCCGGCGCTGCTCAAGGAGATGGAGGAGTCGATGAAGCAGGCTTCCCGCGAGCTGCGTTTTGAGAAGGCAGCGAGGATACGGGATGAGATTCAGGCTCTGGAGAGTCTGAATCTGCGGGGAGACCTTGAGAGTCATGCGCAACCGGAGGTGTTCTACACGGATCCGCGGAAGGGTCTGGAGGGTTTGCGGAAATTGCTGGGTCTGTCTGAGATTCCCCGCCGTATTGAGGGGCTGGACATTGCTCATCTGCAGGGCAGCGAAACGGTGGCCAGTCTGGTGCAGTTTATTGATGGATTGCCCTTCAAGCCGGGTTACCGGAAGTTCAGGATTCAGACTGTCGAAGGTGTGGATGATTTTGCGTCGATGCGTGAAGTGATTACTCGTCGTTTTTCGCGTTTGAATGAGGAGGGCGATGCCTTTCCGGATTTGCTGCTCGTAGATGGTGGCAAGGGGCAGTTGAATGCGGTGATGGAAACATTTCAGCTGCTCAGCATTACTCCACCGCCCACGGTGTCACTGGCGAAGCGTGAGGAGGAGATTTATGTGCCGGGTGCAGCGGAGCCGCATCGATTGAGCCGTCATTCGTGGGCTCTGCGTCTGCTGCAGTACATTCGCGATGAGGCTCATCGATTTGCTCAGCATTACCATCACATGCTGCGGCGACGCTCGTCACTGGGTGAGCAGAGTGGTCGTCGTCGGGGAAAGCGTCGCGGGGATAGCTGATTCGAGGAAGTCTGCTCAGGGAAGGGAGTTTGCTGTGTCGGAAGACCGCAGGGTACGCACATTTCGTCAGCGTCTGGAGGACAGGCTTCGTGAGGCGATCATAGCGCGTCATCGTCGCGGTGGTGTCGTGTTGTTCAGCGACACAACTCTGCGGGATGGTGAGCAGATGCCGGGTGCCACGCTGGAGCCGCATGAGAAGTTGCGGATCGCGCTGGCCCTGGAAAAGGCCGGTGTACATTCTCTGGATGCCGGTTTTCCGGCCAGTTCGGAAGCCGATGTGGAAGCCATTCGACTGATGGTGGGTCGGGTGCGGGGCCCGGTGCTGACAGCGCTTTGTCGGACGGTACGCAGTGACATTGACGCGGCAGATCGCGCTCTGGATGGAAACCCGGTGCACAAACGCGGGGTCAGTCTGTTCTGCGGAACCAGTCCGCTGCATCGCACTTACAAGCTTGGGAAGAGTAGGAGTGAGATTCTGCAGTTGATTTCCGACACAGTCGGATACGCGGCGGAGAAGTTTCGGATTGTGGCGTTCAGTCCTGAAGACGCCAGCCGCACGGAAGTCGACTTTTTGTGCGAGTGCTATCGTGAGGCTATTCGCGCGGGGGCGACGACAATTGGCTTTCCTGATACGGTGGGGCTGCTGACTCCGGAAAAATCACGGGACTTCATTCGGCGGATTCAGGACGGAGTGCCGGAGCTGCAGCGGGCTCTGCTGGCGGTCCATTTTCACAATGACCTGGGTCTGGCTGTCGCCAATACTCTGGCGTGTATCGCAGAAGGCGCCAATGTGGTGCAGTGCACTGTGAATGGAATCGGCGAACGGGCGGGAAATGCTTCGCTGGAGGAGGTTGTGATGGCACTGACACTCCATCAGGAGCAGTACGGGCGGACCCACCGTGTTGATACTCGGATGCTGGCCCCCCTGTGTCGTCTGGTGGCAGAGCTCACAGGGGTCGGTCTGCCGCTGATGAAACCTGTTGGCGGAGCGAACATTTTTGCGACTGAAGCGGGAATCCATCAGGACGGACTGCTGAAGAATCCGGACACCTATCTGCCGTTCCGGCCTGAAACGGTGGGCGGTGATGAGATACGGCTGGTGCTGGGAAGGCACAGTGGTCGTCGGGCGGTCGCACATCGCCTGCAGGGACTTGGTATTCCCCATAATGAGGCACGGGTGATTCGCATCACGGAGAAGTTGAAGCTGCTGCCCAAAGGGACGATTGTGGATGATGTTCTGTTGCAGCGGATAGCCGCAGACACCCTGTAAATCGAGCCCCGTCCATTCAGTTTCGGAATTCCCTATGGCCTCTGTTCTGGTCGATACCCACTGTCATCCCGAATCTGATTCGTTTCGTCAGGATTTTGAAGAGGTGCTGGGGCGTGCTGCAGCCGCCGGGGTGGTGCAGTTGCTGGCGATCGGCATTTCCGCCGCCACCAGTCAGGCCGTGGTCCTCCTGTCCAACAGGTATCCTGGAATTTCGGCCGTGGTGGGAGTACATCCGAACCATACTCATGAGATTCGGCCGGGGGACTGGGAGCGGATTGAGGAACTGGCATTTCATCCGCGGGTCGTGGGGATTGGCGAGACGGGTCTTGATAACTACTGGAAAGACGTCCCACTGGATCTGCAGTACGATTCGTTTCGACGACATATTCAGTTGTCCCGTCGGTGTGACAAGCCATTTGTCGTGCACTGTCGTGAGGCTGAGGCTGAAGTTCTGGAGGTGCTGCGTGAGTCAGCGGAGACTGCTCCTTTGCGGGGAGTGATGCATTCGTTCTGCGGCAGCGAAGCGACAGCGACTGAATGTCTGCAGTTGGGAATGTTTCTGTCCTTCAGTGGTATGCTGACGTATCGCAGGAATGATGAATTGCGAGCGGTGGCAGCTCAGGTCCCACTGGATCGGCTGCTGATCGAAACGGATGCTCCGTATCTGGCCCCTCAGCAGTACCGTGGCAAACGCAACGAACCTGCGTGGGTTGCCGACACATGTGCCTGTCTGGCGGAAGTTCATGGCATGTCGATGGAGGAAATGGCAAAAATCACGACGGGCAATGCGCGTCGCCTGTTCAGGCTGGATTGTGAGTCACTGAATCTGCCACCGTCGGCTGATGCTGTTTGACGGAAGTTCAGTCAGTCGATGAAGGCAAATTCATTTGTGTTGAGCAGTACCAGGCACAATGATGCGAGTGCCAGCTGCTCGGGACTGGCGGGCTCTGCGGTGGGCTGTGCCTGCAGCGGCATACTGAACCTGCTGCTGATGGCAGTCTGCACAGCCAGCCGTTCATCCGGATTCAGCTGACGCTCGAAGACCACCAGCAGGCTGAGGTGTCCGTGCCAGTACTCGCCTTCGATATTCCCCTGCTGCCCAATGACCCACGGTGTATCAAGGCGTCTGGGGGGGAGTCTGGCTGACTGGAAGGCAGCCTGTCGCAGTCCCTGGAACAGCACAGCACCGTTGGGACCATTGGCAGCCGTCAGCAGGAATGGTTGATCGCCCTGCTGCAATTCGCCAACTCCGGACAGCGCGTCGCTCAGGCGGAAGGCTCGTTCGCCAGTGAGTCCCACGAACAGGGATTCGGTGGAGTTACCATCGCGGCCGCTCCAGTTCGACAGCAGTTCCCGGTGTCCTGCGGCGGCGCGATCGGTCGCGACGGCAAACGCGGTGAACTCATCCTGATCCAGCAGTCCAGTGCCAAGCTGCAGGAAGCTGTCGCGTCCGTTGAACTCCACAGCGGCATGGTTGTTTCCCGGCAGTTTGCTGAGCATTGGCCGTCTTGCGGGGACAGGCTGGGTGGCAGTTCGCCCGGCGGTATCACGGCTGAGCCAGAGTTCGACGGATCCGTCCGGGGACAGCTGGATTCCTGTGGATGCGTCCAGCAGCAGCCGCACTTCGGTTGCGAGGGGCACATGTTCCGCCGGGGCGGCGATTTGTCGGCAGACCGCTGCAACAGCCGGGGCAACGCGTGCGGGCAGTGAGTTCTGCTTGCCTGCTGCCGCGGTCCGGAGGCTTTCGGCAAGGAGACGTTTCTGAGTTGCGAGGTGCTGGAGGCTGTCGGACAGTTCCTGCTCGTCAGGCTGACGCTGCAGGATTGCCTGCCAGATGTGCCGGACCTGGGCGGCCTGTCCGGGGACGGGGGCCGTGGTGGCAGCCAGTGCTTCGGCACGCTGGTGCATAAACTGATTGTTCAGCAGTGTCAGCGCCTGAGGGGCAACGATTGAGACATCCCGGCGCCCGCAGGAAATGGTGGTGTCGCACTGATCGAAGGTGGTCATCATAGGTGGCTGCAAACTGCGCTGCAGATACATGTAGAGACTGCGGCGCAGTTGTTCTGCCGGTGGTGATGCTGTCCATGCGGCATCTTTTTTCGAGAGGCCTTCGAGGGCGTCCGTGCTGAGAGTGGGCACGAAACCGGGGCCTCCTGTTCGCCGATCCAGTTCCCCGGACGCGACCAGAAACGCATCCCGGAGGGATTCGGCGTCCTGCCTTCGCCGATTGGCTCGCCACAGCCATCGGTTACCGGCGTCGATGGAACTGCAGTGCTGTTCCTGCGGATGCTGCGCTGACTGCCCCCATGCGGCGGAGGTCAGTATCAGGCGGTGCATGTGCTTCAGGCTGCCACCACTGCGGAGCAGTTCGCGGGCGAGCCAGTCCAGCAGCTCAGGATGGCTGGGCTGATCGCCGGTGAAGCCGAAGTTGCTGGTGCTGCGAACGAGCCCTTCACCAAAGTGGTGCATCCAGAGTCGGTTGACAATAACTCGCGCAGCAAGTGCGTTCTGCGGGCTGGCAATCCAGTCCGCCAGCTGCAGTCTGAGCCTGGTGGTGCTGCCCGTGTCCGCCGCAGCAAAATCACTGCGGCCTGGGGCTGGCAGGCAACTGAGCGGACCTGCGGAAACAGCCTGCAATGGCCTGTGACGCTCGCCGTTTTTCAGAACATGCAGTGGCTGGGGCTGTCTGGTGAGGTCAGTCCATCCCAATACTTCGGGATATCCCAGTGCTGCTGCATCCGGTCCACCCAGCAGCGTGCGACTTCCGGCTTTCAGTGGCCCCGGCCAGAAGGCTGCAGCAAATCGATAATAATCGGACTGGGGAATCGGATCGAATTTGTGATCGTGGCAGCGTGCACATTTGACCGTCAGTCCCAGAAAGGCGGAGGACGTCGTGTGTACCAGATCTTCAAGTCGTTCATAAACGTAGTCCTCAGGGTCATTCGGCTCATCGTTCCATGTGCCCAGTCGCAGAAATCCGGTGGCAATCACAGTCTGTTCGCTGCGATTCGGGACTTCGTCTCCTGCCAGCTGCAGGCGGACAAACTGATCCCAGGGAAGATCTGCATTCAGTGCCTGCACGACCCAGTCTCGATACTTCCAGGCAAATGGTTTGGGCTGGTCGCGTTCATAGCCACTGGTGTCGGCATAGCGTACCACATCCAGCCAGTGTCTGGCCCAGCGTTCGCCATAGTGCGGCGATGCGAGCAGGCGGTCAACCAGTTGCTGATACTGAATGGCAGTCAGCCCCCCCTGCCCTGCCCTGTCTGCGGCAGCAGCCAGTTCCATGTCGGATTGCAGCGGTGGCAGTCCGGTTACCACCCAGCTCAGCCTTCTCACCAGTTCCCGTGCTGTTGCCGCCGGGGCAGGTGTCAATTGATGTTGCTGCAGTCCAGCCGCAAGGAATCGATCAATGGGATGCGATTGCCAGGTGTTCCAGGGGACAGCAGACGGTAGCGGTGGCTGAGCCGTCTTCAGGGGCTGCAGTGACCACCAGTCACGACCGCCGCGGCTGGTCAGAGTTTTTTCGAAGAGATCCAGCACGCGACCGGCGGGAACTTTGGCACCCTGATCAATCCAGCGTCTGAGCACATCCACTTCCGACGGGGGAAGCGGACGAGCGTGGCCGTTGGCAGGCGGCGGCATTTCAGCTGCGAGGACTCGAGCCAGCAGCAGGCTGCCGGCTGCATTTCCTGGAATCAGTGCCGGACCGCTGTCTCCACCGCGTCGCTGATCAGCTGCAGTTTCCAGCGACAGGCCACCGGAGGGATTGTTGTTCTGGTGACATTCGAGGCAGCGACTGAGCAGGACGGGAGCAACATCCCGGTCGAAATCGGGGTCTGTCTGTCCTGCCACCGGCCTGATCAGGACCGCTAAGGCGATCAGTGTGATGCGGATCACAAGCGACATTCAGCGACTCCGGAATTCACGGCTGTTTGCCCTGTTTTTTAGCTGTCCCAGGCTTCTTTTGCGGGCTGATGGCTTCTCCGTCAAACGGCTGGTTGCCGTAGGCGGATCGCGGAACCTCAGCGGTGTCACCGACTTGCTCACGCAGCCGCTGCAGTTCGGCCTGCAGTTCCTGTACCACCTGAGCATACTCCGGATCCCCGTAGTAGTTCCTGGTCTCCTCTGGGTTTTGTTGTCGATCGAGCAGTTCCCATTCGTCGATATCCGGCTTGTAGTAGTGCACCAGTTTGTAGCGATCGGTGATAACGCCCATATGTGGCCGCACCCGATGCGGGACAGGGAATTCGTAATAGTGATAGTAAAGGCTGGTTCTCCAGTCCGCCGGGGTTTGCCCCTGCAGAATCGGCAGCAGGCTGCGTCCCTGCATATCGGCCGGCTGCGGGAGTCCGGCGATATCGAGGAAAGTCTGAGCAAAGTCAACAAGTGAAACGATTTCCTTCTGCACGGACCCTGGTTTCACAACGCCCGGCCACCGCACCATCATTGGTGTGCGGAGTGATTCTTCGAAGATCCAGCGCTTATCGAACCAGCCGTGTTCTCCGAGGAAGAATCCCTGATCGCTGGTAAACACGACCACCGTGTTGTCGGCTTCCCCCTCATCCTCAAGGGTCTGCATCAGTCGTCCGACATTTTCATCGACCGCTTTTACGCAGGCAAGGTAGTCATGCATGTAGCGGTTGTATCTCCAGCGGACAAGTTCCCTGCCCTGCAGTCCTGCTGCCAGAAATTTTTCATTTCGAGGTCCGTACCAGGCGTTCCACTGCTGCAGTTGTTCAGGAGACATATTGGGTGCGGGACGTAGTTTGGCGTCCAGTTCCGTAAAGGTTCGATCAAGTCCCATGTCGTGATCGGAGACTGCGCGACTGCGACCTGCAAAATCGTCGAACAATGTGGGGGGCTCGGGATAAACCCGATCGTTGTCCCAGCCAAGGTGCCGAAGAGCGGGTGCCCATTCGCGATGTGGCGCTTTGTGCTGGCTCATGAGGAGAAACGGTTTTGTGCGATCCCGCTGCTTCAGCCAGTCAATCGACAGATCAGCGATCAGGTCGGTTGTGTAGCCGTTGAGTTTGACTTTTTCGCCGTTGCGAATCATCGGTGGGTTATAGTAGAGCCCCTGGCCGGGCAGAATCTGCCAGTGATCGAATCCGGTGGGGTCCGAGACGAGGTGCCATTTGCCGATCATGGCAGTCTGATATCCGGCAGCTTTCAGCAGTTTGGGGAAAGTTGTCTGTGAGCTGTCGAAGGTGCAGTTGCTGTTGTTGTAGAAGCCGTTGCGGTGGGAGTATTTGCCGGTCAGGATTGTTGCCCGGCTGGGGCCACAGATGGAATTTGTGACCAGACAGCGATCAAAGCGGGCACCCTGTGCGGCCAGTTTGTCGATATGGGGTGTTTCCAGAAGGTGTCGACTTTCACCGTAGGCACTGATCGCCTGGCACGTCAGGTCGTCGCAGAAGATGAAGACAATATTCGGCCGACGAGGTGAAGACTGTGCAGCGGGCGACTGAGCAGTGCTGGTGGCCGGCGTAAGCAGCCAGCCAAGCAGAAGTGTCAGCAGGCAGGTTGTTCGAAACATGGTTAGGCTTTCAAGGTTCAGTTGCGACAGACAGTTTCGTCGAGATTCAGTACCAGATTGCAGAGCATGGTCCACGCGGCCAGTTCCACAGCGGGAAGCTGTGCGGCGACGGCAGCTTCCCCGTTTCGAATCACGAGGGCTGCTTTTTCGGGGTGAGTTTCAAAGTGTTTTCGCTGAGTGTTCAGGGCCTGCTGCAGGATCGGCAATTCCTGTTCAGCGGGTTTTCGGGCCAGCACAGTGCGATGCAGCAGGGTGATGCGAGCGGTGTCATCACCGGTGGATTGCAGCAGTCGTTCCGCGAGGACTCTGGCAGCTTCAAAATGCTGCACGTCGTTCATCAGCTGCAATGCCTGCAGCGGAGTGTTGCTGCGTTCGCGGCGACTGCAGAACTGTTCGCGGTTTGGTGCGTCGAAATTTGTCATGAACGGTGGCGGCGCCGTGCGTTTGATGAAGCAATAAACGCTGCGGCGGTAGATCGCACTGCCATGTTCCTGCATATAAAATCGGGTGTTGCTGTTTTCATAACCGACGGGCTCCCAGATGTCCGGTGGCTGATAGGGCATGACCCCTCGACCACCCATGGTGGCATCCAGCAGGCCGCTGACGTACAGCACATTGTCGCGGAGTTGCTCCGCATCAAGGCGAAACCTTGTACCGCGGGACAGCAGGCGGTTGTCGAAATCCAGCTGCAGGGCAGATTCTGTCGACACTGACGCCTGGCGGAATGTGGCTGATGTCAGCAACAGTCGAAAGAACTGTTTCTGATCCCAGCCTGAGTCGCGAAATTCCGTGGCCAGCCAGTCAAGCAGTTCAGGGTGTGAAGGCGGATCTCCGCGAGTACCAAAATCATCGCTGGTGCGGACAAGTCCTGCGCCGAAGACCTGCTGCCAGATGCGGTTGACAGTCACTCGGGCAGTCAGTGGGTTTTCCGGTGAGGTGAACCAGTTTGCCAAATCCAGTCGGCTGGCGCGGCGCCCTGTCAGTGGCTGACCATCCTGGCTGCGAAGAGGTGGGAACTGAGCAGGAACACCGGGTTCCACCCTCGCGCCACGTTTGTCGTACTGTCCACGTTCCATGATGAAAGCTTCGCGAGGCTGCGGCAGGTCAGTGAACATAAAAGTCCCGGGGACCTCGTCCAGAACCGCAGCCCGTCGAGCGAGAGCCGCATCGAGGGATCGGCGTTCGACCGCAGCCGGGGAATCTTCAGCACGCTGCACCACCCGTCTCCAGAAAGTCTTCAACTGCAGCAACTGGGTGGCATCAGGAGTGTCCTGCGGACCCGCCACCAGCAGTTTCTGAAGTTCCGGGGGCAGTCCGTCAGGACTTGTACCCCTGGAGATTTCCCACCAGGCGTTGAAGGAAGCGCGGGGATCACGTCCGGCAACAAGACGACCGGAAATACGCACACTGTCGATACGAACTCGACCTCCGTCCTGTCCGAGCACCAGCGATTTGATGCGTGCGCCGGGAGTTGAGCAGGCCTGCAGGAGCGGGATTTCCAGCGAATGCCAGGTTCCGGGGGCTGGCAGACTGCCCATCTTTTTGCCTCCCGACACCTCCATTTCGTCAGTCCAGACGGAACGTCGAGTCCGACCGTCATCGTATTGAATTTTGAGGCTGCGGGGCGGATGTCGCGGATCTGTCCAGACATCAACAGTCAGGATTCCATCGGCAGGGATCATGACTGGAATAAGCGTCAGGTCGATGGTCAGTTCGTAGTCTGATCCGTAAGCCAGTTCCAGTGAGCGAGCGTCTGTGTTTTCCCCGGCTTGCGAACTGCGAATCCATACGGCTTCATTTCGTGAGGTATTTCGGGATCGGCTGCCGGGAGGCAGGAGATCGTCGAGGATCAGATCACTGACGGGGCGTTCTGCTGCGGGGTCTGCAGGTTCATCTGTGAGTCTGCCGGCGGCGGCGGCCTCGCTGAGTGATTTCTGCAACTGCTCCTCCGCCAGCCTTAAACGCTCTTCGGCGTCGTCGCTCAACCGTTGCTGTTCGGGCGTTCGGACTCGCAGAAATGGCTGCGTGCGGCTGATGTTGCCATCCATGCCGGGGTCGGCTGCCGAGTAGAAAAAGGCATACATGGAGTAGAAGTCGCGCATAGTAATCGGGTCATATTTGTGATCGTGGCAGACTGCGCAGCCCGCCGTCACACCCATCCACGTCTGCATGGTGGTGCTGGTCCGATCCACCGCATAGCGATAGAGCCATTCTTCATTGATCGCGCCGCCTTCGCTGGTTGTTACATTGCAGCGGTTGAATCCGGTTGCCACTTTCTGTTCGAGTGTCGCCTCGGGCAGCAGGTCGCCGGCAAGTTGCCAGGTGGTGAACTGATCAAATGGCAGATTGCGATTGTAGGCACTGATGACCCAGTCGCGCCACGCCCACATTTCGCGTTCATTGTCCAGATGCAGACCGTGAGTATCAGCGTACCTGGCAACATCGAGCCAGTGCCGCGCCTGCTCTTCGCCATAGCGAGGCGACTGGAGATACCTGTCGATCATGCGTTCATAAGCACCCGGCGACTGATCCTGAAGGAATTCATCGACTTCGGACACCGCTGGTGGCAGGCCTGTCAGTACAAAAGCAACGCGGCGGATCAGAGTGGTGCGATCTGCCTCCGGCTGCGGCTGCAGTCCTGTCTGTTCCAGCCGGTTGAGGACAAAGGCGTCAGGAGGATTGCGGACCCAATCTGCCCGACTGACGGCGGGGAGCGGGGGCCGGACCGGGGGTTCAAATGCCCAGTGCTTCTGCCACACTGCACCTTCCTCGATCCAGCGACGGAGCAGTTGCTTCTGCTGAGCGGTCAGAGTTTTACCGGTTTCCGGAGGCGGCATCTGTATGTCGGTGTCGGACGAGTCAATCCGTTTGAGAAGTTCGCTGCTGTCGGGCTTGCCCGGTTTCACGGCGGCCCGTCCATCATGGTCCAGTAAGGCGCCTTCCGTTGTATCCAGGCGCAGATCGCCCTTGCGAGTACCAGCATCGAAACCATGGCATTCAAGGCAGTTGGCAGCAAGGATCGGGCGAATGTCCCGATTGAACTGCACACGTTCCGCCGGATCTGTTGCCTGAGCCGCAGCGGACAGCAATACGCAGACGATCCATACAGCCATGCCTGCAGGAGAAGCGATGGTCCGCAGGGACAGGGTGAACTGAATTCCCGGCATGGATGTGTCCAGGTGGAGGGGGACTGGCTGGAAGGAACCGAGGGCAGCCGGAGTTGACGGCCCTGATCGCCGTTAATTGTATCAGGATTCGCAGCCATTTTGCCACCCTTGGGTGAGTTTACGGGCGGGTCAGCATGCAGAACCGGTCCAGCGGAACGCCGATCGCCCGGAAGACTTGTCTTTTGGCCCAATTCCAGCGAGATTGCAGGTCCTCAGGGGGAATTGGGTCCTCCGGATTTCCTCACCATCACCCCACCACTCAGGGAATTCAGGCTATGACTACGTTTGGTCAGTCAACAAATCGACGTCAGTTTTTGCAGCAGTCAGCTGCGCTGATCGGTGCCGCAGGCGTGCCGTCAGTGCTGCAGGCAGGGAATCGCCACAAACAATTGAATGTTGCGGCGGTAGGTGTCAACGGGATGGGATGGGCCGACCTCAACAGTATTGGCACACATGCAGCTGTGAAATTTGTTGGCTTCTGTGACATCGACTCGGCACGTTTTGACAAGGCTGATGCAGCCTATCCCGGTGTCAGGCACTGGGCCGATTATCGTGAAATGCTGCAGCACCTTGGCGCGACTGTGGATGCGGTGATCGTGTCAACTCCCGACCATATGCATGCACCGGTGGCATTGGCTGCCATGCAGATGGGAAAGCATGTTTACTGCCAGAAGCCGCTGACACATACCGTGTGGGAAGCGCGGCAGATGACACTGATGGCGGAAAAGGCCGGCGTGACAACTCAGATGGGCAATCAGATTCATTCAGCAAAAGAGTATCGACTGGGGGTACGACTGCTGCAGGACGGTGCGATTGGTCGAGTGCGGGAAGTGCATTCGTGGGTTGGAGTGCAGGGGCGGCAGTACTGTCAGCGGACGGATCGCCCGGCAGCGGCCGATGTCCCAGCGACGGTCAATTGGGATCTCTGGCTGGGAGCAGCACCGGAGCGCCCGTTTGCCGCTGAGGTTTATCATCCCTTCAAGTGGCGTGACTGGCAGGACTTTGGTTCCGGAGCCCTCGGCGACTTTGGCTGCCACATTCTGGACCCGGTATTCTCGGCTCTCGGTATCCGACATCCGACCAGTATTCTGGCCGAAAATTCCGGAACAACTGCTGAAGTCTGGCCGGGGCCGGAAACTGTCACGTGGGAGTTTGCCGGGACGAAGTACACGACTGGAGCGATCAAAGTGATCTGGCGTGACGGCGGACTGAAGCCTGCGCTGGAACTTGCCGGCATGCCCGCTGACCGGCAGCTGCCCAATGCCGGTTCACTGTTCATTGGCGAAGGTGGCACGATGGTGCTGCCGCATGTGGGTATGCCGCAGCTGTATCCGATGGACAAATTTGCGAACTACAAACTTCCCGACGTCGCCGGTGCCAGTCACTGGCACGCCTGGGTGGATGCAGTGCTGGCAGGGCAGAAAACCACGGACGGTTTCGACTACGCTGGTCCCCTGACCGAGACCGTGCAGTTGGGCAACGTGGCAGCTCGCCTGCCCGGTCAGAAGATTCAGTGGAACGCCGAGGGTTTTCGTACGGATCTGCCGGCAGCCGATAAACTGCTGACAAAGCCGTATCGCAGCGGTTTCGAGGTACGGCCGGTTTGACTTCATAGCAGTTGCCGGCGAGCCTGCTGCAGGGTTTTCAGGAACGCCTGCACGTCGTCCGCAGTGTTGTAAACTCCGAAACTAACGCGAGTTGATCCGGCAATTCCGAGATAGTTGTGGAGCGGCATTGTGCAGTGGTGTCCATGGCGAGTGAACACGCCGTGGCTGTCAAGCAGCGCGGCCAGATCCTCGGGATGAACGCCGTCGATCCGAAAGCTGACAATGGCGCCGCGATGTTCAGGGGCCGGTCCGAAGATCCGCAGTCCGGGGATCTCACGAAGCCCCTCGAACAGCAGCCGGGTCAATTGCTCTTCATGCTGATGCACGGCGCCGAGCCCCAGTTGCTGCAGCCAGCGAATGGCCGCGCCCAGTCCGATCACCTGCACGATTGGCATCGTACCGGCTTCAAATTTTGCGGGTGGTCGCGACCAGACAGAGCGTTCGACAGTCACCTCGGAAATCATGTGACCCCCGAACACCACCGGTTCCATTTCCTCGAGCCGTGACTGGCGTCCGTACACGATTCCCACTCCCGTGGGACCGTAGACTTTGTGTCCGCTGAAGACCAGGAAATCGATGTCATCAGCTGCAACGCTGGTGGGGAGGTGCGGGACGCTCTGGGCGCCATCGACCACGAGGCAGGCGCCGATTTGACGGCACCGGCGGGCAATCTCTCTGATGGGGTTAATGGTTCCCAGCATGTTGGACATGGCGGTAACGGCAACAAGCCTGACTCGTTCAGTGAATACGGAGTCGAAGGCGGAGGCGTCGAGACGACCGTCCGGGGTGAGTGGTATGAGTTTGAGCCTGGCTCCGGTGCGGATTGCCACCTGCTGCCACGGGACGAAGTTGGCGTGATGCTCCATCACGGTCGTCAGGATTTCGTCACCGGGACGCAGACGCGGCAGTGCCCAGCCTGATGCAATCAGGTTCAGTCCGGCGGTGGTTCCGGCGGTGAACACGATTTCGTCCGGAGAACGAGCCCCGAGGAAATTCGCTGTCAGTTCGCGAGTTGCCTCGAACTCTTCATCAATCCGCACTCCGAACTGATAAGTGCCTCTGTGAGCGTTTGCGTAGTATTGTTCTTCGACCTCGCGTTCCTTCTCGATGACGCAGGCTGGCTTCTGCGAAGACGCTCCGCTGTCAAGCCAGACGGGAAACCGTCCGTCTCCGAGGGGCCTGTTGAGCACCGGGAATTGTCTGCGGATCTGCTGGACATCAAAACGCGGGGCCGGACACAACGGCAGTACCGTGCCTGGGGAAGCGGCTGTGTCTTCAGCGGGCAATCCGGAGGTGACGGCGTGTTTGCGTGCGAGCAGCTGGATGCGTTCCACCATTCCGCGCAGTCCGTTTCGTCGCTGCGGAGAAATGTGCTGCTG
>SXGQ01534001.1_pt1 | contig 25487 bp, 35 predicted proteins | sample 3178371 | NCBI WGS metagenome assembly SXGQ01 (sample SAMN11356859, study PRJNA531348) | freshwater metagenome | isolation source: freshwater sample F1-20 | place: China: Fuxian Lake, Yuxi | collected 2017-12-25 | reverse complement strand
CGATTTTAAATTGGCCTGCCATCCAAATGTATTTCCTGGACTACTACGACCATATCCGTATGCTTTATCTAGTGCTTCATCACTGATAGTCGCTAGTTGATGAACTGATAACTGTTCATCCGTGCCTTCCGCCACACCTTGTTCGTCTACTTTACCAGTAGGTTGTTGTGTAGTAGGGGAGAATATTTTTGCTCTTTCGGCATCAGCCTCAGCAGCATCTTCGGGTCTTGGTTGAAATCCGTATCCTGCACCTCGCCCGCCAATTTTATATTGTTGTAGTCTACGTTGGTATTCTTCTTCTGGCATTGGCGGGCGTGGTGCCTGTTGCTGTGTTTGATAAGCCTGCAAACTTTGCTGTCTTCTTGCAGCCTGCTCTGGAGTGTCGGGTTCTGTGCTGGGTTTATAACCGTTTCTTTCAGCGACCTGTTGCTTGTCAGATTCAGCAATAGACAGCACTGACTGAGCAGATGGCATACCAGTCATTAATTCATATTCCATGTAGTCTAATACTGTACGAAGATAGTCGTTGGCTAATGTAATTTTACCACTGACCCATCCTTCTAAACCTTGTGATTCATCAACATTTCTTAATAGTTTATGTAACCTAAGTGCAGATTCCGCAGCGTGATACAGTTCTTCACGAGCCATTTGCACTTCGTGGTCTTGCTGCACAGAATGTGCGTCTTCAACAAAGTTTTCGCCTAAAAATTGTGAACTTTTCATAATAATATCCCGGATATTGTATATTTAGTTTAGACAGTAAACTTGCCATTTTCTAAATTTTGAAACTTATTATTTACTGCAAAATTTGTTAATCTAAATCCGGGAAAATTGGGGTTCACGGGCTGTAAAGTTAATGTATGTTCGCCTGGTTCAAGTTCGGCTACTATTATTTCACGCAGCCATTGATTAGGATTTCTCCAGATGTAAGTTCTTTCAGTATATAAATCGTTGTTTATATACAACCTATATGCTTGGGGATCTGTTTGCCAATCGCAGAGCACATCAACTTCAATTCTTAGATCCTGCACGCTTTTTACCTCTACGCATATTTAACTGCCAGCGTGCCATTCTACCTTTTTCGCCTGGTGCGGATTTAAGTTTCTCTAGTTGTTCTATACTAGCACCTTTAGGAATACCTACTCTTTGGCTTAGTCCCTTACGGCTGGGATTTTTGCCGTCAGCAAAGTTTTCCTGCACTTGTGTTTGTGTAAATCTATATCCTGTTTGCTCTGGGTAATCTTCTTTTTGTAAGTTATATCCTAGACTGCCAGCATATCGCTGAACTAATCGGTCATAAAGTTTAGTTCTGCTGCCAGTGGGGTCATTTTCTTTGACTGCTGAGAAAAACAAACTTTCTGGTTTTTTCTTTTTAATGAACTGTTGTACAGCGGTTAATACCGTGGCAAATACTCTAGAAGCATCTCCTTCGCCTGTTACTTCTTGGCTATTGTTTCTGTAAAATTCAACCATCCAGTGATCTTTAATTTGATCAGTAAGATTAAACATTATACTGAGATATGTGCCGTCGTTTAATTGTGCTAGTGCGTCGTAATCGCCAAACTCGCCTTTTTCCCATTTGAGTTTGTATGGTTGATCAAAAGTTTCATTTATAGCAGTTTTAGGTATTAACAGCTCGGGCATTTTATAAGCTGACAGGTTAACAGGATAAGGTTGTAAAGATTGTCGATATAATTTTGCATATAATTGTTTTTCTACCGGATCTTTACTACGATAGAATTTATTTGCTAAAGCCATGTCTCCAACTAGTGTGCCTTGTGGAATATCTATCGTTTTAGGTCTATAAAATTTAATTTTATCTAAGTCTTTGTTAGTCAAACTGTAAAAAGTTGCTGCATATTTTTCAGGGTGTAGAGCGTAGATAACATTTGTTCTTTCAGGCACTAATTTTTCCAGTGGATCATCAGTTGCAAAATATTTAGGCAATTTACTTAACACAATAGCTTTGATATTTTCATTTTCATTGACATTAAAAGTTGGGTCTGTTTTCTGACGCTTTAATCCACGAGGCTGCTTGGGATCAATAGGATCTATATCTGTAGTGGTTAGTCCTGTTTTTTCTAAATTTTTTATATATTCATGTTCTAAATCTTCGTCACCGAAGGCCAAAATAGTACTAGGAGGTCCCTTGCCAAAGTCATGTTTGCCAAGGCCTTTTAAATCACTGATGTGCTGACCAAGTTTATACCAATCGTAAACATCTGATACATCAACTCTTACAGTTCCAGCAGGCATAGTAGGTTTAAATTCTGGTCCACGCGGTCTATCATTGGGATGCTGATCTTCTTCAACTTCAGTGGCTGCTCCTTTGGGCCCAATGTAATACGCATTAAAAGTCACAGCTGGATAATCTGCAGCTAATTCTTTGAACACACGAAGATTAGTCATGCTATCGTCATATAAACTGACCTGACGATATTTGCCAGTGTCTAAGTATCGACGCACCCATACTGCTTTTTTATAAGCAGGATTGTCATTGCCTGGCAAGTTACCAGCACGATGTACATGCACTTTACTCATGTCTATGCCTAGCTTGTTAAATGTATCTAAAAAAGTATCACGATCATCAAAGTCTGCTCTGGCAGTCAACATTATAACACGACCTCTTGTATAAGCTAAGATAGCCTTTAACTCACGGATCATTGGCCTTATAGGCGTGCTTTCTCTGGCAAATTTTTCTGCATCTCTAAATTCACCAAAATCAAATTCTTCACCGGGCTGTAGTTTGTAATTATTAAACTGTTGATTAGTAAGTTCGCGCACAGTTTCACCATCTTTGACCACACGAATTTTAGCTGTGGTATGTAACAGCGTGTCGTCTATATCAAATATTGTAAGAGTGCCTTGGGGTTGAACACGAACAAATTCACTGGCTCGCATTTACAACTCCAATGGTTTAGCATTAACAGCATCTGGATACTGTTTGTTAAAATGTCTCATTATAATGCCTGCCACAGCATTGGCTTGATTTTCAATTGGCGTACCAGTTTCGCCCGCTCCATGATACATCTGTCCGTCTAAAAATTGTTTAAAATGTACTAGTTCATGTGCTAATGTTCTAAGTATATCCACTGGATGTCTATTAGCAATACCCAAATGGATTTTTACTTCGTCATCAACAAATCGTCCAAATGTAGCTTGTCCATCTTTAGCGGTTAAATGTTTGTGTATTTCGATATGAGGTAATTTTTTTAAACCTAATAATTTTGCTGCCAAGGGCAAAAAATTACTGAGCATGTCTGAGACTGACTGATAGCTTAAACTGGAATCTTTATTTTCATTTACACTGGCACTAGCAGTTTTCTTTCCAGACTGCCTTGCTTTTCGGCCTGCACAGTGCGCCCGTTGACTAAATCCTTTTGGGTCGGTACAGTTAATACTTTTTTTATATTTTTTAGTCCATTTTTCTTTTAGTTCTTCTTCGGTGGCATAACCCAACTGTTGTTTGGCTTGTTGTACGGGAGTTTTGATACCAGGTGGTGTAATCAATGGTACTTTAGGTTGTTCTGCTAGTTTAAATGCTTTAAGACTTTTTTGTATAGCCCCCGGTCTAACATCTTTGGTAAGGCTAGTGCTGTATCTAGGATCTTGCATTTGTTTTTTATTGGCTATAACACCAACACCACCCATTTCATCTATTCTACCAGGAATTGGACTGGCTGTGTCTGTACTAGGGCTCACAATGTCTTCGTTGGCTTGATCTGGAATTTTATCGTAGATTGCTGCTAGTTCGGCACTGGGTCGAGCATACATTTGACTGAGAAACTCTTGTCTTGCAACTGCATTTTTTCTAATATGATTCCATAGATTACGACATTCAGTGCCATGACTTACATCATAAGTTTTACCTTTGATCTTTATAGATTTTTTAATTTCAGGTATTACTATCACATATCCATGTTTGTCTGCAGTAACAGCAGCTTCTGGTCCACCCCACACTTTATAATAACTGGGGCTGCCCGCAGGTTTAATAATATTTCCGTCTTTGTCTTTTTGATCTCTTTTAGTAACTGTGTCGGGATTTAATCTATCTGCGTCTGGTGCGCCTACTGCTGTAATGAAAATTGTGTTGGTAGGATCAAATGCATCGGGTAACACGTACATTCGATTTGTTTCAATAATGTGGTTACCCGAAACACCGGCAGCAGTTATTAATTGATATTTGTCAGAAAAATTGAAGGGACTTTTTGCTGTACTAGTATCGTTACTAGTCAACACAAATACATTATCTGCGCCAAATTTCTTTTGTAATTGTGCAAAAACCCCAGCATGACCCCGATGAAAAGGTTGAAATCTACCAGGATATGTAACAACCACACGGGGTTTGTTTTGTTCGTATAATTCAGTGGCAAACATACTGTATTAATTCTAATACAGTATTTAGCTTTACATGTTTTCTAACAACCAAATATAAAAAGGTGTAGTAAATTTAATCTTGTAACTGCCATTCCAGCCTAAATTAACACACTTAGTCAATACTGGTCTTTGCGAATCCAGTGGAATAAATTCACTCAGTGACCATTTAAGTTCTGCTATATCAATTTCATCTACTACTATAGAATCTATATTTAAAAGCATATCTTTTACAATAAAAGATTTATCTTCACTTTGAATAACATCGCTGTCAGACTTATTTTCAAATTTGATTTCTAAAGTATGTTCGGCATCATCGTCTAAATCAGCTTGAAATTTGTAAACTTTAGTTGATGCTTCTGCAAAGCCATTTACATAACATTGATCGTTAATATATACACTGAATTTAGGTACCTTGTCCCAAAAGGTACCACTGATTCCTATTTCAAATGTTAAACTTTCCTTAGGCTGACTCATTTGCAGTTTCTTTCGCTGCTGCTTCTAATGCTGCCTGCGCTGCTGCTTTTTGTGCTTCAATGGCAGCCTGTCCCTCGGGGCTGTTAGCATCTACCCGCTTAAGTCCTTTGCGTTCAAGTGCAGCTAAATCGCCTTTGAATTCATAGTGCCCGATATGATTCAACAGCACACGACTGTCTGCCCAAATATCGCCACCTAAGGCTTGCCAACGACGGCAAAATGTCCAGTCTTCACTGAGATAGTGTCCACGCTCGTCAATCACTGTGTCAAAAATACTGTACATAAAAGGTTCAAACTGTTTGCCCAGTCCGATATCATCTACATACTTGCATTCTGGATGCGCTTTAATTAACTGTTCGTATACAGATTTTCTAAACAGCAAGAAACCTGTGCCCTGTGTGTCCACTTGAAAAATAGGACCCTCAATGCGGCCACCGTTTTTCAAATTAATGACATAGTCAATGGGCAAAGACTTTTTAGGATATAGCCCGCCTATAACATCTTTGTCTGCAGCAATCATACCAAAAATAGCATCTGGTTCAAACCTAATATCTGCGTCAATAAACATAAAATGTGTAGCAGCAGCGTTGGTCATCATCTTAGCACACAGATTATTTCGTGCTCTTGTAACCAAAGATTCGTTAACCATTGTGTCTAAACTCCAGTTTAGCCCCACTCTCTGTGCTAACAACGTAAAACGCAGAAAACTAGTCATTGTGGGCTCACTGACCATGCCACCATAACAGGGCACAGCAAAATGTACATGAACTTTACTAAAATCAAATTGATTACCCTGTTGCATCTGGGGAGCAGTTTTTGCCAAATCAGGCACAGGCATAATGGGTTTTGTAAGTTTTGGTACAAGTGTAGTACTAGATTGGGGTTTGATTTCTTTTGCTTCAATTTTTTTGTTTGAGTCCGACATGTTTATCTTTCTTAGGTAAAATTATGCTATGTTTACTTCGACAACTACACCGTTGCCCAGTAATTCTTCTGCCACAGATGCAAGAGCATCTAATACTTCTTTGTTAACTAGAGTTGATTCCTGTTGATCATTTTTAACAAGTTTGCTAACAGTAATAACAATATTTTGTTCTTGAATTTTTGCCATTTACAGTCCTTGAATTATATGGATATTTATTATTTGATATAAGTCAACTTAAAAATTCCTGCAACAATTCCCGGAGCCATTAAATTTAAAAAAGTAAGTACATCTGCATCTTTTGCGTAAAAATAACTACCATCAAACCATAGTTTCCTTTTAGAAAAATTATATTGGGTTGATTTTGTTAGTTTTACTTCGTCGTTTAAATTAATTAGATATTGCCCTATACTTTCTCTTAAATCCGGCGTAAGTTTGTATCCTTCTTTAAGAAAAACTTTGTAATGATAATCTGTGGGTCTTTTAACGATTATTTCATTTTGTTCAAGTGCTTGTAGAGATTTTATACTGGCAGGTTTATGTATTTCTCTCAGTGATTTGGCATCTTGAGCAATCAACGTATAAAGTTTAGATTCGTCATTACAGTAAAGCTGCATCCAGGGTTCTTCAATTCGATGTTTTATATCATGCTTATTAACAGTTATAGTATCATGCCAATAACTTAACTGCTGAACTGTAGCTTGATCTAATTTTTTCTTTAGTTTATGATATGAATTTGGAACACGAGATGATGCAGCCCATGTTGATAATCGATTATTTGTATTTTGTCTTAGTTCTAACAGTGATTCTATACTTAAATTTTGTCTCTCATTGATAATTCTCCCAGCAGGGATTTCCAGCACAGCTTTATACAAATACTGTCCATAGTATTTTTTTGTCGTTTCTTTAATTTTACAGATTGGATTTAACTTCGTCCAGGACAACATAACCGTTCTCATCTATTGCTTTATTTGTAGGGTATAGAATATACTCATTTTCTTTAACTAAAAATACAAATTCGTCATCAATAAATTCAACATCCACTATGCAATTTTGTAAATTTTCGAATAATATTTTTTTTGCCAAAGGAGATTTAATTAATTCGTTAATTTTTCTCGCCATGGGCCTTGCGCCCATTTTTGTATCATAACCTTTATCAATTAACTGTTCTATAGCTGTATATTTTAATCTCACTGTAATGTGTTTGTCACTGAGTAAATCATTAAGTTCTTTGATAAATTTATCAACAATTTTACCAATGTGCTGTTTATCTAGTTTATTAAACTTAATAATGCCATCCAACCTATTTCTAAATTCAGGTTTAAAAAAGTCTTTTACTGCTTTATCATCTTCGCCTTCGCGTTCTAATGAAGTAAAACCAATACTGTTTCGCTCACTGTCCTGTGCGCCCAAGTTGCTGGTCAATATTACAATGCTATTTCTGCAGTCTGCTTTCTTACCATTACTGCTGGTAATTATACCCTCGTCCATAAGACTCAACAATAGATTGCTAACATCTGGGTGTGCTTTTTCAATTTCATCAAATAAAATAACACAGTTGGGATTCTTTTCTACTTCACTGATAAGTAGGCCACCACCTAAGTTGCCATCATCGTAACCTACATACCCAGGCGGTGCACCAATAAGTTTGGCCACTGAGTGTTTTTCTTGATACTCACTCATGTCATAGCGTAGCAGTTTCATCCCCAAATTTTCTGCTAGAAGTTTTGCTAGTTCAGTTTTGCCTGTGCCTGTTGGACCTAAAAATAGAAAACTGCCCACAGGTTTGTTTATTGTTTTTAGACCGGCTCTGCTAATATAAATTTTATCCAACACATCCACCACTGCCGAGTCCTGTCCATAAAGTTTAGCTTTTATGTTAGGCTCAAGATTCTCTAAGTTTTTTGTAGTTTCATTGTCCAACTGACTAACAGGAATTTTTGTAAATTTACTAAGACTATCAATAATATGACTTTTTCTAAGTACAAAATTAGGATGATTAAGTTTCAACCTAGCCATACTAGTGTCTATTAAATCAATGGCTTTGTCGGGCAATCGTTTGTCTGTTTGATACCTTACACTAAGATCTACTGCGGCATCAATAGCTTCATTGCTAACAGTACCGTTATGGAATTCTTCAAAATATTCTTTTAATCCATGCAATATGTCTTTGGCAATAGCTGGTGTGGGTTCTTCCACAGTCATACGATAGAAGCGACGCATCAGCGCACGGTCTTTTTCAAAACTCTGACTGTATTCTTCCCAAGTAGTAGATGCAATAACTTTTATATTTCCTTTGGTTAGCGCAGGTTTGATCATATTGCTAAAATCTAAACTACTGCTACTGCCGCTGCCGGCACCACGCATAGTATGTGCTTCATCAATAAACAAAATGCACTTTCCTTTAGCGTTAAGTGCTTTCATGACATCTTTAAATTTTTCTTCAAATTCTCCCCGGTATTTGCTGCCTGCTAGTAAGTTAGCTATGTCAAGATTATAAACTGTAAACCCTAGTAAATATTCAGGTACCCCTTGCTCAACAATTTTTCTAGCCAAACCTTCTGCAATTGCGGTCTTACCTACTCCAGGATCTCCTACCATTAAAATATTACTTTTGTTTCTTTTTGCTAGAACTTCGACAATTTCTGTTACTTCGTTGTCTCTGCCAATTAAAGGATCGATTTCATTTTTTTCTGCTCTAGCATTTAAATTATCACAGTATTCGTTGAGAATCGATTCGATTTGATTAATATTTTTCTTTTTATTTTGTTTAGTAAAAGTCTTATTCCAAAAGGACACTACTTTATCTCGCTCAAGACCGTATTTTAAAAAGTAATAAGTTGCATGACTGTTTTCTTCGCCCAAGATACTAAGAAACAGATCAATTATTTGCAAATTATGGCGACCACTAAACAATACCTGTGTAAATGCACGATTGAAAACTCGCTCCAATGATCGTGTTTTTTTCGGAGTCGTAACTGGATTATTAGATGTAAGTACCTGTGTCTGTTTGTTCAAATAGTTATCTAAATCTTTAATTAAACTGTCTACATCTGTGCCAAAATCTTTACAGAATTGGCCAAAGCTGTCATCTACCATCATGGCCAAAGACAAGTGTTCCAATGTCAGGTATTGATGTTTTTTACCTGCAGCTATCTGTGTTGCTGATTCAAGCAATTTGTCAATTTCTGGAGTAGATTCGAGCATAAAAATATTTATTGGTTGTACTGTATATTACGAATTTGTTCAATTTGTTCTGATGAAAGATCTTTTGGAATAACAACTTTAATTCTTATATATAGACTGCCCTTGATGTCTTTTTGAAATGCAGGCAAACCTTCGCCTAAAATTTTAAGTTTTGTATCAGGTTGACAGCCTGGCGGAGTCTTAATTACAAATTGTTTACCGTCAAGTCCTTGCACAGTTTGTTCACTGCCTAGTATAGCTTCAAAGCAATTGATTGTCAAATTAGTTGTAAGGTCTAAACCACCGACTTCGAAATTTGTATCATTTATTACCTGCACCTGAATATATAAATCTCCTCTGGGCAGATTTGTAAACATGTTATCGCCCAAATTGGCATATTTTATAGTTGTATTCGAAGTTACACCTTTGGGAATAGCAATATCCACTGTTTGCAGTTGGTTATCACTGGTTTTTATTCGCAGTGTTTTAGACTGTGGATGTAATATTTCTTGCAACGATAGTTGAATTGTTGCTTTTATGTCTTTGTTTTTTCTTTCTTGTTGTCTAAACTGTGGGTGTGCGGCAAAAGGATTTCCAAAACCAAATCTATTAAAAATTTCATCTAGATTGATGTCGGCCCCGCCATTGTTAAAATTAAAATGAAAATTATTTGCCTGAGGAGTGTCGTATTGCGTTCTTTTGTCTGGATCACTGAGTGTATCGTAGGCAGCTTGAATTTCTTGAAATTTGGCTGTATCGCCGCCTCTATCAGGGTGGTGTTTGGATGCTAGTTTACGATAAGCAGTTTTTATTTCTTCTGCACTTGCCTTTTTATCGATACCAAGAACTGAATAAAGATCCATTGGAATATTGTATAACGAAAGTAGGCAGTCTGTCAACTGCCAACTAGTATTTTAGAATTTTGTTTAGATTATTTTTTCTTATTGTCAGGCACTTTTTCGCCTTCAACTTTTTTATGTACTTTTATTTTGGTACACTTTTCTACTGGTTTGCCTTTGGCATCTTTCATTGGCTTGCCATCTTTGCCAATAATTTCTTTACATACTTCTTTAATCTGTGCTTCTGCTTGTACAGCAGTTACTACACCAAAACTTAATGCTACACTGACAAATGCTGATAGTAATTTCATAATATTTCCTTAAAGTTGTGGCATTGGACCCTGTGGAACTACTTGTTTGCTTGTGTCCTGTATAGGTGAGCTTCCAGTGCTGCTTGTAACAACGCCGCTTGATATTGATTGGTTGACTTCTCTTTTTGATAATTGTTGATTATTTGCATCAACAGTTGTAAGCTGTGTAGATCCATTAAGCATTCCTGTAATTTTTTCTTGTCCTCTGCTCCAAACAGCAACTCCTAATATGGCACCCATGGCCATATGAAACAGTCCTGCACCTTGCAGAGTTAAAGGATCCCATTGATTAGTTACTTGCCCTTTGTAATAGGCTTGTAAAATACTCCAAAGAATTGGAAAGACAATAAAATCCGCCACGCAGGTGATCATATAGATCCAACCCATCATTGGTCTCCATTTTCTATCTGTCCAATGTTCTATTCTCATCAAACTACTTTCATTGCAATATTACAGGCCTGCACAATGTATCTAAACAGTTCTTCATTGCCTGCACATTCTTGGGCTGCTCTTACATCTCTAATTTCTTGCAGCAAATAATTTTGTTCTTCTTCACTGATATTACCTAGTTTGCACTGTTCAGTGATAGCATTTATTTCTTGTTCTAGCAATGTCATTACCTTCCCCTCCATGCAGACAATGCTGCGTCAATTCTTTGTTTACCTGTTTTTTTACCAAGATCACAAAACACAGGATTTGTAGATGTGCTTAATTTTTCTATATGTTTATAAAGACCTTGCAAGTTATCACGCTGAGGATCTCCTCTTAGTTCAGCGTAACGATCTAATCTTCGCGTTTCGTATAAAACTTTATCCCAGTTTGGTTTTTTACAATCCACTGCGTCAAGATCTTGTTCAACTGTAACTAACGCATTTAACATTACGGGATCATGATCTCGGGGCCAATATTTTTTAACTGTGGCAATAGCTGCACACCCACTAAGTAAAAACGATACTGATAAGACTAATATTATTTTCTTCATTTTTGTGTGCTTTCATATATTGATTTCTGTACATTGTACCATTCTATCCATGCGTCAACTTTAACTGCACATTCATAATATCTACTGTAGTTTATGTTTATAGTTTTAGATATATCACTGAGTTTAACATTATCGGGCAGTTTATCTAAGTCTGGACAAGGTTTACTTGAAATAGTAGGTGCATCCGGCCATTTTTGTTTTACAGGTGGAGTTGAGCAGCCAGTACACATTGCTGCAACAAGTAAAACTAAAATTGCAGCAATCTGTAAAGTACTTTTCCTATTTTGATCTGCGTCCATTATTTTTTATCCTTAGCAAAAGGAGATTCTGCAGAACGATTGTGCAAAGTAATAAACTCTCTTGGAATTTCACACTCCCCGCCTGGTACAAATCTGGTATCGTATTTTACTATTTCTTTGACAATTTCTTTTTCAATTGTTTGTGTTCGCCCTTGCACTACTTTTGTTTTGGTGATAACTTTTGTTTCTACTTGTGCTGTGGCGTCAGCAGCTTTTTGTTCTGCAATTCTGACTTTTTCTTCCGCTTCGGCTACTTTTGCACGCCAATGTGCTTCAGTTTGATAACTACCTTTAAAATACACACCTGCTATTAGCAGTGCTGCACTGATTACCTGTACAGGAAAATAATAAGCCGACAGTCCTGGCCACAATCTTAGTATTCTATTAATTACAAAAAAACTTAGAAAAGTCATTACAGCACCCACTAAAAGCACTGTGTTGACTACCATTTCTAACCAAGCATCTGGCACAAAACTTAAAGCAAACATTATCTATTGAAAACTTCCATAGCAATTTTATAATGTTTGATACGATCCTCTAATCCTAAAGTACCACCATTGATTCGTTTGGTCAAAGTTAACATATCACCTTTATCGGCCCAAGTGTTAAGATTATTAGCCTCCCAAAACCAAGCAGCACTTTGAACACAGCCTTCAAATGTTGTAAGATGTTCTGCTGCTTCTTCTACGCTGATTTCTAAACTGTCTGCGTATCTGGTATAATTGTCTTTACCTGTAAGTTGTATAAGGCCGCGACCCCTATATTTCCAACCATCACCCGAAGCTTCATCATTATTGCCCATGCGATTTGAATATGCTCTATTGGCAATCATTTCTGGTTTATTTGCATATCTTGCAGCAGTTTCGTCGTCAGGAAAGTATCTTGGCCATACTTTTCTTAAACTTGATGCCTTGTAGTTAAGATTTTCTGTTATAAATTTAAATCCGCCGGATTCATGGGCTGTTTGTGCAACAAATGCAGCTACCCTTGGGATAGTGTGTATTTCATAATCTGGTAATATTTTACAGAATGCACTGTACCATTGTTGTATATAAGGGTTACCGTGTACGCATTCGTAAAGTTTTTCTGCTGTGAAGTCAAATGTAAATCCATCGGCCATAGCTTTATCCTTGAAAAGTTATCTCAAAGTATTTAGCTTTTTGGTTATTGGATCGTCTGCTGCTAGTAATTTTTTTGATTTTAAATATTCTATCCAAATAGAAAACTGTTTATCTGATAAATGTGGGTATGCTCTTTCTTGTATACTTATTGTAAGTAATCTGCTGTCTTCAGTTGATTTCCATATATGGTCAAAGTCTTTTACTTGCCTGTCTGCTATGTTACAAAATTTATAATGTTGTTTTTCGCTGTAAAGGTATGAAAAGCTGTTATAAACTTTTTTTACATATACCGAATATAACATAAACTCGGTGAGATTAATGTTGGATTTACTGTGTGTGCAGAAAAAATTGAAAAAATCTGGAACAGTTTTACACAGTTTTTTTACAGTTTCAGTATGAAACATAAAAGGAACCCCACCTGGGCCGATTACATTGTCATTTTTAATTTGAAAATAATTTTCTAAAAAAGTTTGTGCCGATGTAAAAACTGGTATAGTTGGAAAACTTTTTAGATTTACTTTGCCCAAATCATCAAACCATAGCAGCCAGTCTAAATTTTTTACAAACCAAGTTTTAGTGTCTAAACATAGACTCCAAAGAGATTTGGCTTGATTGGCTAAAAGCAATTTGTAAAGTTGCTGACTATGCCAACCATCTAGTGAGATGTCAACACCGAGTTGGCTGCGGGGTATTATTGTAACTTTGTCAGCTAAGTTCTGCCACCATGAAAGATCAATTAAACTACAATATGAATCATCATCATTTACACAGATATAAATGTTGGCAATTCTGTCTGAGTCTAAGTTTAATAGAATAGATCTAGCTTGAATTTCTAATAAAAAAATGTCATTACGGTAAGCAACAACAACAATGTCTATTACTTCAGGCCTGCCGCGATTCTCAGTTGTTCGGTCCATGAGTTAATGGGCGCAGTTTTATGAATAGTTACCCTAGCAGCTTCTTGCATTGCTGTGATTTCTTCGTCGTGATCTTTGTATCTACTGCTGTAAATTTTAGGATTAAGTGGCACAATCTTAGAAATATTATCAATAGTCAAATCGTATTCTTGACTATTTTTTCTATACTGAAATTTCCAATCAGTTATATCTTGATCTGTTAAATTTAATATATCGTCGATAAGTTGTAATATTTCTTCAGGTGCAGAAGTTGACCTTTTAATTTCAGCAAATACAATGTAGTCTCCGTCATCCATTACTCCGGCACTAACATCTGCATCCAAAACAAAATCATATCCAGACTCTAAAAACATCATTAAATCATTTGCGGGTTGTTTATCATGTACTTTAAAACTTAAAACAATGATATCCGAATCTGTACCCATTTTACTTTTGAATTCGTCAATATGTAATTCAGGGTGTATAAGTCTTTTTAAATCACTTTGTTCAAGACCTTCGAATATTTTAGACTGCGGGTGCATTTGGTTGCTCCATGTCTTGCTGGAATACATCATCGGTTTTACCTTGTTCGCTGGCCTGTTCTATTTCCTCTTGATCTAATAGATCATTTTCTAGTTCAATGCTACCTTGTTCAATATCACTCATTAGTTGTTTCGGTAGTGTAATGGTAATTAACCAAATTGGTTTTTTAACCATCCTCGGAACTTTTGTTCCAGGTTTAAAATCGTCAGGACTCTTAACTTTCACAGGATATTCTAATATGTCTTTTTTGTAAGTAATTTCGCAGCCATAATTTAGCAATCTTTCCGCACCCGACGGATCTGGCATATTTTTGTAGTCATACATCCACGTGCAGGTTATAAAATATTTTTCGTAGATTGGTCCTTCTACTAGTTCACCCCTTTTCCAATTGGCATAAGCATACAAGTCCATGTCATCTAATACACGCTCGTAGTCTAGCAGTGTTTCTAAACTACTGTCAGTCATGTAAATATTTTTGGTATTGTCTAAAATTTTTTTAATATTTGCAGGCATAAAACTATTTATACAGTCAAGAGTGTAACCTTTGTATTGAATTTAAGTTAAACTTTGAACAAGGTATTTATTATTTAGATGTTAATTTTTTACAGTATAGCCAAATACTTATATTTTTTTTAAAAAAATTATGTACCACTATCGTTTTTAACTTATGTCTTTAAATATTGTGTGGACTTTGAGTTTTTGCGTCCGCTGCTCGGGTCCATTCTTACACATTTGGAGGACACATTGTCGAAGAGAAAGAGCAGGTTGTGCTACCAACCAGAACAAAAAGTAGAAAATAACATCGTAAGTATCAACACTTACTTTAATTCGAGAAAACGTGTAGTTCAATTACTACCCAAAACACTAAATCAAGAAACTTATATTAATCTTCTAACAGATACTGACAAAATAATAATATTTGCAACAGGCCCAGCTGGTACTGGTAAAACCATGTTGGCTATGCTAGCGGGTATTAGAGCTTTAAGAGAAGGCAGTATTACAAAAATAATACTAACTAGACCTGCAGTGGGGGTAGATGATGAACAACATGGGTTTTTACCCGGGGATTTAAATCAAAAAATGGAACCCTGGACAAAGCCTCTGTTTGATGTTTTGTTAGAATACTATGACAAAAAAGAAGTAGCCCGAATGCTAGACGAACAAATAATAGAGATATCTCCACTGGCATTTATGCGAGGACGGACATTTAAAAATGCGTGGATAATTGCAGACGAAATGCAAAACGCAACACCAAATCAGATGAAAATGCTGTTAACTCGTTTAGGCGAAAATAGTAAAATGATTGTCACCGGCGACACTCGTCAAGCGGACCGAACAGACCCAGACAATGGTCTATTAGACTTCAAAGCATTAGTTGAAGACTATAAAAATTGTCAATATATTGCAGGCGTAGAATTAACCGGGCGAGATATCCAACGACACCCTGCAGTAAAAGAAGTATTGCGAGTATATCGGGAGATATAGATTCATTTATAGTCGATCGTAAATAATATTATGATCGACTATAAAAATATTCGAAGTGTGCATTTAGAAATTAGTACACGGTGTAATGCCGCCTGTCCACTATGTCCTAGAAATAGTTCGGGATACGACGAAGATTTAGGGTACCCACTGACAGATATGACTTTGCCTCAAGTCAAAAAAATTTTTAATCCAACTTTTTTAAGACAGTTAAATTCAATTTTAATCAATGGTAATTTTGGAGATTTTGTAACAGCTCGCGATAACGCTGAAATAGTAGAATATTTTGTACAATGTAATCCTAGAATTCAAATTAATATTAGTACAAACGGTTCAGCTGGCAAACCTGAACTTTGGCAAAGGTTAGGTAAACTGAGAAATGTTAAAATAGGATTTGCTTTAGATGGTTTAGAAAATACACATATTCTGTATAGGCAAAATACCAATTGGCAGACGGTTATAAATAACGCCAAAAAATTTATTTCAACGGGCGGGTATGCTATATGGAGAATGATTAAATTTCAGCACAATTCGCATCAAATCGAATCTTGCAAACAAATCAGTAAGGAATTAGGATTTAAACGATTTGATCTATTAGATCATGGAAGAGACTCGGGTCCAGTTTATGACAGATATGGCAACTATTCCTATCATTTAGGTAATAAACCAGTAAGTTTACAGCCTGGCTATCCTGCAAGAATTGAATTATGGAAAGAGTGGTCAGTTAACGGAAGTTTACCAGAAACAAGATCTATAGAATATAAAACTATACCAATTAAACAAAAAATTGAGTGTATGGCAAAAAGATTTAGTCAAATTTATATAACAGCCAATGGTGAAGTATATCCTTGCTGCTGGTTAGGTTTATATCCTGGATTAAAATATCAACACCCTTGGCAACAAGACAATTTTCAAGTTAAGGCATTAATTAAAGAAAATAATGCTTTAGAGGTAGGCTTAGAGCAAGCTATATTGTGGATGTCTGCAGTTGAAGAAAGTTGGAATAAACAATCATATAGTGATGGAAGATTATTTCACTGTGATAATTATTGTGGGCATTGACTGCAAATAATTGTATAAATTTCCCTCCAGTTTTTTACTATTGGAAAATCTACATTAGCATTCATATTATGACCGTGTTCCATTAGTATACTTTTAAGTCCAAGATAGTAACCAACTTTTGCGTTATCAATTTTATCTTCTATCCAGTAATATCCACTGTCTTTATACGGTATTAACACGGTATCTTTGTCTGCACCGGTATCTAAAAAAATAAACTTTTCAAATGCTGTTTTTCCAAAAAGTTTTTGAAGATTCATTCTTCTTAGTTCTTGTGCATTTTCGTCTTTTGTTAAACTGGTAATACAGTGAAACACATAACCGTGTTCTTCGTGCAGTCTTTTAATATAATACATAGCATCGCGCAACGGCGGCAAAAACCCTATATGTGCGGACTCATTAAAAATTTTTATAAGTTTACGACCTTGATCATGGTCAATGCCATAGCGAGTGCCTATATTGTATTTTAATTTATCTTTTAATGTAAAGCCATGCTGCTGCATCCAAATATCGAATGCATATTCCCAATCTGTGAGAACACCGTCACAGTCTGTTAAAATAATTTTTTCTTTCATTTATTTTCTTTGCTGTAGCTTTTGAACAGCACTAATTGTAGCTTCTAATTGATTTTCTAATCTGTTTATTTTTCTACGCAAAAACGCTAGTTCTATTGCTTGATCTGTGTTAGTCTGTGCAAGTTTTCCAAATTGATCTCGCCAAGTTTTTAGTTCTTTTTCATGTCCTAACAATGTTGGGCGCGGTGGCGCATTTGGGTCTACGGGCCTTTTCTTTTTTTGTTTGAACATCCCAGGAATCATAAAGTATTTATTTGTCAATGCCTGCCAGTTCTGTAATAGTAGCACTTAAATTAATTTCAGGATCACCACATTGACTGTGCCATACAATACCTTTACGAATAATCATAATAGCTTCGTCGCGGCCCTCGTCGGTTTTGCTCCATAAATCTAAATTGTCATACATCCAACGAAATATTTCTTCCATTTCCTCGGGACGAGCCTGTTCACACAGTAGTTTTCTAGCTTCGCGGATTCTGCGCTGTTTGAACAGTTCTACCATGGTAAGTCTATAGTCTGCAGTACTGCTTTGTTCTTCTCGGGCACTGATCAGTTTGCCTGTGCTGCTATTTTGCTGTACTAATTTTAAACAGTTACGAAGATCTGGGTAAGTGGCTTTGACATAGCTATCTAATGTGTCTAGATCAAATTCAATGTTTTCAGTTACAAGCACAGTGGCTACTCTGGCAGTAAATTCTGTTTGATCTGTTTTGTTAATCTGCAGATCTACACAACGACTTTTGATTGGCGTAATGATCTTGTGTACCAAATTACAAGTAAGAATAAATCTTGCCTGTGCTTGATAAGTTTCCATCAACCCACGCAGCAGTCCTTGTGCGTTAGGACTTAAATAGTCAGCTTCATCCAACAGTACAATCTTTAAGTGACCAAATGGCAGTGTGCTTACAAAGCCTTCAATCTTAGTTTTAAGAAAGTCTACACCGTTATCACGGCTAGCATTTACTTGTAGAAAGTCATAATTATCTATTCCCAGCTGATTAACCAGTACTTTAGCCAGTGTGGTCTTGCCAGTGCCTGCTGGTCCATGCAACAGCAGATGCGGGCAAGCACCTTCTTCAATCCAGCCCTCTACTTGCTCTTTAACTGCTTGATCAGTAAACACATATTCGTCTACTGTTTTAGGTCTATATTTTTCAGTCCACAGTTCTCGCATTTTTCAATTCTTCTCTAATAATATTTTTAATTCTGATTTTCCATAGCACCGCATCTTTTTCTTCGTCAAATGTTGGACTAAGTGCAGTGTCATGGTTGTTAGGTTCTACCCACAACCATACATCATCATATTCGTCGTAAATTAAAGTCATTTTGTTTTACTCTGTGCTTCGGCTACTCTTTTTCTTAGACTACTTGAACTAAAACTATGATCGCGTTTATTGTAGATTAATCTAATTCCTCTCTCCACGCAGATATCTCTGCCAGTAAAATTTTTGTCTGCATATTCTACACCCAGTATTCTAACATCAATCGGAAGTGTTAGCAAGATATCTTCAAGATCTTTTTCAGTTTGATATACAACAATTTCATCCACATATCTGGTGGCACTGAGTTGAATTTGTCGTTCAACGATACTTTGTACAGGTGGATTTTTGGTTTCCGGTCTATTTATGGTAGGATCGGTTTGTAAGCCAGCAATTAAATAATCGCAGTGATTTTTACATTCACTAAGCATGGCTATGTGCCCTGCGTGAAGTAAATCAAATGTACTAAATGTAATACCTATTCTAAGACCTTTGTCTTTTAGTTCTCTTACTTTATTAAAAATCATATATTATTATTTTTTGTTAAGTATTTGCCAAGTTTTTTTCTTAGCCTGTTCATTATGAAATTCTAATTCTAAATGGCTAAAAGTTGGGCTTTCGGCTAACATTTCATCCAATGCATATTTTACAGTTAATAGATCTTTTTTGCAGCGCCACGCATTATATCCGTCATTATATGAACTATTGACCTGTGCGTTACAGATTCTCAGCTCGTGGATAATTTTATCTACATCCCAAGAAATTTTGAAACCCATATTATATTTTTTTAGTTAGCGTCCAAGAACCGTCGCCGTTATCTATCCAGTTTATTGTATCGCCCTCTTGCCATCCCGTTTGTTCTAAAACTTCTGGGGGGAATTCCAAAATTGAGTCACCGGTGTCTGAATCTTCTTTTACCTCTAAAATCCAAGAATTCAATTTAGAAGTATTCTCTTGTTTTTCGTTCTGCATGGACTGCGGTACTAATGTTGTCATCTGTTTCTGGTTCCTGATCTGATACAAGCATTATAGCACCACTGTCTATTCTGCGTATAGTAAATTGTTCACCATTTATTTCTACTTCAATGCCTCTGGACCAGCGCCCGTGCTCAACCAAAATCCATTGTCCAACTTGGACATCCGATTGATCTGGACCTGTGGCGTAAACTTTACACCATCTAGGTCTAATGCCATCTGTTTTACCATCATCGCCCATTAAAATAATTCCGCTGCTTAGTGTGCGCTGACCAAAATTCATATCAGTGGCCAGGACATGATCATGAAGTGGGATTAATTTTTTAACTTTATTAACAAATTTGTAACCTATTTTTTGTTCGAATGGATTTTGTAAAGCCATTTTTACCTCTTTTTTAGTTGATTTAAATTTACAGGTGCTTTATGTTTATATTGCTCATGCATTCGTTGATTTCTGCCTTGAACTATGTTACCGTTAGTGTTAACTATGTCACCTCTTGCATTAGCATTCATGTTACCAACTGCCTTTGTATTTTCGTTTTTCAATCGCAATTGATCCATATTAACTGTTTGACCTAGTGCTGTTTTGTATACTCCGCTAGCCATAATATCTCCTTAACTTTATTATTTAAGAAATTCTTCAATGTCTAATTGATAATATATACTATCAATTTTGTGTACACCTATCAAATAAAGCACATAACTGGCAACACTAGATCCGCGGCCTACTCCCCAAACTATATTGTGTTGACGCATAGTATCTACTAGATATTTCATAAATTTCAGCAAATCGAATAAATTCCGATCTTGATACATTAATAGCTCTTGTCCTACTCGTTGAAGTTGTTCTTCATTGGTACACTGAGACAATATCCAATTTGCTATGTCCATGTTTTTGTATTCTTCGGGCATGACCCATTTACTTTGATGTTGCAGATCAAAATCTTCAATACCTGCATAGTCTACTGGGGTATATGCGTTTAGTTTATCAAATTCTGCATGTAGATTTTTCACTGCTAAGTTAAACTGTGCAGGATTTTCTACTTGAAATTTTGTCAAATCTAGATCAGGATTTGTATACAACAAATCAAATAAGTCATGCTCGTCAACAATTAATTCGCCGTAACAGTTGTAGTTCACTTGATATCAATTATTTTATCAAATTTGTCGTTTTTCTTAAGAATTTCTTCCAATTGTTTTTGTTGTCTACGACTTATTTCTTGAGTATAGTCTTCTAAAATCATTTGTAGTTGACGGATTAATTGTCCACTGTTCATTCTGTATGCTGTATTCAGCTTAGTCATAAGTTCACTGTGTTTTTTTTGCAGATCATTATCTGACATTTGACTAAGGTCTGGTGTAAACGGGTGCATTATGCTCTGTCCTTGCGCTCAATACCTAATATATTTTCTAACAATTCTCGAGCTGCAAATATTCTACCTGAGGCCATAAATTGCAATACTTTAATTAACTGATTGTAAAGTTCTTCACTTATCATGTGTGTGTAAGTATACTATACAAAAATTTAATATTCAATCTATTTGATTAACCAACTCTATACCAAGCATTTGTACCAGACTCATAGATCCATGTTGCTCCAAAACTGGTATTACCGGTTGTAAAAGCACCATTTACTGTTTGTGAGCCCGATCCGCTCTGTGTTAATGCTGTAATTGTATTAGCAAATGCAATTTGAATTGCCTGGCCATTCATTGGAGTTGCTGGCATAATTACGGTGTGCGTTGCTATTGTGCCAACACCTGCACCCGTTCTAAGTAAGGCAAATCCAATGTTACTTTGAATTTGTGTACTGCCCCCGTTGGCAGCATTTGCAACTTGAACTCCATAAGTTGTGCCACCGCACATATCAGTCATGCCAGTTACCGTAATATTTCCCACGTTAGCATTGCCGCTGACACTTAAAGAAGTCAAAGTTCCTAATAGTGTAATATTAGATTGTGTAGCTGTTCTTATCGTGCCATATATACCTGTATTAGCAATTAGATTATTTGCAGTTACATTTCCTGTATATGTGGCACTATTGCCACTGCTGATTAATGTATCAACAATAACATTATTTGCGTAAATATTGCCTTGCACTACACCGCCCACGTTAGCTACACTAATAGTTACACCAGTAGCTGTGGCATTGCTTATAGTTGTGTAAAAATTAACATTTCCTTGAAATTCATTGGTATTTCTTGTTAATTCAGTAATTGACCAAGTTGTACCACCATTGTAGGTGGTAAGTTGAAATATATAGTATCCTGTATTTGCAAATCGCGTGATCTGTCCCAACTGTCGATCTATTGTACTGATATTTTGGCTTACGCTAGCCGGCCATGTTACTGTATAGGCAACATTAGGTACAACTACTCCTAAACGGATAGTGATTGCACTGTCAGTTATAGTAGAAAAATTACTAAATGCCACAGTTAAACTGGCACCTAAATTGACAATTTGATAACTACCGGCAAAAAAATTGTAAGTTAAAGTACCACTGGTTACTGTACCGTGATCAAAAATTACCTCTCTTAAACCAGAAACTGTGGCATTGGCCAAAACACTACCAGACATGTTATTGGTTTGACCAGCTTGTACAGCATTAGCTTGAAGCGCAGAAATTTCGTTATAAGCGTATTGAAAGTTGGTTTTAATATTTTGAAAATTATCTCTAAAACCCTGGCTGCTGTTATCTTGTCCTGCTACGGGAAAAGTTGCGTCTATATTAGTGTAATTAATGCTGCTAGTCATTTATGACAATACTCCGATTTGTGGATACTTAAGATATTTATCTCCTGTTGTCGGGCCAGTATAAACATCTCTTGCAGTTCTACTGTAACTTACATTAGAAACTGTGCTTAGACTGTTGCTGTACAGTTCAACATTGGTATTGCTGTAAATGGTTGCTACCGTTCCTAATCTTACATTTGTATTTACAACAATAGTATCTCCAATATGCAGTTCGGTTGCAAACAATGTAGTTGTTCCGTCTGCAGTAAAAGCCACGTTAGTAAGATTACTGCTGACTGGGGCGTCGATTCTTAAAGATACATTACTAGTGATACTAGTTATTATTCCAATGCTATTTCCGCTATAATATAATTGTTTGCCCACAAAAAGTTCTGTGTTGAAAGCAGTACCTATACCTGTTACAGTAGTGCTGTTTATATTAGCTGTAATTAATCCAGTACCTGTAATGTTAGTTACTATACCCTGAATATATTTGCTATTTGTATTGGCATTTATATTTCCTGTTGCGGTAATAAAATTATTTACAATAAACACATTGGTATCGTAAGTAAAGCTATTGGCTGTAACATTACTGTTAGCGTTAGCAGTTAGTAACAATACGGTTGCATTGCTGACCGTGTTCACTATACCAATACTGAGATTATTAACAAATAAGTTTTTACCAGGATACAGTTCACTAGTGAACAGGGTTCCGCTACCTAAAACAATGTTGCTTGCTGTGTTTGCTGTGATAGTACCAGTTCCAGTGGCAGGATCTTTTTCGAAATTTGTGCTTAGTACACTATCATATTCATATCTATCTATGGTAAAATCTATTAATCCAAACTGCTCAAGCACAGTACTGATTCTGTAAGCTATTTCTAATGATTTATTAGGCAAAGTATAACATAAGACAAATGCTCGTGTAAAACCTAAAACCGAACCGTCACTCTGTGTACTGGTCATCCATTTTGGCAAAATACTACGATTTTCATAACCAATATTGTCGCCTATCCTTTGATACATGTTTGGAAAACTGTTAGGATAAACTGTAGTTATTCCTGAATTATTAGCGGGCCAATTTACAGCTAAGTTGGGTCCAAAACCAAACTCATTGATAACATTATCTATAAGTTCTAAATATACTACTTCATATATCGTGTTAAGACTTGCATCTGTTGCTTTGGCGGTTTTTACATTAGCAAATTGTAGTGTTTTCCAATAATGGTTAAGTGTCATGGCAGCCACATAATCATCTATTTGTTTAGGATTTAAACCTGTTTGTAGTAAAACTCTACGCAAAGAATTTTTTCCAAACCAAGGATCCCACGGTCTATATAAGTAATTGTTGGGAATTAAGTCTGAATTGTTTAAAATATTGTAAAAAATATCTCTCTGACTTCTAGTAGGTAATAGCTGACAATATAAATTTTCGTAGGGTTGATTATTTCTTTTATAGACTGTTAATGTAAATTCTTTTTCATCATATACATAATTGTCCGAATCAAAAACTGAAATAGTAAAAGTGTATTTTTGATCCCAAGTAGTTAGCCCATTGTCAAATGTTACAGTTCCGCCATCTAATGCAAAAGTTTCGAAGCTTACTCTGCCAGTAATTGTTCCATCTTTTTGTAGTTCCAGACCGATTGGAAGTCCTTGAATTGTAATTAAGTTGTACTGTAAAAACCTATTACTTGCTGTAGTAGCCTCAATGTACAAATCACTGATGGCACCATTATAAATAATACCTAAATCTGAATCTGTTTGCCAAGTAACAGTGTCGTTGATCTGTCCCAAAACTTTCAGACTAAAATTTTTAGCAGCACTAGTATAACTTGGATTACCTGTTTTATAAACTCTAATAGAAAAATTGTATGTAACACTACCTAAAGTGCCAAAAGGAACTAGTCCTGTAATCCAGCCGCTATCTGAATCTAAGGTTAAGCCTGTTGGCAACGAGCCAGAAACTATTGCATAAGTTATAGCATCTGAATCATAATCTTCAGCATCAATTCTATAGGCGTATTTTGTATTTTGCCTAATAGATCCCAAATTGCCCGCAGTAGTGTAAATTACTGGATTATAAAGTGGAGTTATGTCTGCAGTAATGTAAGAACTGTCTGCTGTTGAAACATCGTTGTCAGCAGTTAAAGACTGCCTTCCTAAAACAAATAAAGTATAAATCTGCGTGTCGACATTAACAGTATCATCTGCCTGAACAGTAAATTGATAATTTTTACTTACATTAATTCCGCTAAAATCCAATCCAAATATGTCAAAAGGACTATTGTCGAACCCCTGATCATCGTTGGTTTGATCGCTTGTTACAGGTCTAATATAACCACTGATTTTTCCGTTAGATGACAGTGTTAGTCCAGTGGGCAAAGAACCTTCAATTATACTAAATGTTGCAGTTAGTAAAATATTAGTTTCTATAGCATCCAATTGAATTTCTACATAAGTGCCATCTAAATAAGTACCCAAGTCCGAAGTTTCGGGCACAATCACAGGAGGGCTTAAGCCCGCAATAGTAAGTGAAAAAGTTCTGTCGGCAACTTGATTAATTGTATTTTTACATCTTATTGTAAAAGTGCTGGTTGTAACTTTACTAACTGCGGCAGGAACTCCTCTTACCTGTCCCAATACTGGTATTCCTAATATTCTGCCATCATCATAAACTTCTAAACCTGCAGGTAAACTTCCAGATATCACACTAAATTGTAAAGGTGGATAAGGAGCAGCCAATGGATCATACGCATCCAACGGTAGTTCGTAATATTCCTGTTCAGGAATAATTCCTAAATTTCCTGCAGGTGTAATCCAAATTGGTGCCGTGTTAGCCATTTTTTTTATATTTTAGACATTACTGATAATTGCAACTATATTTGCCGCAGTATTATCCGTCGATAACATTTTAATTAAAGTAACTGTATTGCTTGACACCCCAATGTTTACATTTGTGCCTTTGTTAGTTCTATTGCCATACACAAATATATTAGTAGATTTCAGAGTTCCTGTATTGTTTATAAAATAGAAATCCTTTTGTATGCCACTTTCAATAGTGCCCACCAAAGTTAAATCCACATTACTATTCATAAAAAATGTTGAAGTTTGAAGATTACTTACTGTGAATCCTACATTGTAACTGCCGCCCGGATTAGTAGCATTCAAAACTCGAATTGATCTTACCGAACTTATAGTAGTATTTGACATTATCAAATTGCCTACAACAGTTACATTAGAAGTAACAGACTGTCCTATGCTAGTAATATTTGGTTGATCGTTTGTAGTCAGAGTTCCTGTAACCAGAGTTCCCGCATTGCCTATTGTGGCTGCACTAACTGTGGCGCCTGTAAATGCAGAACCCGCATTGCCTATTGTGGCTGCACTAACTGTGGCGCCTGTAAATGCAGAACCCGCATTGCCTATTGTGGCTGCACTAACTGTGGCGCCT
>SXGQ01341378.1_pt1 | contig 25500 bp, 18 predicted proteins | sample 3178371 | NCBI WGS metagenome assembly SXGQ01 (sample SAMN11356859, study PRJNA531348) | freshwater metagenome | isolation source: freshwater sample F1-20 | place: China: Fuxian Lake, Yuxi | collected 2017-12-25 | reverse complement strand
GCGTCCAGAGTTGCTCGCGATTGAGACACTCGTCGCGGAAGCGGCCGTGGAAGGATTCCACGAAGCCATTTTGCCAGGGACTGGCCGGCTCGATGTAGATCGTCTTGATCTGCTCGGCGGCCAGCCAAGCCTGGAGTTCATGGGCGATAAACTCCGAGCCGTTGTCAGAGCGGATGAACTCCGGCGCCCCGTGCTGCGTAATGGCCTGTTTCACCAGGGCAATCACGTCTGCTGATTTCAGCGCCCGGTCGGCCCGGAGCACATGGCACTCGCGGGTGTGCTCATCGAGGACCGTCAGCATCCGCAGGGCTCCGCCGCGCACCGTGGCGTCGGCAATGAAGTCCCAGGTCCAGACATGCCCGCGGTGCGTGGCCTTGGTCGGCAGGCCCGTCGAGTGACCACGCCGGGCAAGTTTCCTTTTGGTGGGCGGCACCCGCAGCCCTTCAACCCGACGCAACCGCTGGATCTGGCGCTTGCCCACCGCCCAGCCTTCCTGCCGCAACAGGGCGGCCATCCGGCGGTAGCCATAGCGGGGGTGGGCCTCGGACAACGCATGCAGCCTGGCGACCATCTGCTGCTGGCGGTCACTGCGCTGCCCGGCGCGATACCACAGAGTGGCTCGCGCCAGGCGCAGGATGCCGCAGGCTCTCCGCCCGGAACACAGGCCGTGGGCGACCACGGCCTGGGCCATCTGCTTCTTGTGCCCCGGGCTCATAATTTTTTTTCGTTCACAAACCGCAGCACGCGATTCTCCAGCAGCGAGTCGGCCAGCATCTTCTTCAGCTCAGTGTTCTCCCTTTCCAGCTCCTTGAGCCGTTTGGCCTCGTTGACCTCCATCATGCCGAACTGCCGCTTCCAACGGTGGAAGGTCTGCTCCGAGATGTTCTTCTCCTGGCAGATCTCCACGATGCTCTTGCCGCCATCGGCGGCCCACAAAATGCGGATCTTGTCCTCAGTTATATGCTTTTTGCCTTTCATAGTCTGGGTCCTCTTTGTTGGCCCAGACTAACACCGAAGGCGGCTTGATTTGGCGGGGTCACGTCATCACCGCAGGTACCCCCTCACAATAATTCATCTCCATGAAGAAAAAAATACTGGCATCACATTTTATAACCCGGTGAAAGTGAAAAACACCCTACCTATCTCGCAAATGGTCGTGGCAGGGGATTTCATGTACACGTGGGGTTACGGAGCCTTGTTCGATAAGAAAAACCCACGGCCGGGAATGAAAAAGTCTTTGAGCATGTTCGGGCCCTGCTGGCCGAAAAGAACCTGACCTTCCGCGATGTGGTCAAAACGACGGGGCTGCTCGCGCCCCTGGCTTACTTCGACGAGTACAGCAAATTGTACGCTGAGTACTTTAAACCGCCGCATCCGTGCCGCACCACGATTCCGGTGATCAACGACCGGTGCTTCCTGGAAATTGACATCGTCGCCTATAAAAAAGGGCTGAGTGACTAGTGTTGATTGATCCGGAGAGAGCACGCTAACCTCGCGCCACCTCCGCAAAACGCACGACCGCTTCCGGCCGAACGCTTACCTTACAGAGCTGAAAGACCGAACTCCGTACGGACCTTACTGGCGCCGGCCGCGCAGACTTGGTTGTCTCAGCTATTTTTCTCTACTGTGCATCGCCGATTCCTTTTATTCAGCAGCAGAGATCTTCTGCCAACGCTCCTTCAAGCCAGCGAGCCGCCCGAGTCGGGGGGTGAGACCTGAGTGTACTGGATCGGACTGGGCCAGATCAAAAAACTCGTAAACATCAAACCCAGCAAATCGGCCATCGCGAGCAGTCAGCTCCAAATCGTCGAGGTATTCATCGAGACCCGCCGCCCTTCCTATATAGCGATTAAGTATAACCGGCAGCCGATGCTTGGCCGCAACAGCGAGCATTTCGTGTGCGACCGGATCGGCCAGCATCCTTTTGAGGCGGCTCCTCTGTGCGGACTTCACTCCAAGCGGGTCCTCGGCTCCCTCGAACCAGCTGGTCCGCAAGTACACCGAGTCCGCTAGCCCCTCGTCAAGCCAGCGACGCCACTGGAATTCGATGTTGGCCGGCACCCCGTTCTGCTGCCCAAACACCGGATCGGGACGGAATGCTTCCGCGTGCAGATGAAGCTGAAGTTTCTTGCCTCGCTCGCGAACCATCTTGGACACCTCACGCACAAACTGCGTGTAGAAATCCCCCCTTACAGTCGCGAGCTTACTCAGTTCAATAGGGCCGTCGCCAAATCTTTCCCGATACGCCGCCATCACCGGCGGATTCCAGCCGTAGACCTCCGGCTCATCCGTCATGCAGCCATGCGCAGTGATTCTTAAATCCACCCCGTCCACGCCTGTGTCGAGCATGGCCTGAACCCACGCGAGCCACAACGCGCGCACCTCCGGATAGGCTTCGTTGGGTGCCGCCGGGAGGTATTCGTTCTTACCCAGAGCAAAGCCCACAAATCCTCCGACCGGCCCTTTCCCCATCAAAGCTTGCGCGGCAAGTTCATCTTCGCCGGCAAACGGCTGCCACGGATCTCCCGCGACGCCGCACCATGGCTCATCGAGCGTGACCGGCAGATGCCCGTAGCCGAGGTCGAAATCCAGGCCGTAAGTCCGAAAATCGCGCGGCTGGATCCAGCCGGCAGCGTGAGTTGCAAGCACACAATCCAATGGCCGTCCATCCTGGCCCAGAATTTCGATCATCCCGAGCGGCGTGTTACGGAAGTCGCCCGCACCTTCGGTAAATGTCGTAGTGAGCACGACGAATGGCGCACTGAGTGCGAGTCCTGTAAGCGTCACGACCCGGACCGGATCGCCGCGACGAATCAGCATGTTGCCGTGGTAATCGCACACTGTTCGTACCGCCAACTCCACCGTCACAGTCCCCTCCGGCACCATCTGCAGTGGTTTATAATGGTAATTGTCCTCGCTAACCCAGAGTCGCAGGTGCTCCGGCCGCATCCGACTGGCGGCGGCATCCCCCTTTAGCAGCCGGATCGCGGCGACCGGTCCCGCCGTGTTACCGGCGCCCGGTCGTCGTTGGATCCGCATCTCAGGATGCCGCTCCAGAAAAGGGATAACCTGTTGAAGTGTTCCGCCGATGCGAACGAGCCGCGATTTGGAACCGGCCTCGGGCGATCCCAGGGGGTAGGTTCCTGACAGGCCGCCATTAAAAGGTTTAAGCACGCCGAATATCTCAAGTCCATGGGCTTTCGCCACGGGGACAGCTGCGCGCAGCGGCTCGCCAAGCGCCGAGATGCTCTCGGGTCCGTAGGTCGCCCAATGCGCGTTGAAGATGTTACCGCAACGCGGATCGTCCGGAGTTACCTCACCATAATAGAGCCAGTGAACCCGCTGGGCTCCGGTGTAGGCGATCGCCGCCATGAGGGCGTCGAGCCTCGCCGGATCGTAGGGGCCTTTGCAGATGTCGTCCGGAAAATCGACGGTGATGGAAAGATTCATGAATTGAACGATCGCAGGCTAGGGATTCCGAAGACGGAGATGAATAGATCGTTGGTTCTATGTCCGGATAAATGTATCTGTGCAAAAATCCCTGCCGTATTATTTGCGCTCTGTGACTCCGTAATAAAATCGCGCCCAGTTTGGCTATTGGTGAATCGGCTCGTCCGCCGCGATGCGCAACTTGACCACCCGACTACCCTCGCCACCGTTTCGTGGAACCAGCCGGTAGGTGCGATCAGGCGCGTCTGGCATGCCCCTGTGCATGATCCAGTCATCACCGGAATCGGCTAAGTATATTGCACCATCCGGATCGATGGCAATGCCATGTGGATAAGTGAATCGCCCCTTGTCCACCCAAACGTCATGTATGCACCCGCTCCGGTCCAAGCGAACCACCCCATGGTCTACGCCGGCGGAGCCGTACAGGAAACCGTCCAATGCGGCGTACAAGCCGTCAACACCGTGCAAACCTTCCCAGAAACCTTGAATTCGCCCGGCCTTATCGAAGACTTGGATCCGAAAATTCTCGCGATCGGATACATATAGGAATCCGTCGTCGCCCAGGGTGATTGCATGCGGCGTATGGAACTGGCCCGGGGCTGTGCCACGTGTTCCCCATTCTAAGATTCGTTCGCCGAGAACATTGAATTTTACGATTCTCGAATTGCCATAGCCATCGGTAACGAAGAAATCCCCCGAGGGTAGAACGCAGACGTGAGTCGGCTGGTTGAAATGTCGGTCGTCGCAGCCGCGCTCGCCATCCACGCCCAGCGTCAGCAGTAAATTCCTCTCCGGACCGAACTTCATGACCAGATGCCGACTAACATCGGTCACCCAGACATTGTCCCACGGATCGACGTACAGGCCGTGTAGCCAGTAGCGCGTCTCCATCGGGATCGGCACCGGTCCGCGCACATCGTAGGCGATGCTTTTCTGCTGGACGTCCGCCCCCACTTCGCGGCACAGCCGGCCGTCGGGATACAGGCAGAGCAGCGGGTGCTCGCCGCGGTGCGCCACATAGACGAAGCCCCGCGAATCCACCCCCACTCCGATGACCCGGTCGAGCGTGATCGATGGCGGGAGGCGGGGCCAGTCAGCCACGCGCTGAAGTTTGGACTGGGCAGTGGTCGTGAAAGACGCGGCACGAAGGGGGTTCACGGAATGATTAAAGTGAGGGATTGGTGAGCATCGCCAACGGCATCGTTGGCGGGGAGTGGGGTCTTTTGAAATTAGGCTGGTAGTGTAGGCCACCTCGTTGAGGTGGCGCCAGGTCACCGACCTGGCCTACAGTTCAGGTAGATTGCGCCTCGGTCCAGGCCGTGGCTCGGGCGACATCACGGCCGATCAGCCGCCGGTAACCCATGAGCAGCGCGAATCCGGCGAGTGCGAACACAGCGCTGAGCCCGGCAAAGACCATCGCCAGGCCCACGCTTTGTTTTAAATAGGCCGCCACCAGCGTCCCCACTCCACCGCCGACGCAGGCGCAGGCCACGAAGATCCCGACCGCCGTCGAGCGAAAGGGCTGCGGGATCACGTCGCAGAGGATCGGCAGTTCGTTCACCGCGCCGACAGCGCGTAGAAACGAAAAAACGGAGACCGCCAGGGCCACCATCGGATAACTGGGCAGGAAAAGAAAACTCAACAGACACGGCGCGGCCACGAGGAAAGCCAGCCCGAAGATCAGCAGCCGGTTGCGCTGCGCCCGGAGCGCCGCCCGGTCGGAAAACCAGGCTCCGACCACAATCCCGAGCATGGTCGAGCCCTGCAGCATCGCCATGCCCGCAAATCCCGCCGCTCCCATCTTCATGCCGTGGGTCTCGTACAGATAAAGCGGCAACCAGTTGAAAAAGATCCAGACCGCGAAGCCGGCCAAGACGGTTTCAGCGAGCAGCAGCAGAAAGGTGGGCACGCGGACCAGATAGGCCAGGGCCTCTCCGACCTTTACCCGGGGCTTGTCCACCGGTAGCGAGCTCGCAGGCGGTGCGCCCAAGAATTGCCGTGCGACGAGCGCGATTGCGATTCCGGTAAACCCGAGGATCCCAAAACTCCACCGCCAGCCATAGCGCTCCGCTACATAACCGGCGCATGCCCCGCCGAGGATGACGCCCACGCTGCCGGAAAATGACTGCACTCCCATCGCCCACCCGCGGGTGGTGGGGCCGTGATGATCAGCGAGCAAGGCGATCGAAGCGGGCAGATAGAGACTTTCGGAAATACCCAGGGCAATCCGGAGCACCGCCAGCATGATGAAACCGTTGACGGCGCCGGTCAGGGCGGTCGCAACGCTCCAGGCAAACAAACTGACGACAACTTGTATCCGGCGCGAATAACGGTCGGCCAGCATTCCGGAAATCGGCCCGCAGATCGCATAACTCCACAGAAACAGCGAGCCGAGCAGGCCGAAGGCCACATCCGAGAGGGCCAGGTCCAGCCGGAGCGCAGGGAAAATCACCGGAAGCACGGAACGATCCGCGTAGTTCAGCGTCATCGCCGCCGCCAGGAAGACGTCCGTTCTCCAACGGGGAAGGGATTTGGCGGATAAGAAACTCATGGGTTTGCTGACCGGTAATCCGTAGCGAAAGTCGTGAGACTTTCGTGGATCGCTCCGAAACTCTCACGAGTTTCGCTACGGAGTTTCGCGTTCATCTTGTTCTCGTGGCAAATCCCGAACTGGATCGTCGCCAGAACCGGGATCACCGCGCCACCTCGTGTCCTTGCAGGAAAGTATGGGTCACATGGAAACCGTCATCGAGCACGATGAGATTGGCCTGCTTGCCCCGCTCGATCGAGCCGACCTGGCCATCGAGGCCCAGCAGGCGCGCCGTGTTCAGCGAGGTCATGCGGAACAACTCCGGCAGCGTGCAGCCGGTGAATGCCCGGAAATTACGGGCCGCGCCGGCCATGTTCAGCCGGGAACCGGCGAGGTCGCCAGCGGCATCGATCGAAACATCGAGCTTCGCCAGCGCTGGGTCCGTGGGGTCGTCTGGTCGGCCGTAGCCGGCGTCCGTGATGACCATGATCCGATTCGCGCCCTTGGCCTTGTAGAGCAGTTTCGCCATCAGCGGGTGCACATGCCGGCCGCCTTCGTCGGGGACGATTTCCGCCGTGAGTTCATCGAAGACCAGCGAGGCCTCGTCGATCCCTGGGAACCGCGTGCCACGATAGGCCGCCGCCTTCGGATTGCCGGTGGCGTTCGTCCAGTGTGTGATTACTTTCAAACCCTGCCCGATTGCCGCCTGAATCTGCTCCGCCGTGGCCTCGGTATGCCCAGCCGCGATGATGTGGCCGCGCGCCGTGGCGGCCGTCATGAATTCTGCCGCACCGGCCAGTTCCGGAGCGCAGGTCCACCACTTGATCAAATCGCCATGCTGCTTGATCAGCTCCCGATACTCAACTGGATCGAATAGCTTGATGATGCCCCGCGAGGTCTGCGCGCCATATTTCCGGTTCACGTACGGGCCTTCGAGATGAACGCCCGCCACCACGGTTTTCGCCTGAGGCTGAAGCGCGGCCTTGAATTCGTCTAGCTGCCGTCCGATCCCGTCGCGCACCATGTCCGGGTAGCCGATCGTCGCCAGGACGCTGGTCGTCCCATGCCGGAGCAAATTCTTCACGACCGTGTTGGGATCATCGAAAAACCGCGTGGTCCCGTCGCCATGGCAATGCGGGTCGAAAAATCCCGGGCCGACGGTCCGCCCACCGGCGTCAAACACGGTTCCGCCCTGCCGACCGGACTTCGCCCCGTCCGCGACGATTTCGCGAATGACCCCGTCTTCGACAAAGATCGTGGCATTTTCGAGCATGGTGTTGGGCAGCACGGCCCGCGCGCCCCGGATGGTCAGGGTGGAATTCATCAGGGTTGGAATTGCAGGGAGTAAAGATCCGCGTCCTTCATCACAAAACACAGCCGCACCGGCCGGCCCGCGAGGGCCGACAGGTCGGTCTGTGTTTTCCAGGAAACCGTGCGCGCGATCTCGTCCCCGATGATCTCGTCGCTGTCCTCCAGCGACAACCCCGGCAGCGCCTTTCCGCTTTCATCGGTGATTTCGACTTTCAGGGAGCCTACCGACGACGTGGAATAATTGAGCACCAAGCGTTTCCCGGAGAAGACCAGAGGCTTGGTCAGCAGCGTGCCGCCCGCGAACGGCGCGTTGACCGAGGCGAAGCCGTCGGTCCGCATCGTGAAACGACGCACATGGTAGTCCACCATGGCGTGATGCGTGGTCAGATAAACGGACATTTCGCCCGGCCCGGTCGGCACCACTCCCAGGCTGGGCAGGTTGCTGCGAGCCCCCCAAGCCCCACGCTCAAGACCTGGACGAATGAAAGCCTCCAGGAAAGTGCGATCATAGGTGGTTCCGCCCCGGGACGTCATGAGTATTGCGTCGGAAATCCCGATGCGCTGGGTGTAGTGTGTCTGCAGCGTTCGATGCTCGGCATCGCTCAGCACCTTACGCAAGGGCTCGTAGCGAAACGGAAGCGAAATCAAGATGTGCGGAGCGCGAAAATACGGGTGGGTGGCATTGGTGTAAATATGCTCGGGCGGCGTGTCCCCGTAGCTCATTGGCTCCGGCTTCGACCAGGTGACAAAATCCTTGGAAATCGAACGACTGATTGTCCGGTAGCCCCTGAATTTCGGGTTCTCGAGTGTTCCGCCGTCGCTCCAGGTGCGAATGTAAGCGACATACACCTCCTCCGCTGGCGACCACATGGCCACATTTAGGGTATCGAGGGCGTAGCCATGAAAGATCGGTTCGGGCGAGAAGAGCCTCCAGTTGATGCCGTCAGCCGACACGAGACGAAACAATCCATTCTTACGGGTGCCACCGACACCCTTGAATCGCTCGTTCGCCGGCACGCCCGGACGCGTATCGAGGAACGGCGCGAAATTGTGCGAGAGGCGCCGCTCGTTGCTTGGTGGCAGAATGATGTTATTCGCCTTGTTCCCGCGATACTCATGCAGCCCCAGGATCGGCTTCACCCAGTCGATGCCATTCCGGCTCTCGGCATAGCAGGTGACCTCAGCCGCGTCGTCATATTCACCGCGAGCGTCCGTGTTGCCGCCCCGATAATACATCCGGTAGATGTCCCCGTCCTTGATCACGGTGTGTGCACCCGAAAACGGAATCTCCCATGGCAGGTCAAAACGCATCACAATCTCGCGTTGCTCGGGATGTCCGAGGCGCAGCTCCGTACCTTCGAGGGTGTCGATAAGGTAGCGGTCAACAAAAAGTTCTAGGCGATTGCCAATGTCCACCGGCGGAGTGCCGGCGGACAGGTTTACCGGCATCGCGGCCGCAAAGGTTCCAATCAGCAAGAGGACGCAAAAGCGTATCGGATTCATCACACGAGGGAGCTTAGGGTTGGAACTGAAGCGAGTAGAGGTCAGCATCGATCATGGCGAAGCGCAGGTAGACCGCGCGGCCGGTGAGCGTCGCGAGATCAGTCTTAGTCTTCCAGGAGACCGTCCGGTTGACCTCGTCGCCGATCATCTCGTCGCAATCTTCCAGCGAGAATCCGGGCAGCGGCTGGCTGGACTCGTCGAGAACCTCAACCCTAATGCTGCCGGCTGATGAGGTTGAGTAATTGATCACGAGCCGGCTGCCGGAAAACTTTATCGGTTTGGTCGTCATTTCTCCTCCTGCGTAGGGCGCATTGACGGAAGCGAATCCGTCTAGTCGCAGCGAATATCGCTGCATGTGGTAGGTCGGCAGCATGTAGTGGGCCTGAAGGTAGAGGGACATCTCGCTCGGTCCTGTCTGGACCACACCGACAGCCGGATTGTTGCCACGCGAGGTCCATGACCCACGCTCCAGACCGGGACGGATGAATGACTCCATAAATGCCCGATCGTAGGTGGTGCCGCCGCGGGAGGTCATGAGAACCACGTCGGATACGCCTACCCTCATCCACGGCAGGTTGAAATTCCACGCGTCCATCTCCGCTTGGGTCAGGGCGGCCCGCCCGGTCTTAGGCGGAGCCTGATGGGATGCCACCTTCCCGCCGAGTCCATCAACATAACGGAAGGGAAGAGCGATCAGGATGTGCGGAGCCCGGAAATAGGGGTGTGTCCCGTTCGTGTAGATGTGTTCGGGCGGCGTGTCGCCGTAGTTCATCTCCTCCGGTTTGCTCCAAGTGATGAAGTCCTTCGACACCGCCCGGCTGATCGTGCGCAGGCCGTTGAATTTCGGATTCTCAGGCGTCCCGCCCTCCGTCCAGGTGCGGATGTAGGCAACGTATTGATTTTCGGCCGGCGACCACATGGCGACGTTCACTGTGTCCAGAGCGTACCCGAGGAATATGGGCTCCTTCGAGAACATCTTCCATCGAATGCCGTCGGCCGAGACCAAGCGGAACAGTCCATGCTCTCTCGTGCCTCCCACCCCCTTGTAGCGTTCCGCCGCCGGTACTCCGGGTCGGCTGTCGAGGAAGGCCATGAAATTGTGGGAGAGACGCCGCTTGTCGCCGGGAGGCAGGATGATGTTGTTGTCCCGGCTGCCCAGGAATTCGTGCAGGCCGAGGTTCGGCTTGGTCCAGTGGATGCCATCCCGACTCTCCGCGTAGCACGTCAACTCCGCCAAGGGGTCTTCCGCGCCATCGGACCCGTAGCCCGAACCGCGATAATACATCCGGTAGACATCCCCGTCCTTCAACACACTCGAGGCTCCGGCGAACCGGCCTTCCCAGGGGCGGTCGAAGGCAATCGACAACTCCTCGCGCCGCGGCGCCCCAGGCTTCAGTCGCGTGTTATTTTGCTGCCCGATTAGCTGGCGGTCGACGAAAAGCTCAAGGCGGCTGCCGATATCGACCGGAGCGGCAGTCCGGGAACTGCGGGTTTCGGCCGCGCAAACCGAAAGCGCCGACAACAGGATTAGCGGGACACGGCGGAGGCTTGTTTTTATGCGGTGTTTCATTGGAATTGGATCGAATACAGGTCGGCGTCTTTCATCTCAAATTTAAGCCGGACCGGCCGGCCGGCCAGTGTGGCGAGGTCAGGCCCAGACTTCCAGGTTACCGCACGCCGGATTTCGTCTCCGACGATCTCGTCACAGTACTCCAGGGAAAAGTCCGGCAAGGGAGAGCCACCCGCGTCGGTGATTTCCACTTTTACCCGCCCCACGGAGGAGGTCGAGTAATTGATGACCAAACGTCCCCCGGAAAACACCAGCGGTTTGGTGATCATCACCCCTCCCGAATACGGCGCGTTGACCGAGGCGAAGCCGTCGATGCGCAGTGTGTACCGCCGCATGTGATAGTCGCGCATCGTGTGATGGGTCGTGAGATACAGCGACATCTCCGTAGGGCTCGTCTGCACCACGCCCAGACCCGGCAGATTGCTGCGCGCGTCCCAGCTTCCGCGGTCCAGGCCGGGACGGATGAAGGACTCCATGAAGGTACGGTCAAAGTGAGACCCTCCGCGCGAAGTCATGAGGATGGCATCGGAAATACCTTTTCTCTGCGTGTAATGGGTGGCGAACGTCTGGTGTTTGCCGCACTCAGCACCGCGCGATCCGGTTGAAAGCGGAAGGGCAAGGCGATCAGAATGTGAGGTGCGCGAAAATACGGATGCGTTCCGTTCGTGTAGACATGCTCGGCCGGCGTGCTGCCGTAATCGACTTCCTGCGGCTCAGTCCAGGTCACAAAGTCCTTCGAGGTGGCGCGACTGATGGTGCGGTACTTGGTTTTGCTCGGCCGGATGTAGGCCACATAGCAATTTTCCGCCGGCGACCACAGCGCGGTGTTCAGCGTATCGAGCGCATAGCCCTGGAAAATGCCCTCGGGGGAAAGCAACCGCCAGTGAATGCCATCGCCCGAGACGTAACGGTAGAGACCGTGGCCGTCGGGACCCATCGCGATCGAACGGTCTCCCCCCTGCCCTCCCACTCCCTTGTAGCGTTCGTCCGCGGGGACGCCTGGCCGGTCATCGAGGAAAGGGGCAAACGTCGCGGAGATCCGCCGCTGCACATCCGCCGCCAGAATGATGTTGTTCGCCTTGCTGCCCCGGAATTCGTGCAGCCCCAGCTTGGGCTTGAGCCAATGAATACCATCGCGGCTCTCGGCATAACAGGTGAATTCCAGCTCGGGCTCATACTGTCCTTGGGCGTTGGCCCCGGCCCCGCGATAATACATCCGGTAGATGTCGCCATCCTTGATCACGCTAAGACAACCCGCGAAGGGCATTTCCCACGGCTCCTCGAAACGCAACGCCACCTCCCGCGGCTGGGGCTGGCCCATTTTTAGCCGGACGCCATCGAGTCGATCGATCAGGTAGTGATCGACGAACAGTTCGCGCCGCGTGCCCAGCTCAAGTGCGGCCGCAACCGCAGCCGAGCCAGCGAGGACGACCAGAGCGCCGGTGAGAACCAAGCGCCCAAAAAAAAGGGATTGGAATTTCATCGGGTAACGCGAAGTTCAGGGGACAAACTGGAAGGCATAGAGCTTCGCCGTCCGGAGCTTGAACGCGACGCGGACCGGCTTCCCGGCCAGGGCGCTGACATCGTTCCGCCCCTGCTTCCAGGTGACAACCTTGGCCACGTCGTTGCCGCCAAGCGAATCGCAATCCTGAAACGAAAAGCCCTCGATCGCGCGGCCGGCGGCATCGCGCAGTTCGACCCACACCTCGCCCATGGCAGAGGCGTTGAAATTGAGCGCGAGTTTTGCCCCGGTGAAAATCACCTCGGGCGTGACGAAGGAGCCGCCCTTTTCATCGGCCTCGACCGAAACAAAGCCGTCCAGGCGCTGGCGGGTAAGCATCATACCCCCTCGATTGCGCATCTCCGGCAGGCCTTCGTAGGCCCCGTGACTCCAGTCGTTGCCGCCATAATATTGGTAGATCTCGCTCCCGCGGCGAAGCATGCCGATGTACATGTACAGCGAACCGCAATCGCGGTCATTCGGAAAACCCAACTCGATGTAGGGAAAGCGCGAGGCGGCGTGGAATTTCCGGCCATCGCGGCTCACGGCCATCTGGATATCGAGCAAGCCGTCGTTGCGATACTTGCTGGCTGGTGGTTCCGGAAAATGACGATACGGACTGGGAAACATCAGGTAGACATCCTCGGCCCAGGGATATTTCACGACCGCCGAGGTGTAATGATCGCTGTTGGGCGGATCCTTCTCGTCGACGCCGTAGGCATCGGGAATTTCCCGTGAGGGCACGGTGATGGTGCGCGCAAATTTGTGCACGCCCAGCTCACGGGGCGGGGCTTTTTCGTCATACGGCCAGGGTTTCAGAATATCGGGAATCTCGACCACCCCGACACGGCGCTGATCGCCGATCCATGTGCGCACGAAAGCGAGGTACCTGTCCGTACGATTGTCGTAGAGCGCCATGTTGACCGTGTCCGGGTTGAACGGAAACACACGCGTCGGCTGAAGCTCCCAGTGCAATCCGTCCGGTGAAGTATAGATGTACATGCCCGTGCCGTTGGGCGCGTTGCCGACTTGCGGATCGTGGCCGGGTTTGGCGAGGGCCTTTTCCGACAAACGGGCCAGCAGCTTGTAGCGCTGGGCCGGAGGCGCCTTCGGATCGAGAAAGATGCCGCCACCATTTTCAATATTGCTGTCCATGATGATGTTGTTCGCCTTCGAACCTTCCCATTCATAGATCCCGAGATTGGGCTTCACCCAATGGATGCCGTCGGTCGATTCCGCATAGCACAGCCGGAACGGCGCCAGCGGATGACCCGAAGCCGGACAAGCGGTGTACCAGACGCGGAAACGTCCGCCGTCCTCGATCACCGTCCCGGCACCCGTGACCATGCCGTTTTCCCAAGAGTTGGTACCCAGCAGAACTGGCCCATGCTTGACGGGCTGGTTCATACGCAGGACTACACCTTGTGGTTCCTCCACAAACTTCGTGTCGATGAAGATTTGCTTGCCGGCGCCGATATCCACGACGCCGGCAAGGAGGTGTAGCGGTGTGACAAGTGCGGCCCAAGCGAGTCCGATATACCATGATGATTTCATATGAGGAAAGCGCACAGGTATCTTCAAACTGTCTCGCCGGTACTTACCAACGATAGGTATAAGTCAGACGTGTATCAAGGGGGGGAGCCAAATTCACAGAAAAGCTAGCCTCCGAACCCATGATGGCATCTTTTACATTAGACAGGTTATCCATATTCAACATCAGGGACCAGTTCTTGGCGTTATATCCCAGCACACCGTTGTAGAGTGTGTAGCCCGGTTGAATTGGAATACCTGTGCCGACTGAATCACCGTAGTTAGAGACGCCTGCTCCGATGGTAAAGCCCTGCAGGGAACCCTTTTTTAATTCATACCTCGTAAAGATTGAATCCCTTTTCGATGTGGCACGCGCCGGCCTCAAGCCCTTGGCATCACGCGGGTCGGCATCATAAAACACTAGGAACCCCATGAGTTGTCCGTCTCCGATTTCAAGAGAGGTGCCGACCTCTGCTTCGAATCCCTTGTTGGTTTCCTTGGCCGTCTGTACGTTACCATAAACAATAACTCCCGTAGATGTGACCATTTCCTTTTGGGTGACCACTGGGTCTTTGAAAGTATCAAAATAGGAAATCGTGCCATACAAGCGTCCGCCAAACAGGTTAACCTTCACTCCGACTTCCTTGTTTTCACCAGTAATGTCGACGTAAGGCTTACCCAGAATATCGAACCCAGATAGCGGCTGGAAGGATTTCCCATAAGCACCGAATGCGCTAAAGTTTTGATTGGGTTTGTAGACGATTCCATAACGGCTGACGTTTCTTGATTTGCCATCGTTAGTCGCGCCCGCGGTGATAAAGCGTGTACCTGCCGAGAGAATCAGACGATCATCGAACAGCGTGACTGCGTCATTTATATACCCTGACCAACCAGTATTGTAGGTTTTATTCCCTTTGGCGAGTAGCGTGAAAGTGCTGCTATTGCTTGACCGGCTTGGCTTTTGCGGACGGGACGACACCGGGTCTTTTATGATGATATCACCCAGGGTTGCGGTCCAAAAATCCAAGGCGCGATTATCATTAACAAGTTCCGCTGCACCTGCTGTCAGTTGATGCTTCGATGGTCCAAGATTGAACTCCCAAGAAATATCTCCCTGTAGGTCGCGTTTCTCTTCTTTCTGGTGGTAGTCCAAAAGACGTTGCCCAACCGTTACGTAATTCGGCGCCTCCGCAACTCTCAATCCTGGGAAGGGTTGCGCTATCTCATAATCGTAAGTACCCTCTAAGCTACTATACAGAATACGGGCAGTGAAATTACGGTTCGGAGCATAGATGGCCTCTACTTTCCCGCGGAAGAATTCAAAATCCTGATACCCCCAATCCGCCGTTGTTGTAAATCCATCAGGAAAGACGGCCAGCCTTTGCGTTTTGGGATCAACCAAGGAACGATTTGCATCTGCGCGATGACTCCTATGGCCACCCACATCAACTTGTATTACAATGTCTTCGTTAACTGTCCAATCGACACTGCCGCTGAGCAGACGATAATTTTCGAATTCATAATCTCGAAATCCGTCGTATTCGGATACCCCTGCGGTCAGTCGATAGCGGATTTTCCCATCCTGCGTCAGAGGAGCGCGTTCGGTGATATTGAATCCGTAACGCCCATTGATGCCGGTGAGTACACTGAGATCGCCTGATCTTAATGTTGTCTGGTTCGGACGCTTGGTAACATAATTAATTGTGCCGCCTAGAACAGCGGCGTTACCATAAACCAGCGCTGTAGGTCCCTTGACCACTTCAATTCGATCAATGTCCCACAGGGGTGTTTTGTCGAGGGATGTGAAGGGCACACCATCAAGAGCCGGAGCCTCGCGGAAACCGCGAATGGTGAAATCATCACGATAAGTCACCCGTGAATTAACACTCGCGGCTGAGTAATTAATGACATCAAAAAGGCTATTAGCCCCAAGGGCCTTGATATAGTTTTCGTTGATGATGCTTATGCTCACCGGGATATTCATGATGTTCTGAGCAACGCGACTACCCGAAAATGTTTGCTGCGAATTCCATCCGGTCTTTTGCTTTTCAGTGACAGTGAAAGCGTCTAACTTTAAGATTTGTTCATTTTCGCTCTTTGCTTTTTCTGTCACCTGAGCGCGAAGCTCAGTGAGGAATAAACCGATCAAAACAAACGACACGATCATACGAACGGGATAGTTAGTCGTAGCTGACAAGCGTGTTGGCTTTTTCATTTGGCTCAGTGGGATGTTGGGGTTAATTTAATGGGATGAAATTCTGGCTGATATGGACGAAGTATAAATCATTGATAAAGTGATTATGCTTTGAATGTGCGTTGGCTTCGTCTCGCTCGGTCAACGAGTCGCAGGTTTGGGGTAAATGAGACTATACCTAAACTTTAACAAAAGCCCCCCCCATTAATACATGTCATTACGTGCTATTACATGTGTAATGGTCTGATCGACAATGTGACTCAGACAACGAGTCGCCTGCCGCCGAGTCCGAACTCGCGGATCACTGGAAAGCAATAACATCCCCGCCGCATAGATTTCTATTTGCGCAGGCGTCCCGTTCACAACCGCTGCAAGCGCAACTGGGACCCGCTCCCTCGGCATGCGGCAGTACCTTGCTCGACCGAAATCCCTAGAGCACTTTCTATTTAGATCGACGGAGGGTCCAAGGGGTGTGATCTGACCCGCTATATGAAGTCGCTTGAAGAGTTAACTGGTGCCCATAAAAGCAACCAGACTATCAAAGGGAAACGCTACACCACTGCGCCCGTAGCGACCGTTATTAGAAACGATCGTCTGGGAGAAATGGGGGCAAATTTATCAGGAGACATATTCCTCTAAACTTTATTATATTTAAGAAATACTATTTCAGATAAAGATCCGGGTATTCGCCGCATGACATCTGCGCCTAAAGACCCTTCTATCGTACCGGTGGAAACATCGGCATGCAGCGTTCGGGAAGCGGAGCTTGGTCACGCGAGATCGAGACCGCTGGCGGCGACATAGCGACGATCTGGTCACCTTTCCAATCGATCGTGAAGGACTGATAAACGATACTCTCGACGGTTCGTTCCTCATGAATCGGGAAAAAAACTGTTGTACCTTGAGAACCTTCCGCTCCGCTTAAAAACAGGTAATTGCCGATAAATCGCGGTTTCATGACGTTTCCATTGGTCTGCACTGAAACATCGGCCGGGCGAACCCAGTTCGGAATGCGCATCCATAGGTTGGAGCCGGAACGAGTGGTGATGACGATGCGGCCTTCACGTGGGAGGAAACTCTTGATGCTGACCTTGTCCGTTTCCGTGCTCAAAAGCAGATGGATGCGTACGCCTTGGAAGTCTTCATGGACCGTCGCCCGGTAGGTTTCGCATAGCGCATCCACCGCTCCCGAAACGATATCGTAGGTATAAATTCCTGCATCCGGTTTGAATTGAAGATCGTTGGGTGTCGGGAACGAGAACCCGCCACGAATGCGCGAAGCTAAATTACGTAAATGATCTTCGGCGCCCGCAGAATCGTCCGAATAAGACTTAACGTCGACAACCTGGGAGGGAAGCAGGTGACTGCGAAGAATTTTTTCAGCACGATTGTAATAGTGGGGAAAACCCGCCTTTCCCAGCAGCAGCGTAGCGCGGAGAAGATCGCCCGTATTATTTGCTTCACCCCTCAACACCGATTTGTGCAGCGATTCCATTGACCAACCGAAACTGCAGTTGAAGCTCCGTAGTCCGACGTCGTACGCACGACGGGCGCGGTCGAGGAGGACATCGTCGTTCGTAATGAGGGCAAAATCGATCAGGCCGGCAACCAACGCATTGATGGAGTGCCCATGAGTTCCCGCTTCCCACGTCAAAGCCCCGGCTTCCGAGAAACAATGCTCCAAGGCGAAACGAGCAATGAGCGCTGCGGTCTCAAGTGCGACATCATCCTGACTAATGCGGTAATATCGTACTAAGGCATCGAGCGATCGACCTTCCATTGAAGGCTGATAATTATATCCGTCGACTTGGACTGGCAATCGATCGAGGTGAATCCTCCCATCATCATCCAATGATTTACGGACAATGCGCACCATCCGCCTCGCCAGCGGTTCAGCTTCCCGGTGCCCTCGCTTGATCATCGCCGTCAACCCATGGAGATTTTCTCGAATGTTGTGTAGAGAGACGATACGTTTTCCTGTGATTGGATCCGTAACGCTCGGCAGTCCATCGCCGTCTTTGAATAGATTTACTAAATAGTACGCCAAGTCATCGAAAATGACCGCAGAAACCCGCTCACCGGTAACCGATTCTGCCATCGACAAACCATGCAACGCTCGCCCGACATTGTGCGTCTGATCCCAAACCCCTTCTCCTTGGTAGCTGCTAAATTTAAAACCCGTTAAATTGCCATTCTCAAAGCCGCAGCTCCAGTATGGGAGATGTCGTCGGTTGGACAAGCCACCCAATAGCGCATTCTGACCGAGCCGAACGCGTCCGAGAATATCCACCGGCTCAAGGTGCGAACCGCTCGTTGGGGCCTCTCGGTTAAGAGCCTCCGAAGCCGGCAAAACAAAGGGTGAACTGGCAGCAATTACCCCACTCAGTTTGATAAAATGTCGTCGATTCATAATGAGCCTGTTTTTTTCTGAAATTTCTAGGAAGATTCTAGAAATAGTCTAAATTGGGTGGTATTAGGGAGAGGTTCGTTCGGGACCGACAGATGCGCAAACTGTAACAAATCACTCCTCAATTAATACATGTCATTATGTGCTTTTGCATGGTGCACCGTCTCTTGGCCGACAATGTGACTCAGACAGGGCCGAGGCGGGGTACGCGATCCCACCGTCGATCAGTCGATAGTCACTTAATGTATATCTTGATTTACGTTATCTTGCGAGTCATATCTTGCCAACTCCTGAAGTGCTCAAGCAGAGCTGGGAAGAAACTTCCATGTTCCCAAAAGATGATCTCTGGTACCTAGGAACCCAATTCATGGCCTGCGTTCAGGCGCGTGATCGTCGTTCAGCCCAGCGCCAACTCAGAATCATACTCAGCCTGATATCACAACAAAGCGGCCATCATTTTTCATTATTTAAATTGCGAACACTGCAGGTTTTGACGAACGCAAACCGCGCGGCCTTCAACTCCGGAGCCGCGCCCGTAGCGCTCGCATCGCACAGCATTCGCATGATTGGTCATATCGACCGCGCGACGTCCAAAACCGAGTTGTTACTGATAGCGCGAATCGCCACCGATAAAACGATCAGCTTGGTGCCTTCCAGCAGCGCTTATAGGGAAAGAATCATGCAGGAGGCAATCGCTTACATCCGCGCCCACTTCGCTGAACACATCACTCGTGATCAATTGGCATCTATATTGAAGTGCAGTCCAACGCATTTTAGCCGACTATTTTCCAAAACGACCGGATGCACGTACAAGGACTACCTACTCCAGTGCAAGTTGGAGAAAGCCAAGGAACTACTCCGCCAATCTCATCTTCAAGTGGCCGAGGTTGCCAGAGCCATCGGTTATACCGATCCCTTCCAGTTTTCCAAGATATTCAGAAAACGAGTCGGTGTCAGCCCCCGCCAATATAGGGATACCCGCCTCGACCGCCTCGACCGCCTCGAGGCCGCCAGCTGAGCCTCCCTGACTCGGCGCACATGTAGTGTCACGAGAAGAAGCTGTTACTCTTTTTTACAAGTATAAATATTGGTTTAGTGGACGCTATAATAGATCGCTTACGAGGAGCCTTTTCGTGGGGTGAGACCGAAAACCAACTACAGCCCAATTTTAGGCCCTGAAGTAATACGACAACTTCCCGGGAAGAATGCCGGTTCAGCTGGCTTTCCTGATTCCAGTTAGCTCTCCACGATTCTTAGTAGTCGACTGCTGCTCCTGTCGGTACGGTGAAACTCGCCTCATCCGCAATGCATCCGTCATCATCACTACCCGCCTCTATTCGCCATGTAAGAGCACGCAAAGCCATGTATTAGCGGATAGCGGGTTTGCTATAGTTCGTGCTCACCTGCATCTACCACTCTAGACCTTCCACGGCGGAGCCGTTAACAACCATGCTTTCAATATGAGATTAGCCATCGATATCGGTGGCACGTTCACGGATCTGTGCCTCGTTGACAACGCAGGACGGATTCACACGCATAAGCTGCTTACGACTGGCCAGAATCCGGCTCATGCCTTCCTGCAAATTCTACAGGAAAGCTTGGAGACGCAGTCCGCCCACGGCAGGGATGTTCACGAGGTGCTTCACGCCACCACGGTGGCGACCAACGCGATTCTCGAGGGCAAGATGGCCCGGCTTGGATTGGTGACCACCTCAGGCTTTCGTGATGTCTTGGAAATCGGGCGACATTTTCGACGTAACCTCTACACGTTTTTTATTGAGAAGCCCCCAACATTGGTCCCTCGAGATCGCCGACTGGAGGTGGTTGAACGCATCGACACCAAGGGCCGGGTTATCCGCCCCATCCACCTTCCCGGATTGGACCGCGTGGCGCGCAGACTAGCGAAGATGGACGTTGAGGTCGTGCTAGTGTGTTTTCTCAATAGCCACCGCAATCCGGTCCACGAACTGCTGGCCGCGCGCCAGCTTCAGCGGCAGCTGGGCGTACCCGTGCTGGCGAGCCACGCGCTGTGCTGGGAATGCCGCGAATATGAGCGATTCAGCACAGTTGCAGTGAGCGGTGCAGTGCTACCTCTGGTGACCAATTACGTCGGCGGCTTGCGCGAAGGATTACAGAAGATGTCTGTAAATCCGGATTGCCTTGCTATCATGCAGTCAAACGGCGGCTTGGCCGATGTCGGAGCTGTCTGTCACCACCCTGCCACCATCATCGAGTCTGGGCCTGCCGCTGGCGTCATTGCGGCAGCCGCCGTGGGGCGACGCATTGGTATCCACAACCTAATCGCATTCGACATGGGCGGGACCACGGCAAAAGCCGCCTTGGTGGTGAATGGACGTGTAACCATTCGTAGCGATTTCGAAGTCGGTGGCGGTACGCAGGGAGGATTTGGAACCGGTTATCCGGTGAAGTTGCCATCGGTCGATCTCGTGGAAGTGGGAACCGGTGGCGGTTCAATCTGCCGTCTGGCTGAGGGTCGCTTCACCGTGGGGCCAGACAGTGCCGGCGCTGATCCGGGTCCAGTATGTTATGGGCGCGGTGGCCGTTTGCCCACGATCACGGACGCCCATGCAGCGCTGGGCCGGCTGCTTCCCTCCCACTTTGCAGGCGGCAGGTTCGAACTCCAAACCGCCGCCGCCAGCAAGGTCATTGAGAGAACGCTCGCCCGGCCTCTTGGGCTGACAACCGAAAAAGCGGCTGCCGGATTGTTGGCACTCGCCAATCTGCAGATGGTCCAAGCGCTGCGACTGGTGACAGTTCAGCGCGGCATCAATCCGACTGACTTCGTTCTGATTGCATTTGGTGGTGCCGGCCCACTCCATGCAGCGGATATATTGAGGGAACTGGGAGGGCGACGGGCAGTAATACCGCCAGAAGCTGGCGTGCAATCTGCATGGGGGCTTCTGGTTGCTGAAAGGAGGCGTGATTTCCAGCATTCATGGTTTGGTGAACTCAATCCGTCTGCGATACCATCACTGACGAAGATGTTCTCCAAGCTGCGCACCCAGGCACTGACCGAACTTGATAGGTCCAACGTTCCCGTCAATCAGGTCATGCTCAAGTTTGACTTGGATCTGCGGTACCGAGGGCAAGCTTATGAAATCACAGTAGAATCTCCCAAACAGAATCTCGACATCGCGACCATTGGGGCGTTGGCCGACCGTTTCCATGACCGGCACCGCACCTTGTACGGCTTCGTCGAACGACATCGCCCAATCGAGTGTACAGTGGTGCGCCTGACGGCGACCGCCACGGTCACCGCCACGGCTGAGGTACGGCTAAAACAGAGCCGCCGTTCTCTGAAAAGCCGCATGCTTACCACCACACGTGCATACTTCGAGGGTCGTTTTCATACGACGCCGGTCTATGATCGGCAAATGCTTGGGCCCAAGGATTACATCCGCGGGCCTGCGATCATAGTGCAGAGCGAAACCACCACCGTTATACCACCTTGGGCGCGGCTGGAAGTGGGACCCACCGGCGACCTCATCATGGAAATAACCTGATCATGTTCAGTCCCATGCCGGCAACCACAAGAACTCGCCGTTCCCTCGATCCAATAAAAATAGAGATCATCCGTTCGCTTTTGGAGTATGGCGCGCAGCATATGGCGCATGCCTTGTGGCGGAGTTCCTCGTCCACCGTCGTTCGAGAGGTTCTCGACTACTCTACGGCACTCTTTGCCGCCAACGGCGAAATGGTGGCGCAGTCGGCCCAATTGCCTTTTCAGATGATGACCATGAGCCCACCGCTGCGCAAGCTGGTGAAGGAAGGCTACCCTTTTGAACCCGGGGACGTTGTGTTGCTGAATGATCCATATCTGGCCGCAGCTCAGCATCTGCCGGATCTGATGGTTTTTCGACCTTTGTTCAGCCAAGGCCGTTTGGTGGGCTTCGCCGGAGCGGTGGCTCACATGCTCGATATCGGCGGCGGCGCAGCGGGCAGCTACCTGGCAACTGCGACGGAAATCTTTCAGGAAGGATTGCGACTCCCACCGGTGAAGATCGAAAGGCGGGGTCGGGCCAACAATGAAATGATGCAGCTGATCGCCCTCAACGTGCGAGAGAGCGAGAAGGTGCTGGGGGATCTCCGGGCTATGATCGCCTGCACAGCGATCGGGGAAGAGGCGTTTATAGCCGCCGCAAAAAAGCACGGTCTCGGTACGGTCACTCAGGCCATGCAGGATGTATTGGATCAATCGGAACGTATGCTTCGCTCCAGACTGGCGCGCTTACCCAAGGGTGTGATGCACGCAGTGGATTTCGTCGACGACGATGGGATCGATGATCATCCCATCCGATTGGAACTGGCGCTGTACCGGCAGGGCCGCACCGTGATACTCGACTTTTCAAAATCATCCCCCCAGGTGAAAGGGCCGGTAAATGTCACGTTAGCCATGACCGAGGCGACAGTGAACTACGTATTGATGGCCGCCTTCGGGGAAAATATCCCAAAAAACGATGGCTGCCGCCGGGTCGTAAAAATTATCGCGCCGCTCGGAACAATCCTCAATGCCCGGGAGCCTGCCCCGGTCGCCAGCCGGGTTACCATCTGCCACCGACTGGTAGACGTGATTCTTCAGGCGCTTTCGAAGAAGATGCCGGAGAAAGTAATGGCGGGCTACTACGGGGTTAGCACCATCTGCAATATCGGCGGCCGTGACCCACTCACACATCGTCAATGGATACACTTCGAGATTGAAGTCGGCGGTTGGGGCGCCCGGAGCGGTTCAGATGGGCCTGATGCCTTCAGTGCCCATATCCATAATCTGGCTAACACGCCGATTGAGATTGTAGAGGAGGGGTTGGCGCTGCGCGTTGAACGCTACGAATTGGTGTCCGGCTCGGGCGGACGAGGAACCTACCGAGGGGGTCTTGGCCTGCGCCGGGACATTCGTGTGCTGCAGTCGGGAGTATCACTGAATCTGCTAACGGACCGGTGCAAGTTTCCGCCCAAGGGACTTCGCGGCGGAGAAAACGGCCGCAGCGGCGGTTACCGACTGAATCCCGGAACCGTACATGAAAAGCCCCTGCCGTCGAAGCTTGCCAACTATCCGCTAAGCCGCGGCGACGTGATTTCGATGACCACGCCCGGCGGCGGCGGTTTCGGGCCCCCAAGCCTTCGGCCGGCCTGCTTACGGGCGCGAGATCGCCGCGAAGGCAAAGTCTGAGCGCAAACAAGGTTTAATTTTACCCCAATCTATGAAATACAAAAATGTCACAGTGTTCGGCGGCGGTAACGCCGGTTTTGCGGCAACCGCTTGCCTCAGTCTGCAAGGATGCCAAGTCGTGCTCTGCGACTTTCCCGAATTCGAATCAGCGATCGAACCGGTAAAGCAGGCCGGCTACATCGATCTCATCCGACAGGACGGACCCTACGCAGGACAGGCAAAGGTCCATCGAGTAACCGCCGACATCGCCGTGGCGGTAACCGGAGCGGAACTTGTTGTGCTGGCCTGCCAGGCTGCGGCCCACGGTCGGTTTGCGCGCGAAGCCGCCCAGTTTTTGCGCGATGGCCAGCATGTGCTCTTGCTGCCCGGCACGTGTTTCGGCGCGTACGAATTCCGCAAGCAATACGCTGCTGCCGGCGGCAAAGCCAAGATCGTGGTCGCCGAGTCTAACACCTTCATCTGCGCAACGCGTCGGACCAAGGTTCCCAATCAGTCCCTAGTCAAGCACTGGGCGACCGAAGTATTCATCTCGGCCTTCCCCGCCCAGGATACCCCTCTGATCCTAAACCCGTTTAAGGAGTTGTTCCCACAATGTGTGGCTGGCGTCGACATTCTGGAAACGTGCCTACTGAATCTCAACCCGTATGTCCATTCGGCGCCAGCGGTCCTCAGCATCAGCGCCGTCGAACGGCGCGAGGCGGCGGGAAAGGATTTTTTTCACTATATTGACGGTATCACACCTTCGACGGCGAAAGCCATGATTGCCTTGGATGAGGAACGGGTCGAGCTTTGCCGTCGCCTTGGTTATCGCGAGTGGAGTGTGGCCAAGATATTCTACCGCGCTGGTTACATGGGACAGCTCACGGGGGATTGGGTGGCCGATATGCAATCGAAACCAGTGCTGGTCGAAGCCAAGGGGCCCTTCAACGCAAGATATCGGTATTACACGGAAGACACCGGAGTCGGGTTAACGGTCGTATATTCGATCGGCCAGGCCCTCGGCGTCGCGATGCCTACGCATCACGCACTGATCCACCTGTGCGGTCTATTCAACGAAACCGATTATTTCGCCAAATGCACCCGCTCACTCGACGCACTCGGCATTCGCGCTTCATCTCTCGCGGAACTCAAACAGACATTTAACCGATAACGGCTTTCCTTCATGAACAACTGGCGTGCCACCATCGGCTACATGTTGCCTAGCTCATGCTTGGTCTACGAGCATGAGTTTCAGCTTATAACCGCCAGCTTGCCTGGCGTGATCGGGGTGCCTGCTCGATTGCTAATCACGGCGTGCGATCGCACGGGATTGGAGCACATGAACACCCAAATCGATCTCGCGGCGCGCCAACTCGCGACCTGCGATCCTGACCTCGTGATGTACATGTGCACCTCTGGCAGTTTCATGAAGGGAAACCAGGGTGAAAATGCCATCCGGACAAGAATCACCGGTCTCACGCGTCGCCCGGCGGCTACAACTGCCCAGTCGGTGCTCGCGGCGCTCCACCACTTGGGACTGCGCCGCGTCGTGATGCTGACTCCATACAACGAAGATCTCACCAAAGCCGAAGTCCGGTGGTTGCATAAAAATGGCGTCGAGGTGATCGATTATCTCGGCCGAGACATCCCCGACAACCTGGATCGAGGCCGCCAGTATCCCGAGACTTCCTACAACCTTGCACGGCGCCTACGACATGCCGACGCTGATGGGATTCTCCTTAGCTGCGCCAATGTCAGGACCATCGAGATAATTGAACAGCTTGAACGCGACACGGGCAAGCCGGTGATAAGCAGCAGCCAAGCCACCACCTGGTTCGCTTTGCGCCAGTGCGGAATTACGGATGTTTTACCGGGTTTCGGCCGGCTCTTCGCCAACACCCAGCCCGCCGTCGCCAAGACTCGCGGTTCAGGGAGAAAAATCAAAGTACCGTGACGTATCCGGCATCGGCAATTTTCCCTTTTCCCCTTTCCCCAGTTTCTCATTTTCCTTCGCCCTCACCTAAATTTAAGTGATCCGGCCACCTAGATCTAGGCGAAGCGATCACCAGCCGGGTGCTTAAACTGGCGCCGCGCCGATCAAGTCAAGAGTCAAGATGTGATGCCATCTGCTTTTCCGAGATCAAGATCCGCCGCAAGGAATTGCTCTGACCCGACCCGAATATTCGCCTGTCCGGCTGGCCAAAAAAGGCACCGCATGCGCCATCGGGCAAAATTCGAAATGTGGAAGATTGAGAAAGTGGGAAATGTCTGGCGGGGTTAAACAAGGCATTGTTTAACCACGGATGAGCAGAAATGGGATCAGGCTAGGACCAAGGT
>SXGQ01597123.1_pt1 | contig 25504 bp, 34 predicted proteins | sample 3178371 | NCBI WGS metagenome assembly SXGQ01 (sample SAMN11356859, study PRJNA531348) | freshwater metagenome | isolation source: freshwater sample F1-20 | place: China: Fuxian Lake, Yuxi | collected 2017-12-25 | reverse complement strand
TTGATTGAAGAGAATTGGGAAAATGCAACCGAAATCGTCGATCACCTCTCTATTCACAGAGCAGCCAGCACTTTCAAGATTCTTGAATTGAGCATTCAAAAAGACATTATTCAGGAATTGCAGCCGCTTAAGACCGCAGCCCTGCTCAATGAACTGCCTGCGGATGACCGTACCTCTTTTTTGGAAGAATTGCCGACAAAAGTGGTAAGAGAACTTATCAAACTGCTCAACCCCGAAGAGCGGAAGATCACCCTCTCATTGCTGGGATACCCTGAGGACAGTGTGGGGCGCTTGATGACCCCGGATTATATCGCCGTGCAATCCGACTGGACCATTGCAGAGGTGCTGGAACATATCCGAGAAGTCGGAAAAGATTCTGAAACCATTGATGTAATATATGTAATCAATGACCAGGGTGAGTTGGTGGATGACGTGAGGATCCGTGAATTTTTATTGTCTCCGCCAGATCGACTGGTAAGTGAATTGACCGATGGCAGATATATTGAATTGAACGTGTATGATGATCAGGAAAAAGCCAATCAGGTGTTCAAAATGAATAACCGTGTGGCATTGCCTGTAGTAGACAACAACAATATTCTCGTTGGAATTGTAACCATTGATGATATTCTTTGGGTCGCCAATGAGGAGTTCAGCGAAGACATGCAGAAAATGGGTGGTACCGAAGCATTGGATCAGCCCTATTTGGAAATTTCAATTTTCAAACTTTTCAAAAAAAGAATCGGATGGTTGATTGTCCTTTTCTTGGGAGAAATGCTCACAGCAACTGCCATGGCTACATATGAATTGGCACTTGATAAAGCATTGGTACTTTCCATCTTTATACCGCTCATTATTTCCAGTGGCGGAAATACAGGCTCACAGGCTTCCTCTTTGATTATACAGGCACTGACGGTTGGAGAAGTAACCATCACGGATTGGTGGAATGTCATGCGCAGAGAAATCATTTCTGGAATATTATTGGGAGCCGTGCTTGGATTGATTGGATTTTTCAGAGTAATCCTCTGGTCACAAATTTTTCCAGCGGTGTACGGTCCACATTATTTTTTGGTGGCGGTTGTAGTTGGAATTTCACTCATAGGAGTGGTGCTGTTGGGAACAATCACCGGATCCATGTTGCCAATTGTACTGAAAAAGTTGGGAGCTGACCCAGCAGTATCATCCGCCCCATTTGTTGCCACGCTCGTTGATGTCACCGGAGTGGTAATTTATTTCAACTGTGCATACTTTTTTTTGAAGGGCACCATGCTCTAACTGATAAATTTTTTGAATGAAAAGACCCTGGAACAGGACTGACTTGCCGGTATACAGCATCAGTTCAAAATTCAAGGATTCACATAATCTGAATATCTGCACCTATGTTTCAGGAGCAAGCATGGATCCCAAAAGAATGTCTGTAGCCATTTACAAAGACACAAAGACACTTGAACTTGCAGAGTTGGAGAAAACAATTGTATTGCAATTGCTCTCCAAAGACCAAATCAATCTTGTCAAGCAATTGGGATTCAAATCCGGGAAGTCTATTGATAAAATCAGCTATTTGGAAAAAAAGGGATTGGTCACAGAGTGGAATGATTTTAAAGTGCTTGGCAACGCACTTGCCTATATATTGCTGAAACAACACTCCCGCATAGATGCAGGTGATCACGTATTGTTTCTTTTTGATATTATGGGATTTCTCAACAACCGTGATGCGGAAGGATTAACTTTGAACGAGTTAAGAAGAAAGAAAATAATCAGAGGATAATTCTCATGAAAGTTACTTCCGTCGATATTGCAAGATTGACCATTCCGATGGAGCCTTTTGTTATTGCTACAGAAACCTGTTACGAGGCACAGAACATATACATCAAAATTCATACGGATGATGGGATTTTCGGAGTTGGAGAATGCAGTGCATTCCCCATGCTGGTAGGAGAAACACAAGATACCTGTTTTTACGTTGGAAGAGATTTGGCAAAAATCATCAAAGAAAAAGACCCACTTGAGATTGCATCAAGACTCAAAGAGTTTGATGAATACATCTCCTTCAACAGCACCATCAAAAGTGCCTTTGACATGGCATTGTATGACATAGCAGCAAAAAGAAAAAACCTCCCTCTTTATCAATTTTTAGGAGGAAATAGAAAAATCATTCAAACCGATCTTACCATTGGCATTGATACTCCAGAAAAAATGGCAGAGAAGGCGAAAAAATTCATAGCAGACGGAGTAAAAATTATCAAAATAAAATTGGGAAAGAATGGCGATGAAGATGTGAAGAGGGTGCAACTTATCAGATCAGCAGTGGGAGCTTCTATCCGTTTGAGGATAGATGCAAATCAAGGTTGGGACTACCCTACAGCAATCAAAACACTCCAAGCCATAGAACAATACAAAATTGATTTCTGTGAACAACCCATGCATCACCGTTTGGATGCGCTGCTGCCTGCATTGAGAAAAAAGGTAAAGATTGCCATCATGGCTGATGAGAGTGTTTTTGACCATCATGATGCAGAGAGACTGATTGATTCGCAAAGCTGCGATTATATCAATATCAAATTGGCAAAATCAGGTGGCATCAGTGAAGCCATCAATATTGCAAATACTGCCAAAGCCCACAACATTCCATGCATGCTCGGTGGCATGGTGGAAAGCAGGCTTGCACTTACAGCCAAGGTTCACCTCGCCATGTCAAATGAAAATATCAAGTTTTATGACCTGGACACCTGTCTGCTCGGACATCTGGAAGATCCCGTAACTGGTGGCGCCAGGTACAATAACTACTTTTTGGAATTGGATGATACACCCGGGATCGGAGCAGATATTTCTGACGCTTTCTTAACACGCATGGAAAGAATAACCATTTAACTTTGCATCATGCAACATAAAAAATCTTCAGAGACCATCGTTGAAATGACTGAGCTGGTATTGCCAAATGACACCAATTACTATGGCAATCTCATGGGCGGACGCTTGATGTATTGGATGGATGTAGCTGCAGCCATGGCTGCCTGGAAACATTGCAACGCCCCCTGTGTCACTGCATCTGTGGACAATATTTCATTCGTATCGCCCATCAAACTGGGGAATGTGGTTCACATAGAAGCGAAAGTTTCAAGGGCGTTTAATACCTCCATGGAAGTCCATATAAAAGTTTGGGGTGAGGATTATACCCAGCAATACAAATACCAGAGCAACGAGGCCTATTTTACCTTTGTAGCATTGGATCCCAATGGAAAGCCCAGAAAAGTACCTGAGCTGAACCCTGAAACAGAGGAAGACAAAAAACTGTTTGATGGGGCACTGAGGAGAAGACAGCTCAGGTTGATTCTTGCCAAAAAAATGAAACCTGCAGAAGCAACTGAATTAAAAGCGCTGTTTGAAAATCAATCATGAGATCTGCAGTCTGTGATGACTCCCTTTTAATTTGAATTCAGTACTTTGCTCAATAGCATTCATGACGATGTCTAATATTTCATCAACCGACTTTGAATAATCAATATCAAGTGATGATTTGAATTGAACAGAAAGGCTGGTCCCCCGTTTTTTAAAAAGCAATCCCTTGCGATTGAATGCCCTCCAAAATCCGTTGATGACAACCGGGACAACAATGGGTTGCATTTCCTTGATGATGTGTGCTGTTCCCTTTCTACCTGGAGCAAATGGCTTGGTAGTTCCTTGCGGAAAGGTTATGACCCATCTTTTTTTGAGGGCCTCATAAATATTTTCAAAATCTTTCGGATCAACTTCCCTCTTGACATCAACACCCTTGCTCCTCCATGTTCTTTTAATGGTTATTGCACCCGCCAGTGTAAAAATCCGGGTCAATAAATTATCCTTCATCGTCTCCTCTGCGGCTACAAAATTCACATTTACAAAAGGATTCAGGAGGTAGTATGGAAGACCAAGTCGATTTTTCTTTCCCCATTTCACAGCACAGAAAATATGAGAGAAAGCGATTACATCTGCAAAATAGGTCTGGTGGTTACTGACGAATAACACATTCTTCTTGGGCAAGTTCCTTAAATATTCTGTTCCTGAAATAGTCAACTTATTGACAATCGCAATACCCGGATATGTGAATGCGCCCACCACTGCATAAACCAATTTCCGCACCAATTTAAAATGCTTCAGTTTTTTCATACGACCTGTTCAAGATAATGAATTTAAATTAAATGACATATGATTAGCTTTGTACCGCATATGAGCATGGATACAGTTATTTTTGATATGGATGGACTAATCATTGATTCTGAGCCATTATGGTATGAGGCTGCACAGGAGTCTTTTAAAGTATTTGATATCAGCATCTCAGAGGATGCTTATAATACTACAACAGGATTGAGAACACCGGAGTTTCTTGAACATTGGTTCAGGGTATTTGATATTGACAGGAAGCATCTCGTAAAAACTGAAACGGATATTCTCGAGCGCTTGATCTATAAAATCAATACCAAAGGAAATATGATGAGAGGTGTTGTTCGTGCAATCGATTTTTTTGCTGCAAAGAACTTTAAAATCGGATTGGCAAGTTCATCTCCATTTAGTATCATCAATGCAGTCATTGATAAACTCCAACTCAATAATCATTTTTCAGCAATTGCCTCAGCTGAAAGCCTTGATTATGGAAAACCGCATCCGCAAGTTTTTCTGGATTGTGCCAAGGCGCTACAGAGTGATCCTGCAACATGTATTTGCATTGAAGATTCTTTCAATGGTTTGATTGCTGCAAAAGCAGCAAAAATGAAATGCATCATCGTCCCTCATCCATCGCAATTTGAAATGGAAAGATGGAATATTGCAGATCTAAAACTATCGTCTCTCGATGCATTGCAAGAAGAAAAAATTTCAGGATTGATTCAATAAAAAAGGGTCTCCTGAATGGAGACCCTTTGTGTAAAAAGAAGATATTTTATTTGGCTTCTTCGCCGCCTTCCATTTTCTTTTTGAGTTCAGCCAACACACCCAGATCTCCCAAGGTTGATTTCTCAACTTTGTTCTGGATGTCTTTTACAGCTTTTTTGGTTTTAACTGCTTCAGCTTTCTTCTCTTTCACCACAGCTTCTTTTTCATCAGCAGCAACTTGCTCCCAAATGCGTGCGTGACTCAATACAATTCTCTTTTCATTGCGATCAAATTCAATCACCATGAACTTAGCTGTTTCATCAGCAACAACTGTTTTACCATCTTCTTTTGCAAGATGACGGGCTGGAGCAAATCCTTCTAATCCGTATGGCAACTGTACCAAGGCACCTTTGTCATCTTTCTTGGTAACAGTTCCCTCGTGGATAGAACCAATGGTAAAGGTTTCCTGCAATGCGTTCCAAGGATCTTCTTCCAATTGCTTATGTCCGAGTTGTAGTTTGCGATTTTCCTTGTCAATATTCAAAATAATGGTATCGATTGAACTACCTGACTTGGTGAACTCAGAAGGATGATTGAAACGCTTCAACCAGCTAAGATCGCTGATATGAATCATGCCACCGATTCCAGGTTGTAATTCAACAAACACACCATAAGGAGTGATATTTTTAACCAATCCACTGTGCTTGCTGCCAACCGGGAATTTCTCTTCGATTTCATTCCATGGATCAGAAGAAAGTTGCTTGATAGAAAGACTCATCTTTCTGCTGTCCTTATCAAGTGTTACAACTTTGGCCTCATACTCATCGCCCAACTTGAAGAATTCTTTTGCGTTTACGGGTGTATTCGCCCAAGTGATTTCACTTACGTGAACCAATCCTTCAACACCAGGAGTGATTTCTAAAAATGCACCGTAGTCTTCTATGTTTACTACTTTACCTTTTACGCTTGCGCCTTCTGAGATATCAGTTGGCAATGTATCCCATGGATGTGGAGTCAATTGTTTCAAACCAAGACTGATACGCTTCTTCTCATCGTCGAAATCCAACACAACCACGTTAACTTTCTGGTCAAGTTTCAACACCTCTGAAGGATGGTTGATTCTTCCCCAGCTGATATCAGTGATGTAGAGCAATCCATCAACACCACCCAAATCCAAGAAAGCACCGAAATCGGTGATGTTCTTGATGGTTCCTTCCAACACCTGGCCTTTCTCCAACTTACCCATGATCTCCGCACGTTGTGCTTCGATATCGCTTTCAATAAGCGCTTTATGAGAAACAACCGCATTCTTGATGGCTTCGTTGACCTTCACCACCTTGAATTCCATTGTTTTTCCTACGAACTGATCGTAGTCTGTAACCGGCTTCACATCAATTTGAGAACCAGGCAAGAATGTCTCCATTCCGAGGATATCAACGATGAGTCCACCTTTTGTTTTGCTGGTAACAAAGCCTGAAACAACTTCACCAGTTTTGTGCATGTCCACAATGCGTTCCCAAGCACGGCTGATGCGGGCTTGTTTGCGACTGAGATGCAGATGTCCTTCTCTGTCTTCTTTTTCCACCACCATTACTTCAACCACATCACCGGTTTTCAAATCGTGCAGGTCCCTGAATTCATTCAATGAAACAAGTCCATCGCTTTTGAAACCGATGTTGATCACCACGTCGGTTTTGGTCATACCTACTACGGTACCTTGAACCATTTCACCGTCGGTGATTGTTTTGAATGTGCCCTCGTAAACGGCATCATACTTTTGTTGTTCGTCGTTGTTGTAACGAGCAACATTGCGCTTGTCAATACTCCAGTCAAAATCATCATGAGCTGAGGCTACTGACGGATGAGTTAGTGTGTTGTTTTCTTCCACTATGAATGTCCTCCTTTTGTTTAAATTTCAGGCTGTTTTGTCAGCCTGATTTGGGGACGGCAAAGTTAGCAGAAATGGTGAAATAAGCCTGAAAAATAAGGCTGAATTTGGCTGAAAAATGGGCGATTTTAGGGGTAAATCAGGTTTTCAGGCGATTTATCCTGCTATTTTCCTGAGTGCCCCAACCAACTTATCCAATTCCTTGGTGGAAGTGTACACATTGGGGGTCACCCTCACACCATGGATGTTTTCCCAATTGATGGCAACTGCATGGATTTTATACTTTGAAAACAGCTCCGATGATACCTCTTCCGGCTTTTTACCAGCAACTGCTACGTTGGCAATGGCGCAGGACAACTTTGCGGAATGAGGTTGATTGAATGAAATTTTTGGATGATTTTTCAAATGATCAACCCAGTAATTCTTTAGAAAACGCAAACGATCTTCTTTCCGCTGGCTCCCCATCACATCATGAAAATCGATGGCTGCACCTATTGCCATCTCAGATGCAAATGAACGAGTACCCAAGGATTCAAATTTTCTTATATCGCTTCCATCTGGTTCATTGTTGGAAAGCAATGCCCAAACATTTTTGATCTTTTCTTTTTTGATATACAAAACACCGCTGCCAAATGGAGCACTCATCCATTTATGCAGCGAAGAAGCAAAATAATCACATCCCAAATCTGGCACGTTGAACGCAAAATGTCCCAAGGTATGTGCACCATCAGCAATCACCTCAATTCCACGCTGATGCGCAGCATCTGCAATTTTTCTTACAGGCATGATTTGTCCACACCAATTGATGAGGTGTGTAACCATGACAACTTTTGTTTTTGCGGTGAAGACCTTGGTATAATATGAGGCAATTTCATTTTCGTCTTCCAACGGCAGTGGAATATCCACCCAAACCAATTTGATTCCATCTCGCTTTTCACGCTGCTTCCAGGCATTGATCATATTGGGATAATCCTGTTTGGTCAATACCACTTCATCGCCTGCTTTTAAATTCAACCCAAAAATCACTGTATTCAATCCTTCTGTTGCATTGCGATTGATGGCAACTTCCTCTGCATCACAACCACAGAGATGGGCAAGTCTTTCACGCAATGGTTCCCTGCCCTGATCTAAGATTTGCCACATATAATAGGATGGAGCTTCGTTGCAATATTGATAATACCTGATATGCGCATCCTGCACAACCTTTGGCTGAGGCGCAACTCCCCCATTGTTGAGGTTGATGATATTCGGACTCACTGTATACGCTTCTCTGATCCAAGCCCATAAGTCATCATCTGATGAAAAACTACCAGTCAAAGAATGATCAAAAAGAGATTTTACATGTTTGGCCTCAGATGCAAATGCAGGATTGACTGCTGTTAAAAAAGGAAGTGTTGCAGTTGCACTTGCGAGGGTTGTAATAAAATTACGTCTTGAATTGAATGCCATGCTATATTGTTGTAATTGTTGCAGTTGTTGTCATTGTTGTCATTGTTATCACGATAGTCATCAATAACGCATACCACAAACATTAAATTATGTAAAAAAAGCAAGACTTACAACAAATAGCCCTCAACTTATAACTTACATCCTACAACTACTATAACCATTGCAACAACTACAACGATTACAACTGAAGTTGGCTGCTGATAGCTCTCGCCGCAACCATCCCACTGCTCCAAGCATGCTGAAAATTATACCCTCCGGTGATGCCATCGATGTCAATGATTTCTCCTGCGAAAAATAATCCCGGGATCTTTCTGGATTGCATGCTAAGGGGGTCAATTTCATTCAATTTCACACCACCTGCAGTTACAAATTCCTCTTTGAAGGTAGTTTTTCCACGAACCTGATAATGATCGCTGCATATGTTTTTGGAAAGCTGGACAAGTTTTTTCTGTTGGATCTCCTGCCAGCTGCAGGCCGGATCAACATCGGACTTCAGCAGCAAATACTCCCATAGCCTTGCGGTCAATGAAAATATGTTTTTGGTGCCAATGAGTCCACGTTGCAAGGATTTCTCAGCTTTTAACTTTTCCAACATGCTGCTTTCATTGAAAGCGGGACACCAATTTACAATTGCATCAAAAGTGTAATCAAGTTTTTGCAAATCACGGGCAGCATAGGACGACAATTTCAATACTGCCGGGCCGCTGAGCCCCCAATGCGTAATCAATACGGGGCCTCTTTGCTCCAGTTTACATGCAGGTAGTTTTACCAATGCTTGAGATGCTGAAACTCCCATAAGTGCATGCAATTGTTTATCAGCAATGTTGAAAGTAAACAAGGATGGCACTGGAGGTTCTACGTCCACTCCCACATCCATCAAGAACTTGAATGATTCCAATTTAGGGAAGCCTCCTGTAGCAATGCAGATGAAATCAACACCTGAAATCCTTTCTTCGCTGTTTTTAAAAGTCAACTCAAATCCATTTGCCATCTTTCGAATGGACGAGAGTTCTTTATTGTAAACAACCCTGACATTGTATTGGTTGATTTCCTGCAAAAAACAATCAATGATGGTTTGAGACTGATTGCTAACAGGAAAGATCCTGCCATCAGACTCGACTTTCAGCTCGACGCCCCTTTCTCTGAACCATTCAATGGTATCTTTTGTAGAGAATTGATGCAATTCTTTCCGCATAAAATGCTTTCCCCTTGGGTAGGCATCCAACATGTCATTGATTTCAAATGACGCATGTGTAACATTGCAACGTCCGCCCCCGCTAACTTTTACCTTTGTCAGGACTTTACTGGATTTTTCAAGGATGACAACATCCAACAAAGGATTCAATCTGGCCGCATTGATGGCACAAAAAAAACCAGCGGCTCCTCCACCAATTACAATAAGCTTTTTGCGGGTTTGCATTTGGCTCATAAACATACTGTTTACAAAAACGCAAGTAGTATGAAGAAATATAAGTTACGAAAGATCAGTAATCACTGAATAAAGCAGCATTGTTTTTTTCCTGGAAAACAATTTCAGCGAAGCTGGATAAAATTTCTGGTTTGTTTTTCTTTACACAGATGGTATGTTCGTAGTGCGCTGAAAACTTTCCATCTCTTGTTCGCACGGTCCATCCGTCATCATCATAGATTACATCCTTGGTGCCCAGATTGATCATCGGTTCGATGGCAATGACCATGTTTTCTCTGAGCTTAGGGCCAGCGCCTTTTTTACCATAATTAGGTACTTGTGGATCTTCGTGAAGGTGTTTCCCCAATCCATGTCCCACCAATTCCCTGACCACACCAAAATGATATTTTCTTTCAGTATATTCTTGGATGGCATTTGAAATATCCCCAACCCTGTTTCCGTTCACTGCTTTTTCAATGCCCAGCATGAGTGACTCTCTGGTAACCTTCATCAGCAATTGATGCTCTTCCAGAACAGGCGACAATCCAAATGTGTATGCGCTGTCACCGTGAAAGCCATTTTTATATACACCAACATCTATTGAAACAAGATCTCCCTCTTTCAGCTCCTTGCTTGTAGGGAAGCCATGTACTACGGCATCATTTACAGAAATGCATGTTGCAAATGGATAACCTCTGTAATTCTTGAAAGATGGAACAGCCTCTTGGGAGAGAATAAACTCTTCAGCACGTTTGTCTAATTGCGCTGTTGTGATTCCCGGCTTTAATATGGATGCGAGCTCAGCTAGGGTGCGACTGACTAGAAGTGCACTTTCGCGGATCAACTCAACTTCTTCGTTGGTCTTGATCCGGATCATTTTAAATGGTACTTGTTGTTACAGGTTGTCTTCCCTGAATTCTTCCACCGGAAACCAATCCATCATATTGTCTCATCAACAAATGTGTTTCGATTTGCTGCAATGTGTCAAGTATAACACCAACCATGATCAACAATGATGTGCCCCCAAAGAATGACGCAAAAGATTGGGTGACACCCAGTTGTTGTGCGATGCCCGGAAGGATACCAATTGCTGCAAGGAAAATAGCACCTGGCAATGTAATTCGATCCATCACCTGACCAATGTAGTCGGCTGTTGGTTGCCCAGGTTTTACACCAGGTATAAATCCATTGCTTTGCTTCAGGCTATCAGCCATTTGCTTTGGATTGAAAATAAGTGCTGTATATAAGAATGTAAATGCAATGACCATGATGACATAAATCGTCATGTACCAAATATTGCTTGGATCATTGAAGATTCTTGCAATACCCTGACCTGATTCCAAATTGGTGAAGGAGAACAAGGTTGGAAGGAACATGATTGCTTGTGCAAAAATGATGGGCATCACACCTGATGCATTCACTTTCAATGGCAGAAATTGTCTTGCACCAGTAAGTGCTCTGTTTCCAACCAATTGTTTTGCATAGCTCACGGGGACTTTTCGCACGCCCTGAACCAATAATATCAATCCGAGTACAATGACAATTAAAAATGCAATTTCAATAAGGAACAAAAGCAGTCCACCGCCACCACGTGTTTGTTTTGCACCCAATTCACCGATGAATGATTGTGGAAGACGAGCTAGAATACCCACCATGATGATGATAGAGGTTCCATTTCCCAATCCCTTGTCCTGGATTTTTTCACCCAACCACATAACGAAAAGTGTACCTGCTGTTAGCACGATCACAGTAGAAAGCCAGAAGTATGGTTGATAAGCATCGATCAAAGCGTCTCTGCTCACATTTTTCAAATAAGCCACGTATGCAGCGGCTTGGAACATGGTTACCAGTGCTGTAATATACCTTGTCCACTGATTGATTTTTTTTCTTCCGCTGTCACCTTCTTTTTGAATCTTATGCATTTGAGGAACAAAGATGGTCAGCAACTGCATGAAGATGGAAGCAGAGATATAAGGCATGATACCCAATGCAAAGATGGATGCATTGGTGAATGAGCCACCTGCAAACGTATCGAATATGCCCAACAGGCCCTTTTTAGCGCTCTCAAGATCAAGTTTATTTGGATCAATACCGGGCAATGAGACGTGTGCACCGAATCTGTAAACCAGGATGAGCAACAAGGTGATGCTGATCTTTGATCTTAGTTCATCAATGCTCCAAATATTCTTGATTGTTTGGATGAATTTTTTCACTGAGAAAATTATTTAATGATTTCAACAGATCCGCCAGCAGCTTCGATGACGGCTTTAGCCTTTTCACTAACAGCGTTTACTTTAAAATCAACTTTCTTGCTGATGGCACCGTTTCCAAGTATTTTCACTTTGTCGGTACGATTGATAAGTCCGTTGATGTACAAGTTTTCCATGCTGAATGATGAAAGTTCATATTTTTCAACAAGGGTTTCAACTTGTCCCAGGTTGAACACTTTGTATTCTACCCTGCTTATATTTTTAAATCCAATTTTTGGAATACGACGCTGAATAGGCATCTGACCACCTTCGTGACCTCTTTTAGATTTATAACCTGCGCGGCTTTGTCCACCTTTGTTACCTTTTGTTGAAGTTCCACCGTGTCCGGAAGCTTCACCGCGACCCAATCTTTTTTCTCTTTTTGTAGCGCCTTCTGCAGGCTTTAAAGTGTGTAGTTTCATTTTTTTCTTGTTTTACTCAACGCAGTCTCCCTGAGACCACTCGTATGTATTTTCTAAAATAAAGACAAACAGGGATTTGTCCTACAGTTCCTCTACTTTAACCAAGTGTGTAACTTTCTTTACCATTCCAAGAATTTGAGGAGTGGCTTCCAACTCAACAGATGCATGCAACTTGCGCAATCCGAGTGCTTCCATTGTACGCTTTTGACGTTCTGGACGATCAATCACACTTTTTACTTTGGTAATCTTAAGCTTTTTCATATTGAAACCCTTGGGTTTGTTTTAAACGATGATTTATTCATTTAACCATTGAAGACTTTCTTCAAACCGATTGTTCTTGTTTTAGAAACATGGATTGGTTCGCGAAGCATTGCCAACGCTTTGAAAGTTGCTTTCACCACATTGTGTGGATTGGCAGAACCGAGTGATTTAGCCAACACGTCTGTCACACCAACGCTTTCCAATACAGCACGCATGCTGCCTCCAGCGATCACACCCGTACCGTGTGCAGCAGGCTTTATCAAAACTTTTGCAGCACCTTCTTTTGCATACTGGTCGTGTGGAATGGTCCCTTTCATCACTGGAACCTTGATCAGGTTTTTCTTTGCATCTTCAATGCCTTTTGTGATTGCTTCCTGAACTTCTTTTGCTTTTCCGAGTCCATGTCCAACCACTCCCTGCTCATTTCCAACTACAACCAATGCAGAGAAACTAAATGCCCTACCACCTTTGGTTGTTTTCACAACACGGTTGATAGCTACTACTTTCTCCTTTAACTCAAGGTCTCCGGCCTTAACTCTGCTGTAATTTACTTTTGACATCTAATTATTGATTTGAATGAATTAAAATGTAAGTCCTCCCTCACGTGCACCTTCAGCAACTGCCTTTACTCTTCCGTGGTACAGGAATCCACCGCGATCAAACACGCATGATGAGAGTCCAAGTGCTACAGCTTTTTTGGCGATTGCTTGTCCAACCAACTTGCTTTTTTCGGTTTTGGTTCCTTTTTGTGCTGCGATCTCTTTGTCTTTTGAAGAAGCAGCAGCCAATGTCGTTCCATTGATGTCATCGATCAATTGAGCGTATATATCTGTATTGCTTCTAAAAACAGCGAGCCTGGGAGACTGTGCAGAACCTGATACCTTCTTGCGAATGGTATACTTGATTCTTTGTTTTCTTAATGATTTAACGTTCATCTTGTTATAGTTTTCCCTGATGCTGCCAGGGTGTTTAATTTAATTATTTACCAGCTGCTTTACCTGCCTTGCGACGGATGTATTCATCTTTGTATTTCACACCCTTGCCCTTGTAAGGTTCAGGTTTTCTCAATCCTCTGATCTTCGCAGCAACCTGCCCGAGCAATTGCTTGTCTATACCTTCCAGAAAAATTCTTGGGTTGTCACCTTTTTCCTGTGTAGTTGACACCTTCAATTCTTTGGGTACTTCAAAAATGATGTTGTGAGAATAACCCAGGGAAAGATCAAGGATATTGCCTTGATTGGCTGCCTTGAAACCAACACCCACTAATTCCAATTCCTTTTTGAATCCATTGGTTACCCCGTTCACCAGGTTGTTCACCAAAGCTCTGTACAAGCCATGCAGCGCACGGTGCCTAATTTGATCAGTTGGTCTTTTGAACTCCACAACATTTTCATTAACGGTAACTGTGATGTCACGGTCAATTTGTTGCTTCAATTCACCTTTCGGACCTTTTACGGTTACGGTATTATCACTCCCTACAGCAAGGGTTACACCTTTTGGAAGTTCAATGATTTTTTTACCTATACGAGACATAGTAGTTTTTTTTAATAAACGTGACAAAGTACTTCACCACCAACATTTTGAGCTTTTGCATCCTTGTCTGTCATCACACCTTTTGAGGTGGAAAGGATGGCGATACCCAAACCATTTTTAACTCTTTTGAAGTCAAGTGGTTTTGAGTATTGTCTCAAACCCGGACGAGATACCCGTTCCATGGTCTTGATCGCAGGCTCCTTGGTATTTGGATCATACTTCAAAGCGATTTTGATTACACCTTGTTTGCTATCGTCCTCAAACTTGTATTTCAAGATGTATCCTTGGTTATACAAAATCTCAGTGATGCGCTTCTTCAAGTTGGAAGCTGGAATCTCTACGATTCTGTGTCCCGCCATTTGTGCATTTCTAATCCTGGTTAGAAAATCTGCAATTGGATCTGTTGTCATATTTTGTCCCTCCTTAGTCCCTTGTTATCGGGAGTATTTCGGTTTGTGTTTAATAATTAATTCTGATGGATTACCAGCTAGCTTTTTTAACTCCTGGAATCTTTCCTGCCAGTGCCATGTCGCGGAAAGTTACCCTTGAGAGCCCGAAGAATCTCATATAACCTTTTGGACGACCCGTCAATTGACATCTGTTTTTCAACCTGACTTTTGATGAGTTTTTTGGAAGTTGGTCGAGTGCTGTCCAATCACCTGCGGCTTTCAGCGCTGCACGTTTTTCAGCAAACTTAGCAACCATCTGCTCCCTTTTTCTCTGTCTGGCTTTTACCGATTCTTTTGCCATATGTTACGTTTAGTCTTTTTTAATGTTTTTGAATGGCATACCCATCTCTTTCAACAATTCGTATGCCTCTTCGTTGGTTTGAGCTGTAGTGACGAAAGTGATATCCATGCCGGTGATCTTGGTAACCTTGTCAATATCAATTTCCGGGAAAATAATTTGCTCGGTTACGCCCAGCGTATAGTTGCCGCGGCCGTCGAATGATTTTTCACTGACACCTTTGAAGTCACGTACACGTGGGAGAGATGCAGCGATCAACCTGTCGAGGAATTCAAACATCTTGACACCACGCAATGTTACGCGTGCGCCAATGGGCATGCTTTTTCTCAACTTGAAGTTGGAGATATCCTTCTTAGATTTTGTAGCAACAGCTTTTTGTCCGGAGATCATTGATAATTCATCCAAAGCAATATCAATGAGCTTCTTGTCAGACACAGCTCCATTCACACCTCTGTTCAAACAGATTTTTGTGAGTTTAGGAACCTGCATAACTGTGCTGTATGAAAACTTTTTCATCAAAGCCGGTACCACTTCTTTTTGGTATTTGGCTTGCAGTCTGGGTGTATATGTTGCAGTTCTCATTATTTAATTACCTCCCCTGATTTTTTAGATACTCTTACCAATTTTCCGTTTTCTCTGGTTCTTTTCACTTTTGTACCAGTCTCTTTTTTCGCATCCCACAACATTACATTGCTGATATGCATGGATGCTTCTTTTTTGATCAAACCACCTTGCGTGTTCTGAGCTGATGGCTTGGTGTGACGGGTAACGATGTTTGCGCCTTCAACCAATACACGAGATTTGTCAGGGAATACCTCAAGCACCTTGCGTGGTTTCTTGAGATCCTTGTCATCTCCTGAGATGATTACAACCGAATCACCTTTTTTAATGTTGAACTTGGGCTTGAATCTATTGTTCATTGTCTTTATTTTTCGCGTTGTACGCTTGTTTGCTTAATTAAAGTACTTCAGGGGCGAGTGAAATAATTTTCATGTATCCCTTGTCTCTCAATTCACGGGCAACCGGACCAAAAATACGGGTACCTCTTGGTTCATCTGCCTGATTGAGCAACACAACTGCGTTGTCATCAAAACGGATATAAGAACCATCTTTTCTGCGAAGCTTGTTTTTGGTTCTGACAATTACTGCTTTGGCAACTGTACCTTTTTTGATACCGCCTGCAGGAATAGCATCCTTCACAGTAACAACAATCTTATCACCAATTTTCGCGTAGTCTTGTCCACTGTTCCCCAACACACGAATACACAAAACCTCTTTGGCACCACTGTTGTCTGCTACATTCAATCTGGATTCTTGCTGAATCATTTTTTTCTATTTTAAACGGCTTACACCGTTGAGTTGACGAATATTGCTTAAAATTATTTTGCTTTTTCAATGATCTCTACAAGTCTCCAGCGCTTTGTTTTGCTGAGGGGTCTTGTTTCTTCAATTTTCACGACATCGCCAGGTTTTGCTTCATTCTTTTCATCATGGGCATGGAACTTGGTAGTCTTCTTTACGAACTTTCCGTAAATAGGGTGCTTCACTTTTCTCTCCACTGCAACAGTGATGGTTTTATTCATCTTGTCGCTGCTTACTGTCCCTGTTTTGGTTTTGCGAAGTTTTCTTTCAACCATTTCTTTTCATTTTATCTCCCGGTAAATCCGGAATAAGTTTTTAATGTTTCTCCTGATTAAGCGAGTGTTCTTTTTTTCAATTCCGATTTCAGTCTCGCAATATCCTTTCTCAATGAGCGGATGCTCATGGGATTCTCAAGAGGAGTGATCGCATGGGCAAATTTCAATTTTTTCAAACGAGATTCATCTTCTGTAATCTTCGATCTGATGTCTGATTCACTCAGCGAAACAATGCTTTTTAAAAAATCAATCTTCTTTGACATGTCCTTGGGTTTATCTGTTATGCTTACGCCGCGTAATCTCTGCGCACGATAAATTTGGTTTTAATGGGAAGTTTTGCCGCAGCAAGATCCAATGCTTCCTGCGCGATCTGGAGGCTCACACCTTCCAGTTCGAAAATGATTCTTCCTGGTTCAACAACTGCAGCCCAGAATTCAGGATTACCCTTGCCCTTACCCATTCTCACCTCCTGTGGCTTGCGCGTAATGGGCTTGTCCGGGAATATGCGAATCCAAACATTTCCTTCTCTCTTCATGGCTCTTGTCAGTGCCTGACGAGCCGCTTCGATCTGTCTGTTGGTCATCCAAACTGGTTCCAATGCTTTCAGTCCAAATGAACCAAAAGCCAATGTTGTTCCACGCTTGGCAACTTCACGGATTCTTCCTTTCTGCGCTTTTCTGTGTTTCGTTCTTTTCGGTTGTAACATGTTACAGTATTTTTAATGAATACTTTTTTATTGATTAACCCCTGCGGTCTCTTCCGCCACCTCTTCTGTCGTCTCTTCCACCGCCTCTTCTGTCATCTCTTCCACCGCCACCACGTGCATCTCTTTTTTCAGCTGCTTCAGATTTTCCACCTACAAAATTTGGATTCAAATCACGCTTCGCCAATACTTCACCTTTACAGATCCATACTTTGATTCCGATCTTACCGTAAACAGTTTGAGCAAAAACAGAAGCATAATCAATGTCCATTCTGAATGTATGCAGTGGAACACGGCCTTGCTTGATTTCTTCCGCACGTGCAATTTCTGCACCGCCCAAACGTCCGCCTACTTTGATCTTGATTCCTTCGGCACCCAATCTCATGGTGGAAGCGATGGCCATTTTGATGGCACGCTTATAGTTGATACGGTTTTCAATTTGTTTGGCGATGGTCTCACCAACGATGTTTGCATCCAATTCTGGACGACGGATTTCAAGGATGTTGATTTGAACATCTTCTTTTCCGGTCAGTTTCTTCAACTCTTCTTTCACCCTGTCAACTTCTCCACCACCTTTACCAATGATGATACCAGGCTTGGAAGTATGGATGGTTACGATCAGCTTGTTCAGCGTACGCTCGATCACAATTTTCGCAATACCGCCTTTGTTGATACGGGCATTGAGATAGTTGCGGATCTTGTTGTCCTCGATAAGCTTGTTCGCGTAATCTTTTTTATTGCCATACCAGTTGCTTTCCCATCCGCGGATGATGCCTAACCTGTTGCCAATTGGATTCGTTTTTTGACCCATTATAATTCAGTTTGTTTGTTCTTAATTTTTTGCATCAACAATAACAGTGACATGATTGCTGCGCTTTCTCATGCGATATGCGCGTCCCTGTGGAGCTGGCAACATGCGTTTGATAGAGCGTGCGCCGTCCACAAAAATGGTTTTCACCACCAATGCTTCAACATTGCCGCCCTCGTTCTTTTGCTTCCAGTTGCTCACTGCAGACATCACCAACTTGCGAAGGGGTGTTGCACTGTGCTGTGGATGATGCTCCAGAATCGCTACTGCCTTCTCTACCTCCATGCCACGGATATGATCCGCCAACAAGCGCATCTTACGTGGTGATGTGGGATAGTTTCTCAATTTTGCTACTGCTTCCATATTTTTATTTTTCAGTTGCCGGATTGTGTCCAACAATTATTAAACTACTTTTTTACTTGAGTGACCTTTGAAATTACGGGTAGGAGCAAATTCTCCCAATTTGTGCCCAACCATGAATTCAGTTACATAGACAGGTATGAACTTGTTTCCATTGTGTACTGCAAACGTGTGACCTACGAAGTCAGGTGAGATGGTGCTTCTGCGGCTCCAAGTTTTCACAACTGCTCTCTTGGATTTGCCATCATTCATCGCAACTACTTTCTTCTCAAGTTTTGCCGCTATGTACGGACCTTTTTTTATTGAACGAGCCATGGTTTATTGCTTGTTATGTGTTCTGATTATTTTGATATTTTATTTCCGTTTTTGCGTTGGATGATCAACTTGTCGCTGCCTTTTCCAAGCGTTCTCGTTTTTTCACCTTTTGCATACTTGCCTGTGCGGCTGCGTGGGTGTCCACCTGAAGCCTTGCCTTCACCACCACCCATTGGGTGATCTACTGGGTTCATGGCAACACCACGGTTACGAGGACGAATGCCTTTCCAACGGTTTCTACCTGCTTTACCCATGCTTTCCAAGCTGTGATCTGAGTTGGAAAGCACCCCAACTGTAGCAAAACAGTTGATCAACACTTTTCTCAATTCACCAGAAGGCATTTTCAATACAGCATATTTTTCTTCCTTGTTGGTCAACTGTGCAGAAGCACCTGCAGAACGAGCGATCTTGCCGCCTTGTCCGGGTTGCATTTCAATATTGTGCACGTTGGTACCCAAGGGCATGTTCTTCATCATCAAAGCATTTCCCACTTCAGGAGCCACAGCATTTCCACTTACTACCGTCATACCTACTTCCAATCCTTGTGGTGCAAGAATGTATCTCTTCTCACCATCGGCATAATTCAACAATGCGATGAATGCTGTACGGTTTGGATCGTATTCGATGGTTGCAACAGTTGCGGGGATATCAAACTTGTTGCGCTTGAAATCAATGACGCGGTACATCTTCTTGTTACCGCCACCCATGTAGCGCATGGAGCGACGTCCTTGTGCGTTTCTACCAGCTGTTGACTTTGCTTTCTCAAGAAGCGATTTCTCAGGAGTAGAGGTGGTAATTTCTGCATATGCATTGCCAATTCTCCATCTTGTTCCCGCCGTTACTGGTTTGTACTTCTTTAATGCCATTTCTTTATTTTTTTACCCGAAGGAATTTTTAAATTGTTGTGTACAAGTCGATCGTATCGCCTTCACCGACTGTTACAAATGCTTTTTTGTAAGAAGGTTTTCTTCCGCTGATGATACCAGCCTTGGTAGAACGGCTTCTTGACTTGGCAGGTGCAACAGCTGTTCTTACCTCTTCAACAGTCACGCCATAGAAATCTTCTACTGCTTTTTTAATTTCAAGCTTGTTTGCTGCACGCGCAACTTTGAAAGAATACACGCGTCTTTTTTCTGAAAGCTGATTGGCCTTCTCAGAAAGAATCGGCTTCACAAGTACATCAGCAAGTTTCATATCAATTATTTAATTCGTTTGTTAATCAATTAAGCTTCTACGCCTTCTTCCAAATCCGCAAACATCTTCGCTGCTGATTCTGTCAACACCAACACATCTGCATTCATTACATCGTATGTATTGATGTCAGAAAGAGCGGTTGCCAAGACAGATGGAATATTTCTAGCGCTTACAAATACATTCTCTTCGATGGAAGACATGAGGTACAATGCTTTCTTGTCATTCACCTTCAGGTCCTTCAACATATTTGCAAATACACTTGTTTTAGGAGCTTCCAACTTCAAATCCTCTACCACCACTACTGCATTCTCTTTGCCCTTGTGGCTGAGCGCACTGATCTTCGCGAGGTCTTTCACACGGCGATTCAGTTTGATATCGTAGCTGTGAGGCTTTGGACCAAAAATGGTACCACCACCTTTGTACAATGGGTTGCGGATGTTTCCCTTACGTGAACCACCTGTACCTTTCTGACGGTGCAATTTTCTGCTGGCACCTTTTACCTCAGCACGTGTCTTGACTTTGTGGGTTCCTTGGCGCTGTGCAGCAAGAAACTGCTTGACAGCTAGGTAAATCACATGGTTGTTTGGCTCTGCACCAAATATTTCCTCAGGCAAATCAACTGTCCTGCCTGTCTTGCTTCCTTTTATTGATAATACTTCTAGTTGCATGATGATGCGTTGAATTATTTCTGAATGTATACGATTGAACCGTTGTGTCCAGGTATTGACCCGCTCACAAGAATGAAGTTTTTCTCAGGGAAAATCTTCACCACTTTCAATCCTTTTACTTTAACACGGTCATTTCCCATGCGACCGGCCATGCGCATTCCTTTGAATACCCTTGACGCATCGGATGAGTTACCGATAGATCCCGGCGCACGCTGGCGATCGTGTTGTCCGTGTGATTGCTCACCGACACCACTGAAACCATGGCGCTTTACGACACCCTGAAAACCTTTACCCTTGGTAGTTCCAACTACATCAACTTTTTCGCCCTCAGCGAAAATGTCACAAGTAATGGACTCACCTAGGTTTTTTTCAAGGCTATAATCCCTGAATTCTTTTACAAAACTTTTTGGAGTGGAAGAGGACTTTGCAAAATGTCCTTTTTCTGAAGCATTGGCTCTTTTTTCAACTTTCTCACCGAAGGCCAACTGGACGGCTGTGTAACCATCGCTGTCCTTTGATTTAACTTGTGTTACTACACAAGGGCCTGCTTCGATGACTGTGCAAGCTGTTTGCTTGCCGTCGGGACCGAAGATGCTGGTCATCCCAATTTTCTTACCGATAATTCCTTTCATTGTTTTTAATTTTTGCCCCTTTTCGGTTAAATGGACAGTGAGGTATGACCTCGCTTCAATCCCAGTTTGCTATCGACCTTTTCCCCTTTTACCATCTACTGGTGGGAAGTACCGACAGTAAACAAACCTCGAAGGGCTTGTTTATATTTCAACTCTCATTCGAGAGAAAAAATTTTTCAGCGCTCCTTTTTATCATGCCAACGGCAATCAATTGGGAGATGAATATAAAGAACTGCGTCCCGACGGATCGGGACAGACCCTCATCAGGCCTTTATTTCAACATCCACACCACTAGGAAGATCCAACTTGCTCAGTGCATCTACTGTGCGGGATGATGAAGTATAAATGTCAAGCAAACGCTTGTGCGTACTCAATTGGAACTGCTCACGCGCCTTCTTGTTCACATGCGGAGATTTCAATACTGTGAAAATTCTCTTTTGCGTAGGCAAGGGAATTGGACCAGTAATAACGGCACCCGTGCTGCGCACAGTTTTAACAATCTTCTCCGCCGATTTGTCGACCAAATTATGGTCGTATGACTGCAATTTTATCCTGATACGCTGTGACATATGATATTATCCCATTTTTTAATGGGGATGCAAAGGTAAGAATTCATAGCATTCCACACAAAAGATTTGCCATAAATTTTAATTCGATTTTTTGAGGGCGGGTATGAAAAAAGTCCCGGGGTTTCCCGGGACTTAACTATTTGAATTTCAATTGAATGAAATCTTAGTTGCCTTTGCCTTTCACCCTCGCTATGACTTCCTCTGCAATGTTGTTCGGTGCAGGGTTGTAATGAGAGAACTCCATGGTGGACGAAGCGCGTCCGGATGACAATGAACGCAACTGGGTAACATATCCAAACATTTCGCTCAAAGGAACTTTCGCCTTGATAACCTGAGCACCTGCCCTGCTGTCCATTCCTTCCAACATACCTCTTCTCCTGTTCAAGTCACCTGTTACATCTCCCATGTATTGTTCTGGAGTAATTACTTCCACTCTCATGATGGGCTCCAACAATACAGGTTTTGCCTTGCGTGCTGCTTCACGGAAACCGGACTTTGCGCACAATTCAAATGACATGGAGTCAGAGTCCACCTGGTGGAAACTTCCATCAAATATCCTGATCTTCATGTGCTCAACTGGATAGTTGGCCAATACACCAGTGGACATGGATTGCTCAAAACCTTTTTGAATCGCTGGAATGAATTCACGTGGAATAGATCCTCCGAAAATATCATTCACAAACTGCATTTGTTTTCCCGTATTTTCTTTCAGCCATTCTGCATCTGCTGGTCCCATTTCAAATACAATATCCGCAAACTTACCGCGACCACCAGACTGTTTTTTCAACGTCTCACGGTGTTCGATGGTAGCCTGAAATGCTTCTTTGTACGCAACCTGCGGTGCTCCCTGGTTTACTTCTACTTTGAATTCTCTGCGCATACGATCAACAATGATCTCAAGGTGCAATTCACCCATTCCACTCAGAATGGTCTGGCCTGTTTCTTCATCTGTCTTTACACGCAAGGTTGGATCTTCTTCTACCAATTTTGAAATAGCCAGTCCCATCTTGTCAACGTCTGCCTGTGCCTTTGGCTCAACTGCAATGGAGATTACAGGCTCAGGAATAAACATATTTTCCAACACGATAGGATGATCCTCATCACAGAGTGTATCTCCTGTTTTAATTTCTTTGAAACCAACAGCAGCACCGATATCACCTGCTTCAATAAAGTCAATAGGATTCTGCTTGTTTGCAAACATTTTCATGATACGGCTGATGCGTTCTTTCTTTCCGCTTCTTACGTTCAACACATAAGAACCTGCATCCAGGTGTCCGGAATAAACACGGAAGAACGCCAAGCGTCCTACAAACGGGTCTGTCATGATCTTGAAAGCAAGCGCTGCAAAAGGTTCTGAGGCTTCTGGTTTACGGGTGATGGTTTCACCATTGTCCGGATTGATTCCTTCTACTGCGTCAATATCCACCGGTGAAGGAAGGTATCTGCACACTGCATCCAGTGCAGTTTGTACCCCTTTGTTCTTGAATGAAGAACCGCACATCATTGGAACAATGCTCAAATCGATCGCTGCTTTGCGAATGGCTTCATGCACTTCATCTTCCGTGATGGAATTTGGATCTTCAAAGAATTTCTCCAACAATTTATCATCGTATTCAGCAACTGCTTCAATCAGATTCTGTCTCCATTGATTTACTTCTTCCAACATATCAGCAGGAACAGGAATCTCATCGAAAGTCATCCCCTCTGTTTCCATATGCCATATGATTCCTTTCATCTTGATCAAGTCAACCACCCCTTTGAAATTATCTTCAGCACCGATTGGCAATTGAAGCGGAACTGCTTTCGCACCCAACATTTCTTTGACCTGGTTTACTACCATCAAGAAATCCGCACCACTGCGGTCCATTTTGTTTACGAATCCAATGCGTGGAACTTTGTAACGGTTGGCCTGACGCCAAACTGTCTCAGACTGTGGCTCAACACCATCCACTGCAGAGAACAATGCGATCAATCCATCCAATACACGCATGGAACGCTCCACCTCAACAGTGAAGTCTACGTGACCCGGTGTATCGATGATATTGAAATAATAATTTTTGGTGTCTGGAGTTGCCTTACCCAATACGGTAGGGAAATTCCACTGGCAGCTTACTGCAGCAGATGTAATGGTGATGCCACGCTCTTTTTCTTGTTCCATCCAGTCAGTTGTTGCGGCACCATCGTGCACCTCACCGATTTTGTGAATCATTCCAGTGTAACGCAAGATGCGCTCTGTTGTTGTGGTTTTACCAGCATCGATGTGTGCGGCAATTCCGAAGTTGCGTTGAAATTTTAAGTCTGCCATGACTGATTGTATTGTTTAGTTGGTTGTTCGTTCAAGCCTTTTGCTGGGCTGTTTTTGCGGGTGCAAAGTTAGTACAAGACTGGGAGAAATGAAAATAAAAAAGGGCCGATGGATCGGCCCTTTTGCTAAGATTTTATTCAGTACAATTATATCCTGAAGTGAGCAAAAGCCTTGTTAGCTTCTGCCATGCGATGGGTATCTTCTTTTTTCTTGAATGCACCGCCTTCACCTTTGCTTGCTGCTACAATCTCATTGGCGAGCTTATCTGCCATGCTGCGGCCATTGCGCTCTCTCGCAAAACGCACCAACCACTTGATGCTGAGAGAAATTTTTCTATCGGGACGAACTTCAGAAGGAATCTGGAAGGTTGCACCACCGATGCGACGGCTTCTCACCTCAACAGCAGGTGTAACGTTTGACAACGCTTTTCTCCAAATTTCGTATCCATCCTCACCGGTCATCTTTGATACTTTCTCCAAAGAATCATAGAAAATAGTTAGAGATGCGCCTTTCTTTCCCTGCCACATAACATTGTTTACAAAACGTGTTACCAATGTATCATTGAACTTTGGATCTGGGGCTAAGGGTAATTTTTTTGCTCTGGTCTTCCTCATTTATATTAAGGTTTCGTTGTGATTTGGTTTATTTTTTTGCTTTTTCGCGCTTGGTGCCATATTTAGAACGACTCTTTTTTCTGTCCTTCACACCTGCAGTATCCAAGCTGCCCCTTACAATGTGGTATCGAACACCCGGCAAATCCTTCACACGTCCGCCTCTGATCAACACGATAGAGTGCTCTTGAAGATTGTGTCCCTCACCTGGAATATATGCGATGACTTCCACCTTGTTTGTCAGACGCACTTTCGCAACTTTCCTCAAAGCCGAATTGGGCTTCTTGGGTGTTGTAGTATATACCCTGGTGCAAACACCGCGACGCTGAGGACAAGCATCAAGGGCCCTTGACTTGCTTTTGGCCTTGATGATCTCTCTTCCTTTTCTTACTAATTGTTGAATTGTAGGCATGCTACCCCTTTTTTTAACGGGAGGGCAAAGGTAGGAGCTTTTTTCTAAAAAGCAAAGCCAAGATTTAAAATTTTATAGAGGAAAATCAGGCATTTGTCTTGACCATCCAACCAAAAGCATCAACTGCTGAGCCGTCCTTGATGGCTGCCATTTTTTGCTTCAACTCATCGGCCACGGACATCTTTGAAACATCCAGGCTGATCCTGACATCCTTATATTGTAAAACTTCAATTTTTGAGACGGTGACCGCTGTTCCTGCTCCAAATGCCTCAGTCAATGTGCCTTTTTTATAACCCTCTACCAGCTCATCGATGAGGATATCGCGCTCTTCCACTGTTTTCCCCAAGGATTTTGCCAAATCGATGACACTCTTGCGCGTGATGCCATCCAAAATGGTTCCAGCATTCAAAGAGGGTGTGATCAACTTGCCATCCAATACAAAAAACACGTTCATTGCACCGCATTCCTCTACATACTTGTGCTCCTTC